>Ga0153942_1000905_pt1 | contig 11940 bp, 7 predicted proteins | sample TSNJ026MetaG_FD_104731 | JGI IMG/M metagenome (GOLD analysis project Ga0153942, IMG submission 104731) | Attine ant fungus gardens microbial communities from New Jersey, USA - TSNJ026 MetaG | ecosystem: Host-associated > Fungi > Mycelium > Unclassified | place: USA: New Jersey, Brendan T. Byrne... | reverse complement strand
CCCTGTACTGCGCTCAGGCGAAAAAGGCACAAAGCAGATATTTTCATGCGGACGTACCGTCAGAGCACCCTCTACAGACACCGAATAGCCCAGTCCGCGCTCGATCAGAGGCAGGGTATTGGTCATTAGGTTGTGATATACAACGATACGGAGGTTGCTGGACAGTTCGCCGAGCCAGCTTTCCATCTCATCCACTACGATTTGCCTCTGGGATACAATGAGTGGCAAACTCACTATATCCTCAGTGGAAATACTTTCCATTTTCGTCAGCGGGTCGTCCTTCCGCATTAGTACACCCCAACGCTCCTGAAACGGGAGGCGGATATACTCGTATTTTGCCGCTTCAATCGGTTCAGCAAGGATACCGAGGTCGAGCTGTCCGCTGTCGAGCTTATTCCGGATGTCGTCGCCGTTCGCGCTGTATATCTCATACTGTACCATAGGATAGCGAGCGCCGAATTCCTCCAACACATCAGGCAGCAAGCGCGATGCAGATGTCTCCACACAGCCGATGGACACCATACCGCCCACCGCACCATACTGATCGGCAATATCCCGTTGGGTCTTTTCCAGCAGTGTTACTATCTCCTGCGCCCGCTGCTGGAACAGGATGCCGCTGGCAGACAGGGTAACATGGCGATTGCCTCGAACCAGCAGCTCTGCACCCAGTTCTTCTTCTAACTCTATCAGTTGCCTGCTCAGCGCAGGCTGTGATATGTGAAGCATCTCCGCAGCGCGGGTGATGTTGCCCTCTTTTGCAACGGCAAGAAAATTTATCAGTACCCGGATGTCCATAGCGTCCCCCTATTCTATATAATGTACTCAAAAGACATGAGTCAACACGATATATGCGGAGCGAATATTCTGCAAACCCTGCTCTCAAAAGTCACAGATAAAATTCTGTTGGAGGTCAACGAGTGACAAAACCATCCATTGGAAGCAATATACCTGATAAGCCATAACCCATGGGCAGAGGTAAAACAAACAGAATGCGGACACGAGAGGTGGTTCATTGAAATGTGTCCACTATCGACAAATGTCAATCTCCGCAGCATCTAACAAAGGCGCATAAAAATAGGACCTGTTCCTCGACTGGTTTTTTAGCAGCTTCAGGATACTCAAGTCAACTAGCTCATGAACTACCCGCTTTGGGAGTCAATGATCGCATAGCTTGGTTCTACCTTTCGCCCCGCGTCTTCGCACGTTTTCACTACCAAATGCTGCAAAATCTTATCCCACAGACCGCTGATCCGGGCGCGACGATAGAAACTATGCACCGTCGAATACAGCGGAAAGTCGTGTGGCAAATGACGCCATTGACAACCTGTCTTGACGAGGTACAATACTACATTCGTCAACTCGCGTTTTGATCAGATGTATTCTCGCATTCCCGAATACAGCCGTTCGATCTCTGCCCATTGCGTGTCGGTCAGGTCGCTCAGGTACGCCTGCTCACACTTCTTATCTTTTTTCATGCAGCAATTATATCATATTTTCGCTTGTGAATACAGCTTCTTAACGCGATGCTTCCGGCAAAACGAAAGGTCGTTTTTATGATGGCGGCTGATTTTTTGCCGCTTCCTGATACGACCGTGCTTCGGCGGCGCGTTCGCCGGTCAGATGCTCCACGGCCTCCACAAAGCCCATATTCCGCACTTTTATCAGATAATGTAGCGCCGACACACCGCCGATGCCTGTGCTGTTCTGAATCCACTTGCTGTTGTAGATAACCAGGCTGTCATGGTCGCGCAGGATATACCAGCCCGGGTCCTTGCGGTTTCAGGTTATGGCTTTCATACGCCTGCAGGTAGGAGAGCAGATCGATCTCCCGCGCTTGCTCAACCTGTTTTTTGCTTACTCCCGACATTTGCCGTCACCTCCATTGGCGTTAAAAAAGCCGCCTCTGTGGGCGGCTGTCACTGTTATGGGTCGCTTAATCAGCAGTATATTAGGATAAGCAGCAGCTTAATCGGATTCCTCATGAATAGCATCTCTGTTAGTATGCTTAGACTTTCGATAGGCGCTGGGAGAAAAAACCTCTCGCTTCCGGAACGCACGGGTAAAGCTATTGGCGTTAGAATACCCCACTTTTTCTGCGATTTGTTCGATCGTGTCGTCAGTATTAACTAAAACCGTTTTCGCATGATCGATCCTCAATTTTTCCAAATAGCTGGAAAAGGTCTCGTCCATTTTACTTTTAAAAAAGTGGCTCAGGTTGGAATATGTTAGATTGAAATTGTTTGCTGTCTCTGCAAGGGAGAGATCGCTCCTTGTATAGTTATTTTCCAGATAACTCAAAATCAGGCTGATGTCGATGTTGGCACCACCGGACTCCGATATATTTATGTCATTCTGAAGTGCGTCCCAAAAAAGTCCGTACATTTCCTGTAACTTATCCTTCATTTCCTTAGCATCGATGGGAATATCCAGCACACTGTAACAGTAATCTGCATTAATCTCGTATTGATTCAGCGCCCGGGCTAGAGTGTTTAATAGATTCATATAAGCCCCTTGGATGATAAATATCCGTTTCGACTGCTCAAAGATTGTGTCCATAATCTGCTCGAACAATTCCAGGATATGTGGAGCTCTTTTTTGTGCTACTGCAATTTCGAAGTTTCTGAGTTGATCATAGAGTTGGCTGATAAAATGAATGTTTTTGATTGAGACGTCATCATGTTGAGCAATATTTATATTGTGGTTGAACAGAGCTGCTTCTAGGGCAACCAAGCTCATAACGTTGCTTTTAGCAGGTTTGTAAAGTGACTCAATGGTGCCAACGCCAACCTTGATGGACGGCGGAAGAGAATATAGCTTGTATATGAAGGGTTTGATCTCTTTCTCCTCCTCGAAAAAAAGAATTATAATAAAATCCGCAGGGGCTGTTCCGCTGATCACATAGCAGGAGGAATTACCGTCATTTCGAGACAAATTCAACAACTCTTCCAAATAAGTAGGCAAGGAATGATTCATCTTATCAGTTTCACAAAAAGCTACACACAATAAATTCGCATTTAGCTTAACATTATATATTGACGCATATTGTATAATATCCTCTTCATTTTTCAAGCCTCCATTAAGATACTGGATCAGAAAGTATTCCTGGGATACATTTCGGATCTTGAGCATTTGAGACAAGATTTCCTGATATTTGTCCTGAAGCGTGTTGATAGCCTGGGATATCGTATCCAGTTCATTGCGTTTGTTGGGCAAGTCCGGCTCTCCATTTCCCAAAAGAAGTTGAACTTGTTTATAGATTCGCCGAATGGGGACATAGTTGTACTTCGTCAGCAAAAATATAAACAACAACCCGACTATGGACGTGCCAGCTAAGAGAAAAACTATACTTCGTTGAATGCTGTAAACAGGCGTCATGATGGACCCCATAGGAGTCAAGCTGACGGTTTTAAGAAGAGAGGAAGGGGATTGCTTCTGGCAAAAGAGATATTGCACACCTTCAATCCTTACCTCAGCATAATAGCTGTCTGACCGGCTTTCCAGGAGATTGAGAAACTCCTCACTTTCGAGGTAGTCCGCCTCTTGGGAATAAGCAATAACATTGTTGCTTGAGTCGGCAACTATTATGTCTTCCATTTCTTCGCTCTGCTCCGAGAATAGGTTTTCCGTTGGAATGATAATAAGAAGAATGCCGTAGGAATAAATGTTATCATATGGAACCGGAATACATACAGTGACGGCCTGTTTCTGAAAGCCGCTCACTAAAAGCTTTTGCTGTGGAAAAAAATCGATTTTTGTAACATTATCCAAATAGGCGTACATTTCCTGCTGTGGCCAATCCGGGAAGTATATCCCGCTTTTTACCGAGGCGTTAAACCATTCATGGCGATAGGTATGGTATAATCCGTGGATATATCCGGTTAATTTGTTGTAAAAATAGACATTGTCGGTCAGAGTGGTATGGGAAAAAATCTTTTTAAGTTCTTTAGAGATTAGCTTAGAGTTAATCTCATTTTTTTCTCGGAATACGGAGGAACTCAAATCAGGATTATCTGCAATGAGAAATACATTTTGAAAAGAGGAATAAATCTTGTCATTAATCGTTTGTGAAATCAAATCAAGTCGACTCTCGGCCGCCTTAAGGGTGTTCTCCTTGGACATATCAGAAATCCTTGGTATCAAATAGATCGAAACAATAGAAAAAGGCATCAAAAATAGTAGCAAGTAAGATATCAAGTACCTCCATCGCACCTCATATTGTTTCCACATACAATTAAATCCTTTCAAAAGAATCTGCATTATAAAATATTATATATAAAAATTATATAAAAATCATATCACTAATTATTGCACATGACAATTCACTCTAATCGGCCTTTTTTGAATATAGTGCAATATTTGAATCCTGCAACAGGAATATCGCTGTTTATTTTTCACTTCAAATATCGCACTATAAAAATATTGACTGTATAAATCGAATAAATTCTATGTTAATATGGTGACAAGTTTTATGAGTACTGTGCATGCACATTAAAACTTGTATCAATGGGTGTGAGGATGTGAAAGTGTGAAAGGCCTAGATGCAACAAATTATGGCGGATCGATTGCCCCTCCGCATAAGACCGTGTTGGAAAAAGTCTTGTTCAGTTTCAAAAAGCACTATCAGCTCTACTTAATGATATTGCCCGCGCTGATCCTGCTCATCATCTTTTACTACGTGCCTATTTACGGTTTGCAGCTGGCCTTTCGTGAGTACGACCCTATAAAAGGCCTTACTGGGGGCACGTGGGTTGGGCTGGATTATTTTAAACGTTTTGTCACTTCTTTCCAGTTCCAGGAACTTATTAAAAATACTTTGTCCATCAGCGTGACAAGCCTTGTGATTGGTTTTCCATTTCCTATCATGCTGGCATTAATCTTCAATACGATCCGCAAAGAATCCAGAAAGCGTACCTTACAGACCATAGCTTATATGCCCCATTTCATATCTGCAGTAGCGCTCGTTGGAATGGTGCGTGTTCTTCTTTCTCCCAGCACCGGATTATGGGGGCATCTTCATGTTCTTTTGGGTCTCGATGCTGTCAACCTGCTCGCAGAGCCTTCCAAGTTTAGCTGGCTATACGCCTTTACAAACTTATGGCAGAATGCTGGCTGGAACAGCATCATATATGTAGCCGCCCTGTCGGGGGTGGATGTGGCGCTTTATGAGGCGGCAAAGGTGGACGGCGCCAGCAGGTTCCAGCAGATGATTCATATCGATATTCCCAGTCTGGTTCCTACCATAGTGATTCTACTGATTTTAAACTCAGGCTTCCTGCTCAACGTAGGGTTCGAGACAGTCTTCCTTATGCAAACATCCGCCAATCTGGCAGCGTCTGAGGTAATTTCCACTTATACATATAAAATCGGTATTAAATCCAACCAGCTTAGCTACTCTACGGCGATTGGACTGTTTAACAATGCTATTAACTTTGTCATTTTACTTATTGTAAACTTCATTTCCCGTAAGCTTAGTGACACCAGTCTGTTTTAGGAGGGGGACGCAATGAGAGATAAAAAGCGTCGCACGGGAATTAAAAATTCCACGTCCGACGTAGTTTTCAATGTAATAATCATCATTATCTGTGTGCTTTTAGTGATTATATTTCTTTATCCATTGTATTTTATTCTGGTCGCGTCTTTCAGCAGTCCCGCTGCCGTGGCAAAGGGACAAACTCTCTTGCTTCCTAAAGGCATCACCATGATAGGGTATAATGAAATATTTTCCAACAAGGCGATTTGGATAGGGTACAGAAACACAATACTTTACACTTTTGGGGGCACCTTCTTCAGCCTACTGCTGACCTTGCCGGCGGCCTATGCCCTTTCCCGCAACGATTTTGCTCCCCGCAGTGCGTTCATGTTGCTCTTTACCTTTACTATATTTTTTAACGGCGGCCTCATTCCAACTTATCTTACCGTAAAAGGTCTTCATTTAGATAATACAATTTGGGTTTTAATGGTACCTTTTTGTGTGAACGTATTCAACCTTATAATTAGCCGAACGTTTTTCCAGTCCAGTGTACCTAAAGAGCTTCTGGAAGCATCTCAGCTCGATGGCTGTTCTGATTTCAGGTTTTTTGTCCAGATTGCTCTGCCTATCTCCAAAGCGCTGGTGTCGGTAATCGGTCTTTATTACATGGTCGGGTATTGGAATGAATATTTTCGGGCACTGATATATATAAGGAACGAAAATCTGCGCCCACTCCAATTAATTATTAGAGAGATTCTGATCCAAAATCAATCATTTGGTAGCAACCAAACCTTTTCCAGCGCCGACGCAACCCTCGCTCAAAAACAGGAATTGCTGAAATATGGTGTTATTGTCGTATCTTCCCTGCCTATGATCATTATTTTTCCTTTTGTACAAAAGTATTTTGAAAAGGGCGTTATGATCGGTTCGATCAAAGGATAAGCACTTGAGATGTCTTATGTTTTATGGAGTTTTCAAAAAATAATTAGGAGGATTTTGAATGAGAAAAAAAGTTTCCCTGTTACTCGCCATTGTCTTAATCTGCTCTTGTCTGTTTGGTTGTTCCGGTTCGTCATCCAACAGTTCCGGGCAGCAGGACAATGTGCCATCTGAAGATCCGGTAAAGCTTTCCGCCATTCAACTGTTAAACCCGGTGGCCAAGAACCCCTCCGAAATGCCTTATATCCAGCAAATCTGTGCGGATGCCAATGTTGAAGTCGATTGGACCATCTATGCTCAAGAGAACTGGTTGGAACAGAAAAACGTTATTCTGGCCTCTAACGACTTGCCCGACCTTTTTATGGGTAAAGCCATCGGCGCCAGCGACTTCGCGGCATACTCCAGTTTCTTTGTCCCGCTCGATGACCTCATCGAGGAGCACGCGCCGAACATTAAGCGTATGTATGACGAAAACGATGAATTGAAGATTTTTGCAACAGAACTGGATGGGCATATTTATGGCCTGACCACCCGCAAGGGCCTACGTCCCGATACCTGGCGTAAATGGTGCATCAATACGACTTGGCTCGAAAATCTTGGATTGTCTGTGCCTTCAACCTTTGATGAGCTGTATGATGTGCTAAAAGCATTTAAGGAAGAGGATGCCAATGGCAACGGCGACCCAAACGATGAGTTCCCCATGACTATTTTTTACTGGATGGATCTGAATATTACAGCGATAGTGGGCGCCTATGGCAATTACGCCGAGGGTATGCAATTGATCGCCTGCAAGGACGGACAGTTCGCCTTTATCCCTGAACAGGAGGATTTCCGCTCCCTGTTTACTTTCATGAACAAGCTCTATGCCGACGGTCTTCTCCATCCAGAATGCGTCACTATGGATTACGCTACTTGGACGAGTATTGCCCGTGATCCGGATAATGCTACCTGCGGCGCATCTATCGTCTTCGCCCCCAACGAATGGGTAGGACCTCAATGGGAAGATCAATACGAGATCATACCTCAAATAGCAGCCGAGCCGGGGATTGATCCGGTATCAAGCTATTTGCCGTATTACACGTTGACCTATGATAGTCATGTTGCCCAGATCACCACCAAGTGTGAAAATCCGGAAGCAGCCATCCGGTTCCTTGACCTGTTCTATACCGAGGACAACTCTGTTCAAGGCTGGTTCGGTTCCTTTGGCGTCGGTGTAGAAAAGGACAGTGACGGGAACTACAAGGTCATTGTCCCCAACGAGTATGACGATGATGAATGGAAAAGAGTCAACTCGCTCTGCGATAATGGTCTATACTACATCAGCGAGGCCATTGAGGAACAGATTATCCCAACCGCAGTCAATGCGAAATTCCTTGAAGATGAAGAAGCCAAGATTAAGGACTCCCAGATAAAACCCGAAGACGGGAACGCTTATTATTTGACAAAGCTCACCGTCGAGGAAACAAACGAAACCGCAATAATACTCACAGATCTTAAGAATATTGTCAGTGTTGCTATGGCTGAGTGGACCGTCAACGGAGTGACGGATGATTCATGGAACCAATATTTACAGCAACTAAAAACCGCGGGCGTTGACCGCTATCTGGAAATTTATCAAAAGGCGTACGATACGCAGGTAAAAAATAGATAGTACTTTCAACATAGATCCAATATTTATCAGGCCGTACAAGTTGACTTTTGTGCGGCCCGACCCCAAAGCTTTGATATTTGTCTTAGAAGCTTCAACCGGTTAGCAATATAAATGAAGATTGTGAAAAAGAGAGAGGATGTAATTTTTATGTACGACAGCTTCCATTTTAGCCCCGAGAATAACCGTACGCTGCGAATGCTAATGCCAGACGTATCGAAAATGCAACGCATGCCTCAGAATACAACCCCCAAATCGGTAAACCCCGATGCCCCTTACGCCCCCCTGAACACAGGTATCTACAACTATACGGCCCAGGTTGGAGATATTACCCGGGCATACGCGGTGTATATACCAAAAACCATGACTCCTAAAGGCCCCGCAATGCTGATCCTGCCTGACGAGGCCGTGAACGCGGCGGATTTTATCGCCTCGCAAAATTGGATGGAACTATCTGAACGCTATGGCCTTACGCTCATTGTCCTTGAGGCCGACGGCAAATGGGATAGGTCGCTGACGCCTGAGTTCGATTTTATATGGGAAGTCATCGACAGAGAGTTCGGTTCGCGCAACACGATCGATATTAATGAATCCGCGATTTATCCCTGCGGCTTCGGCACCGGCGCGTACATCGCGGCAGCATATGCGGCGGTATATAGCGCCACACACGCCGCTTTCGCGGCGGTGGGCGAATACTCGTTGGCTCCTGAGCTACTGGCGCTGCTCAGGGAGTTGCCATCGGACGGCATACCCTCACGCCTGAAATCAGAGGTTCCTATCGCCGGATTCCTGGCGGGAACCGGCAGGGAGACGGAGGAATATTTTAAGAACGCCATTAATGCCAAAGAGGAAGGATTACATAATGACATTGCCCGCGTATACCGTGAAGGAGAACGTAAGGGCGCCTATTTTGTAAACGATCAGCCTGTCGCTGAACTTTGGATTATGGATAAGGAACTGGAATCAGAGGCGCTCAATGAGGCTATAGTACGGTTTGTAAGGCGGTTCATGCGGTGGGGCGGATTCAATAACAACCACCTGAGGTATTACCGCACAACCGAGGAGATGGGCTTTTTACGCCAATGGGAAACAATAGACGGGCTGAAACGCTGTTGGGACGTCTATGTGCCGTCGTGCTACCGGGCGGATGAAGACAAAAAATACCCGCTGGTGCTGGCGATACATGGCGGTTCCTGTAATATGGATTATTTCGAGCAGTCGGGTGACTGGTACCGCCTGGCGGAGGAAAGAGGCTTTTTCCTTGTCTACATCGCCGGATATCCACAGAGTGCCGTATTCTCACTCAATTTTCCGCTGCCGGCTTGGTCCTCCGGAGGAGTAGTGGCTAAAGGTAATGATAAGAATGTGGATGACAGGAATTATGTTAATTTTGTGTTAGACAAGACCATAGCTGACTACAGTATCGACACAACACGGATGTACGCAATGGGTCATTCTAATGGAAGTGCGATGACCCAGCATCTGATGCGGATTATGCCGGAGAGGTTTGCCGCATTCAATCCCACAGGCGCTATGGGGGCAATTATGCAGGGAGAACCCGTAAGTCCGATGCCGGGCAATGTCAAACGCCCTGTATGGTTCGTGATGGGTGAATATGACATCACAGGCGGCGAGCTGATCCCGGGCGAGGCCAATTATGAAACTATCCGTTTCCATTGTGACATGCTGGGGCTGGATATCACCAAGGGAGTCACCTATGAAAACGGGAAATACCGTCATTTTATAGTAAAGGATGAGGACGGCGTGCCATTGGTACGCTTCACCCGTATAAGCGAATGCCCACACGTCTATACACCCGAGATGGCGCAGATGGCTTGGGATGATTTCCTGTGCCATTACTCCCGCTCCGCCGACGGCAGCATTCATTATGTCGGTTGATCAATACTGATGAAAATCTAATCTTCATATTTAATAACCGCTCTGCCAGGCCGCACAAAGTGACCCTTTATGCGGCCTGGCACCTAATTTATAACTGTTAAATAAACAGCATGTACATGCAACATTGGCCATATCGTCGATTAAGGGGAACAATATAAAATGAGAAACATATCTGGTAAAATAAGAGGAAGATATTTATTGATCATAGTTGCAAGTTGTTTGCTCGCCCTGTGTGCCGTACTATCAATAAGCTGCCTGAACTTGTTTCTGGTTCCTGTTTCCAAGGAACTTGGGCTTGATCGCGGCATATTCTCAATTACGAACAGTATTATTTCCCTGATGGGAATCTTTATGGCACCGATCTGGGGGCAAATAATAGGTAAATTCAGGGTAAAAAATCTGTCATAATAGCAAGTTTAGGCGTTTCAATAGCTTTATTTTCCTTTTCTTTTTGCAGATCTATTGTTCCTTTTTACGTAATATCCGTGGTTGTGGGTCTATTCAACTCCGGGGCCACCGTTCATCCCGCATTATCGCTGATTGCGAACTGGTTTGACGAAAAGCGCGGTATGCTGACCAGTATAGTCATGACATGCACGAGTGCCGGCACTATGCTTGGCGGATTGATAATCCCGCGCGTGATAGAAAGCATTGGATGGCAGAATGGTTATCGTGTGCTCGGATTGAGCTTTCTATTGTTGAGCCTGCCGTTGGGGCTCTTTGTCATCGTCAATACCCCCATGGAGGTTGGGTTGCTTCCCTTTGGGCACAAAGAAACGGCGCGGGAAGAAAATGATCAGGCGCAAGCGCCAAGGGCTATACCCGGTGTAACTTTTTCAACAGCAATTAAAAGTCCGGTGCTTTATCTATTATTTGCAGGTCTCCTTTTTCTGGGTGTGCCCTCTGCTTGCCATACCCCAGGTTACTGTTTGCGTGTAGGTATTCCACATATCGTAATACTTGCCCTTTTTCTCAAGTAGCTTGTCATGCGTTCCTTCCTCGATGGCACGGCCGCCGTCTACCACCACAATCTTGTTGGCGCTTCGTATCGTGGAAAGGCGATGGGCGATCATGATAACGGTTTTGTTCCGCATCAGGATTTCAAAGGCCTGCTGGATTAGATGCTCGTTTTCCGGGTCGGCAAACGCCGTGGCCTCGTCCAGCACCACCACCGGCGCGTCCTTTACAATGGCGCGCGCGATGGCAAGCCGCTGTTGCTCGCCGCCGGATAAATGTACGCCCTTTGGGCCGATTACCGTGTCATAACCAGACGGCAGCTTTTCGATAAATTCATGGCATCTGGCGGCTTTTGCAGCGGCGACGATTTGCTCGTCCGCGTTTTGATTGCCCATGCGGATATTATCCCTGACGCTCTGCTTGAACAGGAACACATCCTGAAAAACAAAGCTCACCTGCTCCATCAGGTAGTTGGAGTTAAGCTCCCGGATATCCGCGCCTCCCAAGGTGATCGACCCTCCGCTGACGTCAAAAAAGCGGGGGATTAGGTGGGCAATGGTACTCTTGCCGCCGCCGGACGGACCGACAATCGCCGTGATTTCCCCTTGCCTTGCCGTAAAGGATACGTCCGATAAAGCCGCCGTTTTGCCGTCTTCGTCATAGGAAAAAGATACGTTTGTAAATGCCAAATCGTAAGTCTGTACCTGTTTGGGGTTTTCCGGCTGTCTCAGTGCCGGCTTTGCCAGAATCTCGTCCATGCGCTCCACTCCGCTTAAAATCTGCATGCTGTTGGTGTTCACATACATAATCTTCGTCATAATAGAAGCGATGGCCGGGACGAACAGGAGATAAAACATAAAATTGACTGCAAAAGCCGTATAATCCTGTGTGTTCATGCCGACCAGTATGGCTACCGGCGCGATAAACAGATAAATGTTATTCAGGATTGTGGTATAGGCCGAAAAGGAGTTTTCCCAGCTCAACGTAAAGGGAATGACAAATTCCGTATATCTTTTAATCGTGTCGT
>Ga0153942_1000902_pt1 | contig 11979 bp, 10 predicted proteins | sample TSNJ026MetaG_FD_104731 | JGI IMG/M metagenome (GOLD analysis project Ga0153942, IMG submission 104731) | Attine ant fungus gardens microbial communities from New Jersey, USA - TSNJ026 MetaG | ecosystem: Host-associated > Fungi > Mycelium > Unclassified | place: USA: New Jersey, Brendan T. Byrne... | reverse complement strand
CCCATGTACCGCTATATCGGCGTAAGAGAATAAGGGAGGGAAACGAACATGGCATATAATCTGAAAGAATGGTCCCAGCGCCCTGAGCGTTTCGCCCCCGGCCACCGGATGTGCGCCGGATGCGGCAGTCCCATTACTGTCCGGGCCGTGCTGCGGGCCGTCCGTCCCGGGGACAGGGCCGTGGTCACCTCGGCCACCAGCTGCCTGGAGGTCTCCTCCTGCATCTACCCCTACACCACCTGGGAGGACTCCTTTATTCACACCGCGTTTGAAAACGCGGCCGCCACATGCTCCGGCGTGGAGGCCGCCTATCAGGCCATGAAGAAGAAGGGCAAGCTGGATGAGACCTATAAATTTATTACCTTCGGCGGGGACGGCGGAACCTATGACATTGGATTTCAGTCCTTGTCCGGGGCGATGGAGCGGGGCACGGATATGGTGTATGTGTGCTATGACAACGAGGCGTATATGAACACCGGCATACAGCGCTCCTCCTCCACCCCCAAATACGCCGACACCACCACCACCGCCACCGGAAGCCAGAGTGACGGAAAGGTTCAGTACAAAAAGGATTTGACAAAGATCATGGCCGGGCACCACATCCCCTATGTGGCGCAGACAACCTTTATCGGTAACCTGAAGGATCTCCACGAAAAGGCGGAGAAGGCCATCTATACCCCCGGCCCCGCGTTTCTGAATGTCCTGTCCCCCTGTCCCCGGGGCTGGCGGTATGAAACGGCGGACATTATGAAAATTTGCAAGGCTGCCGTGGACAGCTGCGTCTGGCCCCTGTTTGAGGTGATAGACGGAAAATGGATACTCAACTACCAGTCCAGGCATAAGCTCCCGGTAGAGGATTACCTGCGGCCCCAGGGCCGGTTCAGGCATCTGTTCACGCCGGGGAACGAGCATCTCATAGCCGAGCTTCAGGCCAATGTGGACACCCGCTGGGAGGAGCTGCTGAAGCTGTGCGGCGGTAATTAGGGAGCGTTAAGTTCAAAATATAATTTTTTTAACGGTGCAAAACGTTTCGGTTTTGCACCGCTTTTATGTGGCCGCCTTTTTCTCTTTTATATATCCCTGCTTCTCCAAAATGTCAGAGGATAGCTGTGGATTCCCAGGTAAGCATGACGCATCGCCGTGAGCTCTGCTCAGTCTTCAGTGTGACTCCTGCTCAATTCGCTCCGTAAAGCGTGCTCCCGCTCTGCGCAATATTCAATTTTCTTAATCATCCAACTCTCTATTTCGTCTTCATTCATCTCATTTGGCAAAAATCCCCTTATCTTTTCATATCGGATCCGAACCCATTTCGGTGCCGCTGTTTCCTTTTCTCCGCCCAAAATTAGGCTCATGATTCTTTGCTGACCCAGAGCCTCACCCCCTGCTTCCTCCGCCAACCCCTTCAACCGATTCCCCTTCTCAATCGTCAGCCTCGCCCCCAGCTCCCGCACACACCGCGACATCTCCCGTTGATCCTCCGGCTTGAGATAACTCACGCTCACCGCCGGCGTCAAGCTGATCTTCCCCTTATCCAGCAGCTCCAGCAGCCCCGGATCCAGCTCCGTCAACCGGATATACCGGTGAATCTGCATCCGACTGTCCCCGGTTTGCTGGGTAATAAACGACGATGCGTTATATCCGTCCTCCGTGCGCTGTCCCTGGCGCTTGAGAGCCTCCATCTGCATCTTGTAGGCAAAAGCCTTTTCGCTGGGCAGCAGCCTCTCCCGCTGGCGCAGGTTGGTGCTGGTAAGGATCAGCGCGGCCTGGTCGTCGTCTGCCTCCAAAATCATCACCGGCACCTGGCTTAGGCCCGCCAGCTTGGCGGCGGACCAGCGGTTGTGTCCGGCCAAGATCTGTAGCTTGTTTTTGTGTTGCCGGGTCAGTATCGGGCTGAGAACCCCCACCCGGGTAATATCCTCGGCCAGCTCCTGGAGCTTCTCCAGGGGATATTGGTGGAAAGGCTGTTCCGGGTAGGGTTCCAACTGCCGGACATCCACCAGATACACCTGGCCGCCTATCTGCACGCCGGAGAGCCCCTGCACAACCTGATCCATCTGGGCCGACAAATCGGGGAATTTCGTTTTAACCGGGATCTCGTCATGCTGCGGTTGGGCCTCTCCCTCTTTGTCAGGCAAAATCGACCCTATCTGTTCTTCCGCTGCATAATCTTCGTTCATGGCAAATGTTTTTTTGGATTTTTTCATTTTATCACCACCCCAAGCTTCCGCGCTTTATCCTCAATCTCCCGCTTTATCAGCTCCTTGGCACACTGAATATAAAGTCTGCCAATCTTGCTGAAGGAGGTGTTGACAAGGCTCTGCCGGGCGTTCTGGGACTCCGGAACCTCCACCAAAGTGGGAAGCTCTGTTTTTAAAACATATTCCGGATATTTTTCCTTCACCGCCTTGACCACGCTCTTGGACAACACCGTCCGGTTGCACATGGTCAGCAGGATTCCAGCGAGTTCGAGTTTTGGATTGGCTGATTTTTTAACCGCCCCCACGTTAGCCATCATCTTTGTGATGCCGTCATAGCTCCACTCCTGGGGCTGAACCGGAATCACCACATAATGACTGGCAACCAGAGCATTAAGCAACAGGCTGGCAAACCGACTGGACATGTCAAAAAATATGTATTCATATGCTTTAAATACCGGCTTGTCCAAAATCTGTTTAAGCACGGTTTCCCGGAAGGGAACCTCAGCCAGCAGGGCGTCCACCATATCCAGCCGGGCATCGGTGGGGATGTAATCCACCTTCTCCGCTTTGTTGCGGCGTATCGCCTTTGCGGCGTCCTGCTCCTCCCCCGATACGAAGTCCTTGAACAAATCAAACACATAGGGATTTGAATCCCGTTTGTGATCCAGGTATTTGCTGGCGTCGGTCTGGGGATCCAAATCGATCAGCAGCACTTTTTTCCCCAGCCTGGCATAGGCGGCCGCCAGATTGACTGCGGTCGTGGTTTTTCCCACGCCGCCTTTTTGATTTCCTATGGTAACGATGATCGCCATAAACGTATCCTCTCTGTCTGGTATCCACCTTGTACCGAGTTGTTACAAGGTTGTCCAAAACGACTTCATCCCAATTTGTTACAAGGCGGGAGCCTCTGCTTTGTATCCACTTGTTACAAAGTAATGCCGACTATCTTTTGAAAGTATATCATAATTAATAGCCTTCTCCAATCTTTTTTTGTAGAAAAATGAAAAATGATTAGTAATTATATTATGACACATTGAAATATTATTTTACAAAGCAAATATGTTGAGATTGTCCCTTGCCCAAGGATGCCTCCTATGATACAATACAAATAGTTAAATATTACTAATTCATACCTTGTACCAACTTGTTACAAGGTGCTGCAAATATGAGGGGGTTTCCAAATGCCCGCCAAAAAGAAAAATACGCCTGCCAAAAAACCGGTCACCTCCCGAAAAATAAAAACTAAGCCGGAAACCTCCGATACCGAGAAAATGTTCCGCGAGCTTTTCGGCGAGGGGGCTCAGGTGGACGACGTCCTCCAAATATCCTTTGATGATATAGAACCCGGCAAACAAAAAAACGAAAGCGTCACCACCTACCGGCCCAACGAGTTCCTCAAAACCGGCGACCGGATCAGCAACGATATAGTCAAGGGCTTCCGGGAGGGCGCGGCTGTCTACAAGGCCAATAAAAAAACGGCCCAGGGCATCGAGCCAATCGTTACCCGTGTCAGCTTCGCCTATAAAAATGTGGACATTTTCTCCCCAAAGGACGGGGATGACAAGGGGTTTACCAGTCTGGATAAGGAGGTTCACGATGCGGTAGTTTCCCTTTACGCGGCGGGGAACAAGGTCTTTTCCCCGGCAATGGTCTACCGTACCATGGCGGGGAAAAACGATTCCGCTTTCGTGCCCCATGAAAAAATCCAGGAAATTACCGCCAGCATCTACAAGAGCATGTCCTCCATCATCACCATCGATGCCAGCGAAGAAGCATCCTTCTATGGCCTGGACGCCATGTATTCGCAAAACCTGATCTACGCAAAAGCGGTGACCCTGAAAACCAAGGGCTGGGAGGTAAACGCCTTCATGCTCATCGACGAACCGGTGCTTTTCAAATACGCCAAGCTCAAGCGCCAGATCTTTTCCGTACCTCTCCGGGTACTGGACACGCCGCCCAGCAAGACCAACGAAGTTATCGTGTTGCAGGGCTATTTGGTGCGGATTGTGGAATCGCTCCGGATATCCTCCTCCACTACCGCCAACACCATTTTGTATTCCACCTTATACGAGCTGTTGGATTGTGTGGGAGCCACCAAGCAAAAGCTCCTTCGCATTCGGGGGCATGTGAAATCCATTTTGGATTACTGGGTGGAGATCGGCTATATTAAGGGTTACCGGGAAACCGTCCAGGATCGGGCCAAATATTCCATCGAGTTGGATGTCCCTGTGGATAAGTATTTGCCAAAAGCGCTGGAGGATATTTCTGTGGATTAGAGTTTTTACGATTAATCTAATTAACAAGAAAACAAAAACGCCCATATCAGGGCGTTTTTGTTTTCTTGTTGATCTCTTTGTTTTTTAGAAGCACGATCTTCAGGCAATAGGTAAATTTATAGATATTATTTCCCCCGTATACGACCTTTGTTTTTAGGCAGTCCTGCTTGTCGGCTTTACCATTGCGTCCCATAAATTTTATAAAAAGAAATTAATATTTGACATTTATCTTAAAAAAGCATATAATTATTTCTATAAGAACATTCATTCTTTATTTGTTATCGTTTATTTTATTCAAATCAAGTGCAATTATTGATGACCCTCATATTAATTGCTATCAAAAACCCGGAAAAAACTAATTCCCGGCCATCGCAAATCAAGTGCAATTATTGATGACCTTCGCAAAAATCCCCTTTTTTGGTCAAGTGCAATTATTGATGACCCTCAAATGCGGATTCTTTGGTCAAGTGCAATTATTGATGACCCTCAAAACCGGCCAAAAATTTTCTAGTGCAATTATTGATGACCCTCAAAATATTCAAGTGCAATTATTGATGACCCTGGCCAAAAATGGGGGTAAAAATGACGGTGTTAAAAGGATGTCATATGCAATTATTGATGACCCTCAATCTACAAATTTTTTGTTTTCTTTTTATATTGCGTTATTTTTAATTAGTCATTTTGCACAATAACCACCATTTTACAAATGTAACTTCTTGGTTTATAATACCAACAAAGCCAGAAGTTAGACAAAATCCACAAAGAGGGGAGTCTGCCATATGGAACGGACGGACAAGCTTTGCCTGGAAGGTATCTACCGGCAGGGGTACGGCATCGTTCCCAAGTATGTCATGCAGGACCAGGATATTACCCTGGAGAGCAAGGCTATCTATGCTTATCTCTGCGCCCTGGCCGGCAGCGGCGATATTACATTCCCATACCGGGACACCATCCTGCGGCATCTTGGCCTCTCCAAAAATACATATTACCGGCACTACAACCCATTACTGGAAGAAGGGTACCTTTCTGTGACACGCCCCCCCGACAAAACGGCTGCCAACATATATACCTTGATTCAAAACCCCAAGAAGCTCCCGGAGCGACCCTCCCAGGGAGAAGGAAGCCGCCTGCGTTACCGGGGAATCAAAGCACATGGCTATGGAATGATTCCCAGATCGGTCATGCTGGACGATAAAATGACCGCTAAGACCAAGGGACTATACGCTTATTTTTGTTCTTACTGCGGATCGGGCGACGTGGCTTTTCCTCGAAGGGATCATATCCTCTATCAATTGGGTATCAGTGAGCCTACTTATTATAAATGTTATAAACAGCTTATCGAATCGGGATATCTAACCGCCGTCCAGCGGCGGGATTTAAACAAATTCGGCGTTAACGACTATTACCTTAATGAGGAGCCCGAGACAAATCCCCCGCAAGCTCCGGCCCCCCCCAAAAAGCCGAAAAAATACCGGGGGGGATATAATATCCCCAGATTATACGGCGAACTATTACATACGGAAGAATATCAAATCAATTACGAACTATCCAGCAAGGCTTCAAAATCCGACAGTCATAAAAACAGGGAGCGGGATATTTATAAACGCGTCCCCCCACAGATTGAAAGCAGCTTCAATCCTTCGTGCCCAAAAAATGAAGACATAGAAATTACGCGCCCAATTTTTTGGGACATAGAAAAACAGGACGCTAATTATAATAACAGTAACTCTATCAACAATCTTTCTAATAACAATCCATCTATCGACATCCGGGACGGACGGATACAACTGCGCTTTTTGGCGATTGGATTAATGGAGGAGCTGGCAGGAAAAGCGCCGCAAAAAACTCAGGCTGTCGCTCTGGCCGCCCGGGAATACCTGCGTTATGCCTGGGAAAACCACGGGGAAGGAGAGGCCTTCATCCGCTTGCAGGAGGAGTTTATCCAGCACATCGGGGACGGCCTTCAGGGGAAGAAGGTCCGCAATCTTCGAGCCTATTGCAAAACCGCCCTGTACAATTGGCTGGCCGAGCAGCCTCTGCGGGATGATATGAAAAAACAACGTCCCCTTTCCCGAGCCCCCGCCTCCTACGATCTGGAAGAGCTGGAGCGCCTTTTGGAAAAAGGGGAGCTCTATTCGCCGGAAACGGCGGGGCTGGCCTTGATCTGAAATTCCGCATACGGGCGGAAACAGCCAATATGCCATTATCCCGTCCTGTTATATGGAGCAGGATAATGTTCTGCCCTATGTTGACAGTTAAATTTCGCTATGATATGCTGATATATGAGAGAAAAAGGCTCGTCTGGGTGAGGATAAACAGGAATTAAGCCCAGAGCTTCCCGGATGTCCGGGGGTGTATTATTTTTAAAAGGAGCGATAAATCATACGCGAAGGATCTTCACGAGCAAGCGTACGACAGGGCAGGTTATTTATCGCATGGCTTTTATCGCACTTTGCGTCTTGAATATAAGGAGGGTAATGTGAAAAAATGAAAATAAAAAGCGGATACTTAAAGAGAATCATAGCGGATACTTGTGTTGTTATCCCCATCGGCGAGCGCGTGATTGATTTTAAAGGGATTATTACGCTCAATGAGATCGGGCAATTCATTTGGGACAAGCTTGATGAAGAAACGAGCTATGAAGATTTATTGCACTCTATTTTAAGTGAGTACGACGTTTCCGAGGAGTCTGCGAAGCCAGATTTAGACAATTTTTTGGAAGATGCGCGTAGACTTGGGGTGCTGGAAATATGAGCGGCGGGGATTCCAATACGGACGTGAACAGGCGTGCAAAAGCATGGAACGAGAAAGATACCACCTTTGCCGCACACGCAGCCAGTAGGCATATTCCGCTGGCGGGAACCTTCGAGCTCACCGCGCGGTGCAATTTAAGGTGCAAGATGTGCTATGTCCGCATGGATCAATCCCAGTTTGCTCCCGGTCAGCGTGAGTTGACGGCCGCCGAATGGATCGCATTGGGAAAAGATGCCGCCGCCGCAGGAACGCTCAACATGCTCATTACGGGCGGCGAGCCGTTGCTGCGCCCGGATTTTCCAGAAATTTACACAGCCCTCTCACAAATGGGCTTCATCATAATTCTATACACAAACGCCACACTGATGACGCCTGAGCTATTGGCTCTTTTTCAAAGATATCCGCCCACCATGGTTGGTGTAACGCTGTACGGAGCCTGCCGTGAAACTTATGCAAAGATATGCGGCGACCCCGACGCGTTTGACGCCACAATACGTGGTCTGGAAATGCTGACGCGGGTTAAAACCACACTGGAAGTGCGTTGCACCTTCATCAAGGATAATATGGACGAGCTTAACGCGCTGCGTGCAATTGCCAACCGCTTCACCAACCGTTTTGCCGTTAATTTTGATGTGTTCAAGGCTATCCGGGGCGCAACCTCCAACGTGGCCGACTGCCGCTTAACCCCCGCCCAGATGCTTGATCTAAGGCAGAAAAACCACGAATATTACGATGGATTGAACAGCGAAACCCAAGCCGTGATAGAGGACTCCTCCCCAATCGAGCAAACCATAGATACGAGAGAGTACGGGTTTTCCATCGAACCCGCCATTTTGGGCTGTCTGGCGGCAAAATCTATGTACTGGATTACATGGGACGGAAAAATGCTTGCCTGCGGCTCCTTTTCCAGCCCTTACACCTTCCCGCTGAGTGAGGGCTTTGTTCCCGCTTGGAACCGTCTGCCGGGCCTGTTCGAGGGGGTGCGGTACCCGGAAGAATGTTATAGCTGCGAGTACATTAGTGCCGGTTGCCCGAATTGCCCCGCCACCGTGCAAAGCGAGAGCGGCAGTATGGACATGATATCCTCCTACATTTGTGCCATCGCAAAAGAAAGGTGGGAACGGTCGAAAGCATGAAAATAAAAATAAATATTCGGAATTTCTAACAATTATGTCAGGATTCTTGTTTTTTAATTCTGCCCATGCTAGAATGGTACCTATACAGCTATAAATTAAAATTAAGGGAAAGGGGTGTTAACGTGAAAAAGGTCTACTCCGCGCCGAAAATTACCGCATCAGAGTTTGCGCAGTTTGAAAATGTGTACACAGGCGGCTGCCATAAAAGCTATGGCGGACAAAGCTGGAGAGATTGCCCCCACGGTGATGCTGTATGCTACTATTCGGATGGTATTCATCCCAGTGATAGCTGCCACACCTGCGCACACACAAATGTTATGGGTTCTTAAGCAAAACTGACCTTTGGGGATCCAGCAGGTAAAGCGGACAGATGCCCTGCTTTGCCTGCTGGATCCATCTTATTTTATTGAGGGGATCAGATTGGATTTATACAGCATTGCGGGGCTTACCATGAGCATAGACGCTCCCGCTTGGACGATAAATGAAAGTTTTCAAGGGTTTGCGTGCGCAAACAACAACCCCGACCTTTGTGTCCGCGTTGTTTTCGGCCAACAACCGCTTGCATATTTGCAGGATGCGCAACTTGTGGCGCGCATGCCCGCCTATTCAGTTTACGAAAAGGGCGGACGCACCTTTATCCGGTATCCGGATGACAAGGATGATGTACCTACGTTTCTTGTGGTGGAAAACCACTGGCGGGAGTATACCGCTTATATCAATCCAGACGTCTACAGCGGCCCGGATGCGGAAAACGCATTTATTGTGCGCGGTGGACTGTCTATGCATCTCCGCGAGGTGTTTGCCGCCAGCCTCACGCTGAACGATGGCTTTTTGCTGCACTGTGCGGCGATTGAACATCAAAAAAAAGGCATTGTGTTTTCCGCTCCGTCACAGACCGGAAAATCCACCCAAGCACATTTGTGGCAGCGGCGGTACGGTGTGCGAATTCTGGACGGAGATGTCGCGGCCTGCCGCCTGATAGATGGAAAGCCTGTTATTTACGGCCTGCCGTGGTGTGGATCGTCGGGAGAATCTTCAACCGGCCATGCCGATCTTGCCGCGGTTGTGTTTCTTGAGCAGGCAAAAGAAAATAAAATACGGCAATTATCCCTTCCGGAAGCTGTTATGCGCATGGCGGCGAGAAGCTTCCTTCCACTCACATGGAGCGATGCTTTGGCGGGCAGGGCAATGGATATCGTACAGCAGGCCGCAAGTCAGGTTAATTGCTATTTGCTGCAATGCCTGCCGGATATCGAAGCTGTTGAGTTGGTAAAGCAATGTATAGGGAAGTAGACGATCATGTTATCCCGGCAATGGAATGGATGACAGTGATGATGCCGCTCCTGGAAGGGGGGCATATGTTGAAAATATGCCCTTCCGGCACGAGTATGTACCCCTTTCTTCACGGTGGCAGAGATGAGGCGTTCTTGTGTTCCGCTTTCGGCAAGCAACTGAAACGCGGAGATGTAGTGCTGTATGTTCGCGGGGACGGTACGCATATTTTGCACCGTGTCCATCATATTAAGGGCAATGAGTTTTTTATGTTGGGCGATTCGCATATCTGGATAGAAGGGCCGGTTGACAGGTTGTCTATTTTGGCGGTTACTACATATTTTGTACGGAAAGGCCGTAAAATACAATGCGGTAATGTCTTGTATAAAATTCTTTCACGGATCTGGTTGATTCTTCGACCAATTCGTCCTTTTATTTTTCGGCTGCGAAAATTGACGCGCACTATTTGACATTGGCGAGTATAAGCATTTTCTTATCCTACCGGGCTTTTTCCCTTAATGAGCTCCGAAAACAGAGTCTGAATTTAAAACAGTCTGGAGTGATAACCAATGCGCATTCAAGTCCAAATGCTCGGCAGGTTTGATATAATCGCTGATGGCGATTCCGTGCTTTATTATCTGGGCAATTCTGCAAAAAGCATCCAGCTCATAAAATTTCTGATATTAAAAAAAGGCGCGCCTATTTTATCTTCAGATTTGATAGATATATTTTGGTCGGAGGTTGAAAAGTGCTCGAATCCGGAAAACGCTTTAAAAACAATGGTCAGCCGCATCCGTTCCAATTTGTGCAGGGCAGATCCTTCGTTCAAAAATTGTATCGTTTCCGATAATAAAGCGTATTTTTGGAATCCGGAAATTATCTGCGAGGTTGATGTATTTGCATTTGAGGCACTTTATGAGGAGCTTCGGGAGGTGAAAATCCTTGATGCGGATACAAGAAGCAAGTTTGTGCAGGCGCTCAGCATGTATACGGGGGATCTTGCGTATACTTCTTCAGGGGCGGACTGGATTGTCAGCCACAGCTTGTACCTGCGCCAGCTGTATTTTAAGACCGTATATCATTTCATTGATCTTTTAAAAGATCTCAACGATTTGGAAATGATTGTTCACACCTGCAGGGCTGCGCTGGATATCGACACATTCGACGAGCAGCTCAATCTTGAGATGATGACCGCCCTGAAAAATGGCGGGCAAAATCATGCTGCCCTTTTGCAGTACCGGCACATTACCAGCGTGTACTATAAATATTTAGGAGTGGAACCCTCCGAGAAGCTACTCGGTTTTTATAAAAATCTGATCAAATCCGAGCTTGCTGAAATAACCGATATCAACATCATCCAAAGTGACTTGAAAAACATTAATTCAGGCGATGGGGCGTATGTGTGCGATTACTCTATATTCAAAGACATCTATTTGCTACAGTTGCGCAACATTGAGCGGCAAGAAAACAAAATGTTTCTCGCGCTTATCACAATCAGCCGGAGTGTCGAAGATCCCTTACACCCCATACAGCTTGATGTTGTGATGAGGGATTTGATGGAGATTTTGCAAAAGTGTTTACGCAAGGGAGATATGCTTTCGCGTTACAGCCCCTCGCAATTTGCAATTTTATTGCCTGCGGTAAATTATCAAAACGGCAATAAGGTTACCAATCGTATTAAATCCATGTTTTACAAGCAATATACCGATAACTCCGTGCGCATCGCCATTCAGTATGGAACAAATGAAGCCTCCCCGCGGCAGAGACCGCGGGGTATCACGCACAGCGCGCTCCACACGCACAAACCGGTGACGCCCCAAGGGGCGGGATGTTAGGCCCATGCGCCATGAACCGGGCAAGACGGTTCATGGCAGAGTAAATTGGTAAAATCATTGACGGGCTAGCCACTGGCTAGCCCGTCAATGCAATAAATACTTCACACAAGCGTCGCATTACTCTTAAAGCTTTTCATAACGCTAAATCATACTGGAGAAACCATTTAATGATTCTTCCTGAATGTCTTTGTTATGTATGCGCACGCAGCGGTCACAGAATTCAAGGACAGATCTGCGGTGCGTAATTAAAATACAGGTGGGGCGTGAGGTGGTTTGCCGCAAATGCCGCAACACCGATAGCTCGGTAGCCTCATCCAATGCCGAGGTAGCCTCATCCAAAATCAAGATGGGCGCGTTCTTGATCAGCGCGCGGGCAATGGCCAGCCTCTGGGCCTGTCCTTCGGACAAGCCCAGTCCCCGCTCACCAATAACGGTTTGGAGCCCGTTGGGAGTATCAAGAACAAACTCCTCTGCGGATACTACTTTAAGTATCCCCCACATCTCGTCT
>Ga0153942_1000901_pt1 | contig 11993 bp, 19 predicted proteins | sample TSNJ026MetaG_FD_104731 | JGI IMG/M metagenome (GOLD analysis project Ga0153942, IMG submission 104731) | Attine ant fungus gardens microbial communities from New Jersey, USA - TSNJ026 MetaG | ecosystem: Host-associated > Fungi > Mycelium > Unclassified | place: USA: New Jersey, Brendan T. Byrne... | reverse complement strand
GGGTACACAAGGGTGGAAAACAAATGTATTCACGGTATAAGGGGAAGCCCGACTCAATCACATACCAAAGCTTATCGTGACGGAGATCATTATTTGGCCCGACACATCACGGGGATCGCAGTACATCTTGACATCAACTCATCAGTTCATTTGATGGCGACGAATGATACACTATATGAGCGTCTCTCAGCATCCCTGACAATGCCCTCTCATCATAATTGTGATGATTCCGTTGTCGGATCCATCATTTGGACAATTCTCGCAAATGTATAATCACATACATATATCCTACGTCTGTGTTGCGAACAAACATAAAACCCCTGCTGCCGGTTAGCTGGTTCTGACTGCTTCATTCACCTTTCTTTTTTTTTATTCTTTTTATTTTCATTTCGGTGGCTTTTCTTTACGACGTCTCTACTCTATCATTCTTTGACCATCGGCCTATCCTTTGACTTCTTCGTTCGACAAAATGGTCCATCCACTCGTTTGTATCGCCACTCTGCTATTCGGAACAAGTACCGTGCTAGCGATACCATTCCCCCTTGAGCGTCGGGCAGGAGAACCCACGCCAGTATCTGCCAGTGATTTCGGACAATTCGACACTTTTACCTTTTTTGCGTCAGCGGCATATTGCCCAGCTAACAAGACAGAAAACTGGTCCTGTGGAGGTATGCTCATTGTTATAGATGTTCTAGCGATATGACTGATATTGTAAATGTTCTTTGTCCCCATGTAGCCAATTGTGACGCTAACCCCAATTTCAAGCCCACAGCAAGTGGAGGAGATGGAGGAGATGTACAATTTTGGTTTGTCGGTTTTGATTCGGACAAAGATGTAAGTCAACTTTTCCGAAAACCACCAAAGAAAAAAAAATACTCACTGTGTGCCGGCCTCATAGGCTGTCATCGTAGCCCATCAAGGAACCGATCGGCATAAGATGTATGTACTTTGTAGAACTTGCGTGATCCTCCTCATACTTATCACCTCTCACATAGTCAATCACTTCTCACTGACGCTGAATTTGTCCCTGAAAAACTTGATGAAGATTTTTTCCCTGGAATCTCAAGTGACATCCGAGTGCACAGTGGTTTCAGCAGCGAACATGCGAAGTAATTGGTGTTCATGCCCCATTGCTTGTGGTCCTGACAGCTGCTCTAGAACCGCTCAAGATGTGCTCGCAGCAGTCCAACAGACCATGCAAGATAGTGGCACGAATTCAATCAAATGTGTTGGTCACTCTCTCGGTATGTCTTTCGAGATGCTAGTGATCCGCTTCAAATGTCTAAAGTTACTTCTCAGGTGCAGCTCTTTCGGTCCTTGAAGCCATTTTCCTTCAAATCCACATCTCTGGTGCCGATATTGAGATAATCAACTATGGATCGCCTCGCGTAAAGTCATGTCCTCCCCTCGAAAAGCAGGTTTGGCCTCGCTAACTACAGAATGTTATAGGTCGGAAACCAAGCATTTGCAGACTTCGTTGATGCCAACCTGAAAATTACTCGCATAACAAGCCGGTGAGGATACTTGTCGTATCGCAATCCCGGAGCACCATCACTCAACGTTAGGAAATTAAACATGGACAGGCAAGATATCGTCACTGTCATTCCGCCCAAGTTGACGGGCTTCAAGCATTCATCAGGGGAGATTCACGTTAAGGAGGATGGATCATTTTTCGCTTGTCCTGGCCAGGATAACGACAATTCCCTGTGTGCCACTGGTGATACGAGTAATATTTTTGAGGCTTCCGTAGAAGATCATTTTGGTGCGCAGTTATCTGATTTGAAGGGAACGTTTATTGATGAAATGTACACCCGTAGGTCCGTACGGAAATGTCACATTGGATAGCCACTGCAGACCTTAGGTATTTTCTACGGACTTGGGCACATGTACGAGTTGTAAACAGTAGTATCGCATTCACGCTTGATTAATCTTTATGACAACTCACCTGTCTCGCGAGCGTAACATAACTCGTCAGAAATCCTTTGACACCAGTCCCGTCGGATTATCAACGCCCCTATTCAAACCTCAATTGAATCCCGAAAAGTAGGGATCATAATATTTGTCGCTGTCAAGTAGAAAAACTCCACAAAAGTCCATGATAAATCAACCGAACATTCAGGCAGAACGTTCAACTTTTGATGGGCTTGTGATATTCTTCTGTCTCTTCCTTTTTACTTCAAAGGTCCTCATGATTCGAGTTTAATTATAATCAATACAACAGGTGACTTTGTATCCCAGGATAGAAAGGGGATAAAACTCGGGGGGCATGAGAGAACTGCCTCCTAGTTTCGTTGGCCGATATCGGACTGCGAACCCCTTGACCTACTAGAATAATGATGGCTTGAACCTTCCTTCCCATCATGTGGGGAAGGGTAAAAATGGTTAGGAACTGTGGGATTGTTATGGTGGTGTACAGGCATTGGTATATGAGCGTCTTGATGATCGAATCTTGCGCCAGGCGGGTACGAAGAGGGAAACGAAGATACAGCGGAAGAAGGTTGATGGCCAGGTTGTTCTTGAGGGGAGTTTTGGGATTGAGAGGGAATGATTGGGTGAGGTGAGAGTGGCGATGGGTGGTATCCAGGATTGGGAACCTGGGATGGGAGCGGATTCGCAAGCATCGCGTCGAGGAGAAGACTTGGAGAGCAAAAGGAAAAAAAAAAGAAAAGAGTTGGGTTCTAGAGCCGATTGCGACGACCACGGGTGACTCACTCGTTTTCTTCTTGGATTTTTCGTAGTTTTGTATTAGCAAGTTGAAGGTCCTGCAACAACGCTTTTCTGACCTGTCCTTTCATTTCAAAAACAAGAACCACGAGAAGATCAGGGCCTCAAGACACACTGCAGTGGCTCTTTCAAATCGCCCTCGCATTGCTTGATATCTTTCTCCATTGTCAATTGTGAATTGAGTACAGGATGGCCAAGAGAGGAAGTACTAGATCCTCACTCACTTGTCTTTGAATCGAGTGTTCTTGTACATCGGACTCGTCTTTCAAGCACACGAAGAGGGAATTACTGAAGAATGTTGAGGGGGGATTGAAAGTTTAATGGACATACCTTGCCTCTACTTTCTCGTTCGGCCCGAGAAGGTCTCATTGGGCCGCTACGGGATGCAAGGGTAGGGATCTCCATGTTTGTAAGGATTCTCAAGCCAAAGCACAGGTTGAGTGAATAAAACTATCGTACTGAAACGGGAACACAGCGGACTTGAGGGAATTCGTTTCAATCCAATACACCACGAGGCAAGATGTCACGCGCGTCACACTAAGTTACTGATGGTAAATTAAGTGGCAACATTAACGGTCATCTTGGGGTGGAGCTGAACACTTCCTGAGGATCACATCTACGGAGGAATTCATAGTGATTTCCACCCGTGCAATTCTATCACTGACGATACCGAAGAATTTGTATTCAGTACTCCGGCATATTCCCGAAATAGACACAACGGGGGGCACGGCACGATGGACACCATATTGTCCTAGATGCTGAGAGAGTGCAACTCAGTCCCCAACATGGCACGCAAGTGACGTTTTAATAAACCACTCGATTATTATGTTGTCCGAAAAAACAAGATCATGGCGACAAAAACGGTGAATAATGCGACTCGACCGACTTCCGACTGTTCCAGGATCTGAAACCAACCAACAGACTCATTATCTGGTCCAGAAGAGGGCGAATGTGAAGGGAACACAAAGGATGTACCATCTAGCTTCAAAAATGGCGAGGAAAAACAGGAGAAGATTTCGTAGCTTTTTGCGAGGAGGAGTGCGAGAGTCGATCAAAGGATGGGAAGGGAGACTAGGACTTGGTTCAGAACAAGTAAGTAGGTAGGGTACTCACAACTGATGCTGTACCCATCATCTGGCCATCTTCTACTGTCATATCGGTTGACTTCGACAATCGGAAACTAGCGGTCAATTTTCTGATACGACCTAAGTGTCTGGGGGGCTTCAAAGTCGGTTAACTGCGACTCAAAATTCCGGAGATCTCCCTGGCTACGGAGGATGAAGTTCTTGTATGTCGATTGCGTCCCTGAAGAGAAATAGATCCATCGAATCAAAAAACACGAAAAAAGCGTGGATTCAGCCAGGCCACCTGATCTGTAGAATGATCCTATGCCACGCATGGAACATCATCATGCTGTCATCCGTAAATCCAGCTGGGGAAAGAGCTCTCTCGTGGAAAAATAAAAAAATTTTGTTGGACCGTCCTTTTTTCGGTTCGGTTTTTTGTGTATGGTAATAATAAATAAATTTTTTTAGAACGACAGACAACTGTAATCCATTTGCTGAAGAGCTTTTTTTTCTAAGGAGGCTTTTGAACCCAAGGACCGAGAAAGGACCGAATAGCCATTGCGGAAAGATGACCTGGATAGCGATATCAGTGCCTCGAGTTTTATTAGGAAGGTGAGGTAAGGTATTATCCGATTAGTTTCGGCGACGACCGTTCGTTTGACTTGCCGTGTGCTCATTACTATTTTTGGCGTCAGTAAAATTCTAGGACATTTAGATGAGGCGTGAATCTCATACGCCCTCTGACGCTGTGCAATATATAGTGCACAGGATGTCTTCAAAATGCTGAAGCACAGGCCAAGACATTTCGAGTTTTAGTAACCGAGGTTTTTTTAACTGTGACACTTGTCAGATGCAAATCAACGACAGTGACGTCATTGTCACTCGACTCTCTCCTCTTCGTATGTATCATATTTCAACATGTGTATATACTCCACTGAAGGGAGGGGAATTAGCGAGAAGCTCGATGTCCGGATGTAATGCCCATGACCATTTTCGCATGTGTTGTTTGTATTTGGGGATAGAAGAGTACCACGCGGCGACCGCGGTGTCGGTGGGTGGAATACCTCTGGTGTGTGCTCTTGGGATAAAAGATCAGTGCTGATTGCCAGGTTGGTATGACACCTGACCTGAGGCATATACGCGCAAATAAGATGTTTATCACGTCGGCACTGAAGAATGATCTTTGTGATGATGCTTATCAATCAAGTTGTTTCTATTTGGTGAAGTAATTTGATCTTCAGGGGAAGGTATAGCACATATTAAAATAATTTGAGTCGATCTCTGGGACGGAAGACCCACATCAATTACGGGCCGAGTGTGTTTGGCGGTGTAGACGGCGTTTACGTGGTTGTATCTTAGATGCAATAAGAAATCGAGGCTGCGACGAGTGAACCACCATGGATTCATACCACCACCAACACCAGCAGTGGCAATATCTCTCTCCCCCACACTCTGGCCCTTTTCACGGCCTCCACATTCCGACTTTCTCTGCCGAACATGCACCGTCTCCAGACACTCACCTCCAAGTCTCCGCCCGTCTCTCCCGAAAACGCTCGGCTTCCGCCGCAGTCTCCCTTGGCCATCCCAACAACTCCGACTACGATAAGCCGTCTCCAGCAAATATCTCCGAGGGCCATGACGTTCGTAGCCCTGTCGATGGCAGCAGCACCAGCGGCGCAGAGGACTCGCTTGCAAACGCCACAACCACCTCGTCTACCTCGTCAGCCCCGTCCTCTGCCACGGCCACCATCCCGGCGTTCGGCAAGCCCCCTACCACTAACAATTTTGTTACAAAGCTCTACCAGTCAGTCGTTTTTTTAACCTTCTACAGCGTCTCTTACGTACGTCCTTCAGGATGATCAATGACCCAAAGGCTGCCCAATTTATTATCTGGACAGACCTCGGCACGTCTTTCGTCGTCTCCAATATCGGCGAGTTCAGTAGGACCATTCTTGGGTCCCATTTCAAGCACAACAATGTGAGTCTCATCCGCTGCCTCGTGGCCGCTCCATCCTCACCTCCCCCAGTTCTCTAGTTTTGTACGTCAGTTGAACATGTATGGCTTTCATAAGATCAATCGCGTACGTATCTTCTGTTTTGCAACAGCTCACGCTCTTCATACTCATCTAGACTCCTCGTGCCCAGCGCACGTCCACCAACGCTCAGGCTTGGGAGTTTTCTCACCACAAGTTTCTCCGTGGCCGTCCTGATCTTCTCGATCATATCAAACGAAAAGCACTCGAACCAGATCCTGCCATCAAGCACCGCGTGGAACTCCCCGGCGAGGTAAATCTCCCTGATAGCATTTGACTTCATGCTACCATTTTTACCTTGTCTTTCCATCAGGTCGCCGCACAGATAGGCGCCGTCCGTGGTGACTACCAGCATCTATGGGAACACTTCTGTCTCGAGCGCAAAAGCAATGAACGTCTTACCTGTATTGTCCACAGATTATGGGACGTCGTACAACAGGCTTTTCCTGGATCCAGTGAGAAGACTCCCTTTCTTTTCCTCCTCAGCTGACACCCACCAGTACCACCATCTCCGAATGACATTTTTGGATCCGTATTGCCTAATCCCAATATCTATGTCACTTCCCCTACGTCGGCTTCAGCAAAGTATCCCCCGCCACTGTCTATCAATTTCAATCCGTCCTTGCATTCTGCACTGAGTCCGGGTTCCAGCCCCACTACCACTGATTTTCCGCATTCCCACCCACATTATCCTATCCACCCTTCACTTTCTCGGCAACAAAATTTTCAGCATGTGGTCTACGCTTCTGGCGGTCAGGCGGCCACCTCGGCTTCACGTCTGACTGGTGCGGCCGATACCATAAGTCCTTCTCCCTCTCCCATGCAGAGCATCTATGAAAATGAACACTCGGCAGGGTGTGGCAACGATGGCAACAGCACCATGGGTCCCAGAGGCGCTGGTTTTGGTATCAAGCGGCAGAGGTTATCTGTCGATGAACCGTCTGCCATGTCAACGCTGCACGATTCAAGCGTAAACGTAAATATGAATGGATATAATCATTTACAGCCTCAGGATCACCCTGGGCAGTATCCATCTATCCATTCGCATCATGCACATCATTTGGCGGGAGACGGGTCGACTGTTTCATCACCTAGTATTACCACTGCTCCTTCATCGTTTCTTGGTCACCTTCAGGGCATCACAGTTGCTGGTGGTGCACATGCAGGACTTGGATCCGGAGTCATAAACAGCGTTGGTGGGGTCAAGCGGTCTAGCCGAGCCAGGAGTGACAGTGCACCCTTAGGTCCCCCTACTTACATTTCAAATGCAGCTTCTCTTGCAGGTGGTAATACATCCTCTCCTGGTGGAGCAACTTTCAACGTCGGGTCCAGCTGGTTAACGGGGAGACCAAGGAGTGGGAGCGGGTTGGTTACCCTCAATCGATCGGGTATTGGCCTCGGCAGGAATATGGGTAATATGACTGGTCTGGCCAATCTCAACATATCAAGTGTGAATACCCCCGGTACTCCCAGTCAGTCTCTTCTACCAGGACCGCATAATGCAGATGCTATGCATGCAATGAACACTTCATAGGTTCTATCGAATATGAAGTCAGTTGCACCAGTGATGATGTTGTGTCCTGTATTGCTGATTCTCCCTGCTCCTTTGTTCTTGTAGAGATGCGACGGAGTCGTCAATTTTTTTCCTGGTTTACCTCTCTCTCTATCCCACTTGCTTCATCTTATCCGCATCTTCGTGCACATATACCCTGTCTCTATTGCGCGTGTATTTCCTCCCCCATCCTAGGTTCCAGGCATTTCAATTCATTTTTGTATTATCATTTTTCCCATTGCATATACCTGTCGTTGGCTTTTAATCTCCCCGAATTCAAAGGGATAGATTATCCGTCAATGACAAAGGACCTATTCAAAAGTCAACTCAACTTGTGTCTGTTGTCCTGATCTTTGTTTACCCTGGGTGTCTGTGCTTTATACATTGTTTTCCATTCTTCGAATCGTTTCTTTGACTTGATTTGATCATTGCAATTTACCGCCAGGCCTTTCCATTCGGAATTATTTCTTTCAGGCCTGGCTATATTGCATTCGTTTGTTTTTTGTTTTGTGGCACGCTTGATGTTGTTGTTGTCTCATTTTTTTTTTTCCTGTACACACAAGATACACAAGACAAGATCTTTTTTCTTCATCGTAGATGGATGTCTCATCTTTCTTTTATCGGATCAATCTCTCGAATGTTTGAGGTATGATTTTTACCATCCTATCTGGCATTTATCTTTGCTTTGGCATTCATGTGTTTGAATCAAAAATTGCAGATCTTTTCAATGTACATAGACAGTATATGCATACGAAGAAGCTTCATTTGACGGTGTTTCTTCGAAGGAATCTTTTGGATGTAGGAAAGGAAGGAAGGAAGGAATTCGGGTATTAGTTATTCAAGTTGGACAGCGAACGGATCATCATTTGGGTCAGTCTTCCTTTTGTATTCCAGAATTTGGGCGGTAAGCTCGGCAACGTCCGCCCCATATTCTTCTTCGATCAATGCGAAGATCCCATCTGTACCTGCGCTCACACCAGAAGTAGTCCATAATTTCACGATGTGCATGTGCTCTGATCCACTTCCTACATTGGATTCTGTGCTCAAAGGTAAGGAGAGATCCGTCCTGACCCATCTTGCTTTAGGTTCCCAGATAACATGTTTCAATTCTTCTTTGGTGCGTCGGAAAGAGTTTTTGTTGGTAGTAGCGTGTACACCGTCTAGTGTACCTTTTTTCCCACTGGATAATTTGGATCTGCCAAGGAGGACTGAGCCTGTGCATACGGTGAAAATGCCTTTAAGGTTTTTGACACTGGCAGGGGAGGAGAAGAAATGATTTAGGTAGGAAACGACGGGTTTCCAACCTGATTCGTCAATACTGTTATCGTTGCCGACATTGGATCGAGTACCTATACCACCGGGGATGAAGAGGATATCGATAGGGTGAGAAGGAGGTGAGGTGTAGGTATGCGTTGGACAGATCTTTTGCTCGAATGGGGCGAAAGTTGGATCATTATCATTGCTATCGTGATGAAGAGTTGGGAAAGTGGAGACAGGAGCAAGAGTCGTGTGAAGAATGGAAAGACGAAGAGGAAGAGAAGGGTATCGGCGTTTGATTGTATTGAGAGCATCAAAAGGACCGAAAACGTCAAGAGCTTGGAAAGAGGGGAAGAGGAGAAGAGCAAAGTGAAGAGGGACGTTGGCTGTTTTTGTTCGAAAGATAAGGAGGGGGGGAGGAGGATCAGGATTGAGTCAAGTTAGCTGGTCCAAGTATGCTTTTGCTTGCCTGCTGGTTTGGCGAGAGCTGGTGGACTTGTCATTTTTTTTTTGGGAATTTATCTGATTTGCGCTGGTTAGTGGATCGAGAAAGGTGAAGGATTCGATTATCGATGGATGGGAGAGTGACGGCATGTATATATATATGCTGATTATTACCAAGTAGGCTTAATCGATGGTCTGTGAGAGAAGACACCAGTCATCCCTCGGTTAGTTTGTTATAACTTGGTTTGTAGATTGAATGTTTGTGATCACACATTTGGTCTTAATTTCCAGAGATCAAAAAATTAATGATGAAACAGCTTTGTTTTCAAGGACTATTTTAGAAATTTTAGAAGCTCAAATATGGAAATATTATATCTATCTTATAATCACCTAATGTGGCATGTCGATACTGTTTCGATACTGTGCGTTAACAAAAAACAGTTCCAAAATATTGGGTCATCCAACTACAGGTTTAGCATTCAAACATTGATATCCACAAAGGACAGATAGCAATAAATCGATTATATAATGAAACAATAATTGATTCACATTCGGAATTTAATATTCATTAATAGTCGTTGAATGTAGTACATTAGAACAATTTTTTCCTCAACTGATTAATGTTGTCTTATCACCAATAATAAAATCCACCAAACCTTGTGTAACAAGCTGCTTAGTTACTGCTACTTGTTCTGTCTACTTTCCTAACATGGAACTCTGCTGCGAGCCTGTTTCTCTTTCCAAACATCTATTTTTTCCACCAGTTTGCAATTAAATCATTATGTTTCTTTGATGACCCCTTGTATATTAGTAAAAAGTTACTGCTGTCTTGCTGCTTGGCATACTTTTCCCTCACAACAAAGCTAGGAATTGCACCCTCAGAATCATTCCATTATGTAATCTCAGCGGCAGGCCTGACTCCGGAATCTACGATATGAGATAGAACGATGTCTAGCACACTTAAGATTTTCGTTGTATCACCCGACGTCCGCGCAGAACGACGAATTGAACCCCACTGGACTGTCCAGCTGCTCAAGGTGTGAGTTTGTTTTCATCATATAAACCGGCCATTGACACCATTACCACAAAGGATAAACTTGAAGTCATTACGGGAATTCCAGCGCAAAATCAACTTATTTTTCTCCTCGATTCGGAGAGCAGTACCGTTCCTCTTGCTCAATTAACTGATCACTCGAGAGAACTTTCACAATATGGATTACGCGATTGGCAAGTTCTCAAGGTCAGGAATTACGCCTTTGCGGCGCTAAGCGAGGCTGATCAAATCAGGTTGAGGACTCCAATCCATCAGCATCGTTTACTGGTCGACTTTCGGATGTCTCCCAGGTAGAAAAATATGAACTGAGCTACGCAGAGTATGCGAAGCGTCAAGGTACAAGAATCAATGACATGAGCTGCTGGTTACTAAGACACATGATAGACAGCATACTTGCATACAAAATGAGGAACAAAGTAGGCAGATTTGCGGATGCAGAGGAAAAGGAGGATTTATCACCACCGCCAGCAATTAATATTTCGGTCGGGGAGCGGTGCGAAGTTGAGTCAACGGAACCAGGTTTGAAAAAACGTGGGGCCGTCCGGTTCGTGGGCCAGACGAAATTCGGAAAAGGTATATGGATAGGTATCGAGTATGACGAGCCCTTTGGAAAAAATGACGGATCGTAGGTATCTTATTTCTCTGGGTGTTCAGGTGCTGATGTGCAGACAAACAGTGTACAAGGCGAACGTTACTTTGATTGCCAACAGAATTACGGCGTCTTTGTGCGACCTGAAAAAGTAACAGTAGGTGACTTTCCTGTGGAAGCGATCAACTTAGACGAGGACGAAGAGATGTAGCAAAACAATGGCTGTTACTTGTATCACGAAAATGTGCTTCAGCACCGTATGCTACCACACGTACATCTGGACCCTTGTCTGTGCCTCAACCTTGGTCCAGGACCGCATTTCAATATTAGTATTAGTTTGCTTATTGTATATAAATCTAGAATCATCATGAAGTGCCTTGAAGTGCACGTGGTATAACAAGTTTGGTTTTGTTGGTATATCAGGACGCGTGTTCCTTTGACCCAGAACTCATTCTACAACATTAACCACTACTATGGCTGATCCCAGCGGTGCACCTCCCCAGCCTGGTCCAGATGATACTTCGACCGCAATTCTTAGGCCGAAGAAGTCGTGAGTAACGCATCAAACCCTCAGATATTAGATATCAATTGTGAACGAACTTTTACAGTCCAAATCGTCTCATCGTAGACGAGGCTACAAATGATGATAACTCTGGTAAGCTCAGGCTGACTCGATTGAAGTCGGAGATTTTATAATGTGTTTCAGTTGCAACTCTCAACCCAGGGACAATGGAGATACTTGGTCTTTTCCGTGGAGATACTATCATCGTTCGGTACGTACTTAGATGATTTAGGTGCTTCTAGTCGTTGCTGACAATTTCCACTTTCTCAGAGGCAAGAAGAGGAGGGATACTGTTCTTATCTGCCTGAGCTCTGATGACGTTGAGGATGGCCGAATTCAAATGAACAAGGTTGCTCGGAATAATCTCCGTGTTAAACTGGGTGACCTCGTCAATGTACATCAATGTCTCGATATTAAATACGGTAAACGTGTTCACATCCTTCCTTTCGACGACTCTATCGAAGGCCTCAGCGGGAATATTTTTGATGTCTACCTAAAACCTTACTTCCTCGAAGGTACGCGTAATCAGACTTGGCGTAGTTTCCAATGAACTGACATAACGACATCACAGCATACCGACCCGTTCGCAAAGGCGATACCTTTCTCGTCCGTGGTGGTATGCGTACCGTCGAGTTCAAGGTCATCGAGACCGACCCAGCAGAATTCTGTATAGTTGCCCAGGACACTGTCATCCATACTGGTGAGTGTTGT
>Ga0153942_1000898_pt1 | contig 12020 bp, 10 predicted proteins | sample TSNJ026MetaG_FD_104731 | JGI IMG/M metagenome (GOLD analysis project Ga0153942, IMG submission 104731) | Attine ant fungus gardens microbial communities from New Jersey, USA - TSNJ026 MetaG | ecosystem: Host-associated > Fungi > Mycelium > Unclassified | place: USA: New Jersey, Brendan T. Byrne... | reverse complement strand
TGCAAAGCTTGACTATTTTATCCGGATGCTCGTCCGCCGTCTGTTCAATGTCCACGCCGCCCAACGCGGAGAAGATAATAACAGGCATTTTCTCCAACCGGTCCAGCGTTATGCTGAGATACCATTCCCGGGTGATTTCAGTTCTTGGCGTCACAAGCAGCCTCTCAACCTTGTGGCCGCGTATGTCCATACCCATGATGTCCTCACATGCGGCGCGCAGCTCCTCCGGATTAGCGGCCGGTTTGATGCCGCCGGCCTTGCCACGGCCGCCAATCATCACCTGTGCCTTTACCATACAGGGAAATTCCATATTTACCGCCAGGTCCTCCAGCTGACTAAGCTTGTCCAAAACAAAACCTTTACGAACCGGAAGTCCATACTCGGCAAACAGTTCTTTCGCCTTGTACTCCATTAGATCCAAATTACGTTCCTCCTTCATCAAAAAGCGATTCGGAAGCTTAACGGTTGCCCCCGGCAACCAGCTTCCTTCTAGGGCTTATGCCCGCACAGCCCCTCCACGTCGTGAGCTGCCTCCATAATTATTTCACTTACGGTCGGGTGTGGATGAATCGTGCCCGACAGTTCTTCGAGCGTACCCTCACACCGCATTACGGCGGCAACCTCGCCAATCATATCGGTGGCTCGGGGCGCGACTATATGCGCGCCGAGAATCTCGCCGGTCCGCTTGTCGGTAATAATCTTGCAAAAACCTTCGCCTTGATCCATCACCATGCTTCTGCCGTTAGCGGCCACGGGGAAGCTGCCGCACTTAATGCTCCGCCCTGTTGCTTTCGCGGCAGCCTCAGTCAGCCCAACGCAAGCTATCTCAGGATCCGTGTATACGCAGGCGGGTACAACATCATACCGCATAGGCTCTGTAGAAACACCGGCAGCGTGACCGGCGGCGATAAGCCCCTGGGCGCTGGCCACATGCGCCAGCTGCACCTTGCCGGTACAGTCGCCAATGGCGTAGATGCCGGATACATTGGTACGCATAAATTCATCCACAACTATGCCGTTACGCTCCGTATTTATACCCCAGGCCTCGGCGGTCTCCGTGACGGGTCTGCGCCCGGCCGCCATGATGACCAGCCCTGCCTGAATCGAGAGCGGTTTGCCGCTGTGCTCGTAATGCACGGTTTTCTCCCCGCCGCCAGTGATCTGTGTAACCCGGGAGCCGGTTTTGATCTGGACGCCCTGTTTCATGATAGACTTGCGGATTGTGGAGATCACATCGTCGTCCAACCCGGTCAGGATCGTCTCCATCACCTCAAGCACAGTCACCGGCACGCCCAGCGCCGCATACAAGGCCGCAAACTCCATTCCGATAACGCCGCCGCCAACAATCACCACAGAAGGCGGGCACGTCTCCAGCGCAAGCACGCCGTCGGAATCCAGAACGCCCGGCAGGTCCGCGCCGGGGATTGGCAAACGCACGGGTACCGATCCTGTCGCCAAGATCACGTTACGAGCTTCTATTACGCTACCATTAACCGCGATTTTGCGTTCACCGGCCGGTTCTCCTTTTCCGTTTATCACAGTAACGCCGGCGGACTTAAGCAGATGCTCAACGCCGCCGCGCAGGCGTTTGACAACGGCCTGCTTGCGCTTCGCGATCCCGGCATAATCAAAGCGGATGTTGTCCGCCAGCACGCCCATATTTTCAGCGTGCAGCATAGAATGGTACAGATGCGCGCTTTCCAGCAGGCTCTTTGTGGGAATGCACCCGCGGTTCAGGCAGGTGCCGCCCATATCTTTTTGCTCAATCAGGACGGTCTTTTGCCCGAGCTTTGCAGTGCGGATGGCAGCCACATAACCACCCGGACCGCCACCCAGAACCGCCACATCATACATAGTCACAGCTCACACCTCACAATAAAAAGTAGGGATTTTCCAAATATCTCTTAACTGTTGCCAAAAAAGCCGCTGCCGGCGCGCCGTCAATAACCCGGTGATCGTAGGATAGCGTCAGCTTAAGCACAGGATGGATCTCCACACTGTCCCCAACTGCCACTGGTATCCGCTCTATGGCGCCTACAGCTAAAATACCGGCTTCCGGCGGGTTGATGATAGCCGTGAACTCCTCCAGGCCGTACATTCCCAGATTGGATATTGTAAATGATCCGCCCACATAGGCGTCAGGCGGCAACTGCCCTCCCCGCGCGCCTGCGGCAGCCTCTTTTGCCGCTTCGGACAGCGACATCAGCGACATCAGATCCGCGTCCTTGATAACCGGTACCACGAGTCCTTCATCCAGCGCAACGGCTATGCCAAGATTAACAAAATCCTTGTACCATAGACCTTCAGCCGTTAATTCCACATTCATCTTTGGATGCTCCAGGAGCGCCCGCGCGACGCACAACGCGATGATGTCGTTGAAGGACACCTTGCGGTTCTCCGACTTGAACGCCTCCCGTATGCGCGTCGCTTCGGTCATGCGAACACTTACACGGTGGGTGGTCTGCGCGTTTTCATCCTGGCTCTGCTTCATGCGTTCAGCGATAACCTTGCGCATACCCCGGAACGGAACGATCCTCCGCTCTCGTTTTTCCACACCGCCAGACGGCACTACATCAGCCCGGCGGATCTTACCACGGGGCCCGGAGCCCGCTATCTGAGACAGATCTATATGCTCCAGCTCCGCAACCTTGCGGGCAAGCGGCGTAGCTAATAGCTGCGCCGCTTTGGCGGACAATACATCTCGCTCTATGACCCAGCCTTCCGGCGCACTGCCCGAAAGCCCGGTCCAGTCCACGCCCAGCTCCGCCGCCCTGGTTTTTGCGCGAGGGCTTGCAAACACTCGTCCGCTATCCGTTTGTTTATGTGTCAAGGCTTCCGTTGGAGCAGATTCGGACGGCGCTTCTTCCTGTTTATCTTCTTTTTGCGACCCTTGCTCCGCAAGCAAATGGGAGTAGTCCTCGCCCGGCTCCCCAACTATGGCGATTATCTCCGTAATCGGCACGGTCTCGCCGGCTTCTCTGACGATCTTCAGCAGTGTGCCGCTCTCAGTGGATTCGATTATGATCGTCAGCTTGTCGGTTTCCATCTCAAACAGCGGAGACCCTGCGGTTATGGCGTCTCCCTCCTGGGCCAGCCATTGGATAATCGTCCCCTCTGTCATCTGCAGTCCCTGTTTTGGCATGATAATACGTTTGGGCATCCTGTTCACCTCACAGATACATCGTGCGCCTAACGGCAGCCACAATATCCGATACCTGCGGCACCACGGCGTTTTCAAGACCCAGATTGAAGGGCAACGTGCACATCTTCGCCCCAACCCGTTCCGGCGGCGCGTCCAGGTATACGAATGCTTTTTCCGCAACTTGGGCGGCAATTTCAGTGCCGAACCCCATGGTGCGATGCGCTTCGTGTACCGTGACCAAACGTCCGGTCTTCTTAACCGACCGGATAATTGTGTCCATGTCCAACGGCACCAGTGTCCTTGGATCAATTACTTCGGCGGAAATGCCCTGCTTCTCTAGCTCTGCCGCCGCCTCCATGACTCGTTGGCAATAAAGCAGATTACAGACAATTGTGACATCCGCTCCCTCCCGGACTATACTGCATTTGCCAAACGGAACAGCGAATTCCGGGTCGTCCGGCACCTCGCCCTTTGTGGCATACAACGCCTTATGCTCAATAAATACCACCGGGTTATCATCGCGGATTGCCGTCCGCAGCAGGCCAGCCGCGTCGGCCGGAGTCGATGGACAGGCTACCTTAATGCCCGGAATGTTCATCAACAGTCCTTCAATGGACTGTGAGTGCTGCCCCGCGTTTCCGCGTCCAATACCCTGCTGGCCCCGGATTACCAGCGGCACCTTTACCTTGCCTCCGAACATGTACCGGATCTTGGCCGCCTGATTCAATACCTGATCCATAGTCAGGTAGATAAAGTCCATGTACATCAATTCGACCACCGGCCTCATGCCGACACTGGCCGCGCCTACACCCGCGCCTACAAATGTATTCTCAGATATGGGCGTGTTGCGGACGCGTTCTTCACCAAACTCGTCAAGCAGACCGCGTGTGCAGCCAAATATCCCGCCCTGCTTCGCGACATCCTCGCCCATTACGAAGACCTCCGGATTCTTGCGCATCTCCTCTGCAAGTACGTCCCGAATCGCGTTTGCGTAAGTTTTTATGCTCATATCACTTGGCCTCCTCATCTGCGAACACATCGTCCAAGACCGTAGAGGGGTCAGGCTCCGGGCTGGCTGCCGCGAAATCCACAGCCTCCTGAACCTCATGCTCCGCTTGCTGTTCTATCAAAATTAATTCGTTTTCTGTCGCGAGCTTGTTTTCAAGCAAATACTGCTTCAGACGCTTGATTGGGCATTTTGCAACCCATGACTCAACCTCTTCACGGGTGCGGTAGACCTCCGGATCACCGGTCCAATGCCCTTTCCAGCGATAGGTTTTTGCCTCGATCAGAGACGGTCCCTGGCCGGCGCGCGCCCGCTCCAGGCACTCCGAGAATGTATCCAGAATCTCAATTACATCGTTGCCATCGATGGTGCGGCCTGGCATATTGTAACCGGAGGCCCGAACGGATACATCCTCCACCGATGTGGATTGGCTGGCCGGTACCGAGATACCGAACCCGTTGTTCTCGCAGATAAATACCACCGGCAGCTTCCAGACGGAAGCCAGGTTCAGGGATTCATGGAATGTACCCTGGTTGGATGCGCCATCTCCAAAAAATGTCACAGTGACATTGTTGACGCCTCTCATTTTCTGAGCCAACGCGCCGCCAACCGCAATGGGCAAGCCGCCGCCGACAATGGCGTTAGCGCCCAGATTACCCTTGTCCAGGTCGCAGATATGCATGGAGCCGCCGCGGCCTTTGCAGAAGCCGGTTTCCTTGCCCATGAGTTCGGCAAAGGCCCGTTTCAGGTCCCTGCTTTTAGCGATGCCGTGGCCATGACCGCGATGGGTTGAGGTAATGTAGTCCTGGTCGGTTAAGAGCGCGATGACGGCTGCCGCGATCGCCTCCTGGCCTATGTACAGATGTACGGAGCCACGCAGCTTATCTTCCTGGAAAAACTGCAGCGCCTTTTCTTCAAAGCCCCGTATCTGGTTCATCACCAGATAGATATCCATTAAAAGTTCCTTACTATACAATGGGAATTAACCTCCTGTCTTTTGTTACGACCAAATTTCCTCAGGCGTGGGTTGCAGCCAGTTTGGCTTAACGGTGGCAACCCGTGATACGTTCATAAGATGTGTGTAGAACAGGTTCTCCGATATGGAGTTGTTGCCCCAGCTGCCGCAGCCGAGGGTTGTGGTCGGGTTCAGGCCATTGGTAAACGATCCGCCGTTCTGGGTGGCGCATATCTGGTTGACGAGAATGCGGCTCACAGGCAGCTCCAGCCCTGCATATTCGATATGTGCCTGGTTATTGGAGTGGATTGCGACGGAATGTCCCGCTCCCTCTACCATCAGGTTTGCCTTGGCGATCTCAACGGCGTTCTCCCAAGAGTCGCAGGCGTAGGCGCTCATAACAGGGAACATCTTCTCCTTGCTCCAAACGCTGCCTTCGCCGTACGTCTCCGGCTTGACTATAATAAGCTTAGTCCCCGCCGGAATACTGATTCCCGCCAGCTCCGCGATTCTCTGCACGCTTTGTCCGATTGCGTCCTTCGCGATTTCGCCGTTGGGGAACAGTTTTTCACCTATGGTTTTCACAACCGCGGGGTCGTCCACATAGTAGGCTCCATTTTTTATAAAACAGTCAATAACATCTTGGTATGTATTCTTCTGCGCAATGATCGTCTGCTCGGCGGAGCAAATGATACCGTTGTCGAAGACGCGGCCGGCGATGGCTTTCGGCACTTCCTCTTCCAAATTGATATCCGTGTCGAAGATGCATTGGACATTTCCCGCTCCCACTCCAAAGCTGGGTTTTCCGCTGGAGTATGCGGCTTTTACCATGCCCATGCCGCCGGTGGCTATAACGGCGTCGCAGGCTTTCATCAGCTCGCCGGTTAGTTCTACGTCCGGTTCCGGAAGCGTTTGGTAGATATCCGCGGGCGCGCCCAGCTTGGCAATCGCCTCACGAAAAATCCGGTTTAAGTGCATCGCGCATTTCTTTGCCCGTGGATGGGGGGCAATAATGATTGCGTTTCCGCATTTAATGGCGAACATCGCATTGCACATCGGTGTAACAATTGGATTTGTACACGGTGTAACGGCCGCGATCACACCCAACGGTTTCGCGACTTCAGTTATGCCTTCAGCTTCATTCGTACGCAGGATACCGATAGAGGGTTTCCCCTTTAACGCGTTCCAGATAATTGTTGACTTTCCTTTATTTTTCGCTATTTTGTTCTCCAAGACACCCATACCTGTTTCTTCAACAGCCATAGCCGCCAGCTCCTCTGCGTTGTCAAATACCATCTTTGCAATCGCGCGTACAATTTCGTCTATTTGATTTTGATTCAGCTTTGAAAGCTGCGCCTGAGCCTCTTTTGCTCTGCTTACATACTCATTAACCATTTATATCCCTCCTAAGTAATACCCCGGGCGCTCTAATGCCGGCGGTAATAAAAGTGTTCCGTAAGGCTATGCCATGACGGTACCGCCGTTTACATCCAAGCACACTCCGGTTACATACCGCGCCAAATCTGATGCCAAAAATACCACGGTATCGGCCACATCGTCGGGTGTGCCCAACCTGCCCAGCGGAACCATATCATCGGTAATTTTCATTTGGCTGGTCATCTCTGTTTTAATCAATCCCGGCGCCACCGTATTCACAGTTATGCCGTCTTTCCCCAACTCCATCGCCAGGGTTTTAGTCAGGCACATCACCGCCGCCTTTGAGGTCGAATATTCTGGGCTGACCCGCAGGCCGCCGTTACGCGCCGCCTGGGACGCAAAATTGATTATCCTTCCATAACCGGCGGATATCATGTGCGGCCGCGCAGCTCTGGAAAAGAACAGCGGCCCTTTCAGGTTTATATCAAAAGTTTTATCCCAACGATCCATGGGAATTTCCAGCAAGCCGTTCTTGTTTGCCAGAGGGCAAATTCCTGCATTGTTCACTACAATGTGCAGCGCGCCGAATTCCCGCACCGTTTTTTCCACTATTTCGCGGACCTGCGCGTCGTCGCTTACATCCGCGCACAATGCTAACGTACTGCATCCTACGTGCGCCGCAATTTCTTCAGCGGTTTTTTTAGCCGCGGCTTCGTCGATATCTGCAATCACCACATTCGCGCCTTGCCGCGCAAACGCCCACGCTGTCGCGCAGCCGATGCCCTTGCCGGAGCCGGTGATGATAGCGGTTTTTTTATCCAACAGCATTCTGTAATCACATCCTTTCATTTTTTCAAGAACAAATCGCGCTGTGCGCGAGTAGTTTTCCTTGATTTGTCATAGAAATTGCTACCTTTTGCGTTTCGCCACGCTTCTGGGCGAAACGCTGGAATCAGCGCAATTTCCTATGACAGAACAAAACGCGCTGCGCGCGTATTTGTTTTCCGCAATTTGTCTAGGAAATTGCATCCTTTGCCGGCTTTCCTGTTCTATGCTTTGGTTTTGCGGAAAGAGGAAAGCAGCTTGACCACATCCCGTGTCAGGTATATACCCATAATGCCGGCAGAAATAGGCACACAGATATAAAACATCCGTTTTGGTATCCGCAAGGTGGTTGAAACGCTCCGGGAGCGGCTGAACAGATCGAATCCATAGTAAAAAAGAACTATAATGAACACCATGGACAAGCAGTATACGATTATTTTGATAAGCTTTCCCGAAACCGTATGTTCTATCTTTTTAATAATAAAGTCTAGCGCAAAGTGTTTACCTTCCCGCTGCAGCTCCGCCGCGCCGAAAAAAATAACCCAGCCAATAAGCATTTCCACAATCTCGTCGGTAGCAGTAAAGTTGATTACCGGTACGAACCGGATAAACACATTTGCAATATACAGAACAAAAATTCCCATCAGGCTCCCGACGCAGATCCAGCGCAGCGTATTTCCCAGAAGGGAATCTGCTTTCATCATTAGATTTTTCATCATAACCTCACTCCTATCCGAAAATGGCCGGTAATGTGACGGTAAACCATGGCACAAAGGCGATCAGGATGGTAACCGCAATCATAAGAATGACAAAGGGCATGGCTTCCCAGGCTACATCCAAAATTTCCTCACCACTGATACTGGCTACCGTGTAAACATTGAGGCCAAGCGGCGGCGTGATCAATCCTACATTTACCGCCATAGCCATAACAACCGCGAACTGGATCAAGCTGTAGTTGAAGCTTTGGACAACCGGCACAAAAATAGGGATAGAGATCAGAATGATGGCATTTCCCTCCAGGAAACAGCCGAGAACCAGGTAGACAATAATAATGATCAGCAGGATCAGGTAAGGATTTGTGGTAACTTGGGATATCAAGCGCACGGCCATCTGGGGAATCCGAAGGTTCATCAAGACATATTGGAAGAAACCAGCCACCGATATCACAAACATGATTTTTGCTATCTGCTCCACCGTTCCCCAGAAAAGACGGGGCAGGTCCCGTATTTTGATTTTTTTATAGACGAATATACCCAAAAACGCGGAGTATAGCGCGGCGACAGCGGCTGCCTCGGTAGTGGTGAACAGGCCGCCGAAAATTCCCGCCAGAACAATAACCGGAACCAACAGGGGCAAAAATGCCTGACGAAACGCGTTCCACTTTTCTTGCCAGGTTGATTTGGGAGACTGGGGGATTCCCCGCTTTTTGCAAATAAACGACGACATTACCATCATGCACGCCGACAGGAAAATCCCCGGCAGGATGCCGGCCGCAAACAGCTTGCTGACAGATTCGCCGGTCAGGCTGGCGAAAACTACAAAGGTGATGCTGGGCGGGATGATGGGACCCAAGGTGGCGGCGCAAGCTGTTAAGGCAGCGGGGAACCTTTTCCCATAACCCGCGTCATCCATTTCGTTAATTGCGATCATGCCCAGACCTGCCGCCGAAGCAATAGCCGAGCCGGACATCGCCGCCATAATGGTGCAGGCCAGAACATCGGCATGGGCAAGACCTCCCGGCCAATGGCCCACCATAACCTTCGCGAAGTGAAACAGGCGGGTGGAAATGCCTCCTTCGTTCATAAAGCTTCCCATCAACAGAAAAAAAGGGATCGCAAGCAGAGTAACGCCGGTCACCGATGAGAACATACGCTGCGCGATAACTGCAAGATTCTCAGCCTGCCCCGCGCCTAAAAACGTGAAGATCGGTACAACACCAAGGCTAATAGCCGTGGTGGCTCCAAGGAACATAATAACTAGCAACAGAATAAAAATCAGAACTAATAGCACTTTTCACCGCAACTCCTATCTTTGAACAACAGTGTGGGCCTTGGGCCCGGTCAGATTGAGCCCAAGGCAATGGCTACGGTCAATTACTTTTCGTTTTCAGCAAATTCCATCATCTTATTAACGTTCTCCTGCCCGCATACCTCCGCGATATTTTTGTAAGCAGATTCCATCATGGTCTTGAAAGGTTCGAGCTCGGGAGTGGTAACATTCATACCGTAGCTCTTAAGCTCCTCGATGTCGCTGTTTTCCGAGCTGATGATACTTTCCCGGACCAAATCACCGCACCGGCGTCCTTCTTCCTCAATAACCGCCTTCTGTTCATCGGTCAATTTGTTCCAGGATTTGGAGTTCATAATAAGCATAACGCTCTCGTACATGTGGTTGGTAATAGCCAGTTGATCCTGCACTTCATATAGCTTATCCGCCTTGATCACGCCCACAGGGTTTTCCTGACCATCCGCAACGCCCTGCTTCATAGCGAGATACAGCTCATTGTAATCAATTTTTTCCGTAACGGCGCCCAAAGCGGCAAAGCACTCTTCCAGCTGGGCGACTTTGGGAACGCGGATCTTAACGCCTTTCAAATCTTCCGGAGAATTAACTTCGATTCCCTTGGTGGTCGTGTTGCGGAAGCCGTATTCCCAGAAGCCTAGGCCGCAAAAGTTGTTTTCGTCCAGATCGGGCTGAACCCATTCCTGGAATTCCGTGCTATCCAGCACCTTGTGGGCATGCTCGTATCCCTCAAACAGGAAAGGGGTTTGAACAGCGTAAAAGCGGCTTGAATAACGTCCCAAGTCACTCAATGTACCTACATTAAAGTCTATGCTGCCCAATGATACCTGCTCCAGCAGCTCCATTGGGCTCCCCAGCTCTTTGTTGGGGTAGATTTCTATGAGAACCTCGCCGTTGGTGCGTTCCTTCACAGCCTTGGCAAATTCGACGGCGCCGTCGTGAATAGGGTGCATTTCATTTGAAAAATGGGCAAACTTTAAGGTAACGGAGTCAGCCGCCGGGGGAACCGCCGCGCTCTCATCCTTTAAATCGGAGACGCTTTCCTGACTTGTTTCCGCTTGCGCCGGTTCAACCTGAGCGTTTTTCAGACAGCCGGAAAATAAAGAGCAGATCAGCATCATAATTGCTATGAATTCAAAACACCTTTTCATCCTAAATCCTCCTGTTTCGTTGACCATGGTTTCCATTCGTTTATTGTTCTCAAACTTAAAAACGGTTATCCTCCTTCCAGTATCAAATGCTATACCGGGTAACGCGCGCTTCTGTTTTTACCTTCTGTTGCGCAGATAGCCGTGGTTTAAAAGCTCCTTCTGGTTTACCGTATTCCGGGGGAGTTCGCCGCTTAAAATCCGTACCGCGGTTTCAGCAACCCGCCTATGCTGTTCACCGGCAGCCTCCAAGGAATTGTAGGCCATATGCGGTGTGAGGATTACGTTGTCCATGGAGGCGAAAGGGTGATCAGCCGTACGGATAGGTTCACTCTCCGTAACGTCGAGGGCTGCCGCCGCAAGCTTTCCTGAACGCAGAGCTTCGATTAAGTCACCTTCATGAACCAGACTGCCGCGGGAGGTGTTGATCAGGATTGCCCCGTCCTTCATGAGACGGAACGCGTCTTTGTCGAACAGATGACAGGTAGCTTTGCTTAATGGAATATGACAGGAAATTATGTCCGACGTGGAAAACAGCTCCTTCAGCGTAACCGGCCTAACACCATAGTGTTGAAATACCTCCGTCGATACATAGGGGTCGTATGCGACCATCGAAAACCCAAATGGCCTGGCGTACTCTGCCACAAGCCTGGCGATATTTCCAAAGCCTGCCAGACCCAGGGTCTGGCTTTCGGGCCTGCGCATGACAATTCCCGAATTATCATTCCATTTACCAGCCTTTACCTGCTTCGTGAAGTAACAGACCTGCCGGCACGCATTCAGTATAAGCGCCATTGTGTGAGTAGCCACTTCCGGGTAACAGTAATCAGGTATGTTACAAACAAGGATACCTCTTTGAGAGGCTGCGTCCAGGTCAAAGGCATCATACCCTACCCCGTAGCGGATCAGCCCTTTGCAGTTAGGGAAGGCATCCATCATCTCTCCGTCAACACTGGTATAAACGGAAAGCAGCACATCGGCGTCTCGGCAGCAATCTAAAATCTGTTGTTTTGTTCTGCAGTTCTCCATCCTGAATTGAATATTGTGGTCGGCGAAGATTTTCTTCTCAATTTCGTAACCGAATTCCTCTAAGTAAAACGAATCAATCAAAACCACTTTCACATCGCGAAGCCTCCTTTTGTAAAAAATGTACTCAGTTAAGATACAATAATTCGTATATACGAATTGAATTCCGAAATACAAATCGATTATATCAATCTGACTATTACCTGTCAATAGTAAATATGATTTTTAAATAATGGCTATAATTTTTAGGCATTTTGTTTAATAGTCTTTTTCATTCTATTGGTTACTATTAAGAAAATTGATAGATTTGCCAATTTTTATGCGTTTTATTCTACCACTCTGACAATGCGGCTTTTCGGCTTGTAATGCCGCCACCTGTCTGCTATCATAATAATCACTTATTTTTAAAATGAAAAGAGAGATTTTTTGATGGAACATCACCGCTCCACGGCACGCGTACTCGATATTCTGGAACTCCTTGCCGCTTCATCAGAAGGGCATACGCTCACCGAGATTTCC
>Ga0153942_1000895_pt1 | contig 12039 bp, 10 predicted proteins | sample TSNJ026MetaG_FD_104731 | JGI IMG/M metagenome (GOLD analysis project Ga0153942, IMG submission 104731) | Attine ant fungus gardens microbial communities from New Jersey, USA - TSNJ026 MetaG | ecosystem: Host-associated > Fungi > Mycelium > Unclassified | place: USA: New Jersey, Brendan T. Byrne... | reverse complement strand
TCGCTCCCTCATTAGATCAATTTGTTTCCTAAGCTTATTTGCAACAATACTTTAATATCATGTCTCTTTGCACTACTTGTATATTCTCACCTGCATAGCAGGTGGCTTAATACGTTAGTTATAGGGATTTTGTACAAGTATTAGAAGGGAATTTTGTACAATAAAATGTTCTTTTTTAAAAAGAAATTATAATAAAATAGGGAACACAATATACGCATATTTTTTGCCAAATAACTGAAATTATTATATATATTTGTATGGTATACTATTTGCAATACATAGTTGTTGAATATTGGGTTTGGGCGAATATTTAAATGCATAACGTGAGGAGAATGATTCATGAAGTACACCGCGGTATTAAACGGCAAACGGTACGAGGTGGAAGTGCAGAAGGAAGAAAGCCAGTACTTCCCCATGACCAGGGAGGAGATTAGCCGGGGGGGCTCCGGCGGCCCGGCGGCCCCTATTGTTATGGCGGCCCCGGTGGTTCCGGTAGCTCCCGCGCCACCCCCGGCAGCGGCGGCGCCCGCTCCTGTGGCCCCCCCGCCGCCTGTACAGGCGGCACAGCCGACAGCTGCTCCGGCCCCAGCGCCTGCCGGAGCCGGAGCTGTCACGGTGCGCGCTCCAATGCCCGGCAATATTATGGACATCAAGGTGACGCCCGGCCAGGCGGTTAAGGCCGGACATGTCCTGCTGACCATGGAAGCGATGAAGATGGAAAACGACATCGTCGCCCCTGTGGACGGAACCGTCCAGAGCATTTCCGTCCAAAAGGCGGATACGGTGGATACAGACGATGTTTTGGTGATGCTCGGCTGACAGCCGCCCTGTTCCGGATCCGGGCTTTTCCCGTGGTTCGGGTGATGTTTTGTTGCCTGCGGCCTGGAGGCTGTTTGCAGTATCGGTCTTTCCGTTGCTTTCGACTATAATAAGGAGGTTGTATAATGGGAAAAGTATATCAACTGTCAGAAGCCATTAGCAAGTATGTGAAAGATGGCGACTCGATTGCGTTTGGAGGGTTTACCACCAATCGCAAGCCGATTGCCGCGACTTCGGAGATTCTCCGCCAGGGCCAGAAGGATTTCGTCCTGTATACGGGCGCGGGCGGCAGTGAGGCAGACATGCTGATTGGCGCCGGACGGGTCAAGGCGTTTATCAACTGCTACACCGCCAACTCCGGAGTAACCAATGTCTGCCGCCGTTTCCGCAAGGCCATTGAAAAGAATGAGATACTGTTTGAGGATTACTCCCAGGACGCCCTTCTGCTCATGCTCCACGGCGCTATGCTGGGTCTGCCCTATATCCCCATCCGCATGATGCTGGGTACCGGCCTGATCGACGAATGGGGCATCAGCGAGGAGGTTCGCAAGACCGTCGATAAGCTGCCCAACAAAAAATATGTCCTCCAGGACAATCCCTTTGATCCCGGCCATCAGATTGTACAGCTTCCGGTTCCCCAGCTGGACGTGGCGGTTATCCATGTGCAGAAGGCGTCCGTCAGCGGCACCTGCATTATCGAGGGCGACGAATTCCACGACGTGGACATCGCTATCGCCGCCAAGAGCACCATCGTAACCTGTGAGGAGCTGGTGAGCGACGAGGTTATCCGCAGGGATCCCACCGTCACCAACATCCCGGGCTTCTGCGTGCAGGCTGTGGTTCAGGTTCCCTATGGCGCGCATCCGTCCCAGTGCTACAATTACTACGATTATGACAATGTATTCTATAAGCACTATGACCAGGTGAGCAAAACCGAAGAGGAATTCGACCAGTTCATCCAGGAATGGGTGATGGGCGTCAAAGACAACGACGAGTACATAGACAAAATAGGGGCTTCTCGGCTTGCCAAGCTCAAACCCGTTCAGGGACTTGGGTATGCGGTTGATATGACAAAGATGGCACAGGAGGGAAAATAATGGCTGACTATACGAATTACACCAACCGGGAAATGCAAGCGATTACCATTGCAAAAAGCCTTACCAACGGGCAGATTGCCATTGTCGGCACAGGGCTGCCGCTGATCGGCGCCGCGCTGGCCAAGAGAATTTTTGCTCCCGACTGTATATTGGTTGTGGAAAGCGGCCTCATGGACTGCGCGCCCATCGAGGTGCCCAGAAGTGTTGGCGACATCCGCCTTATGGCGCATTGCGCCGTACAGTGCCCCCCCGTTTACTACATGGGTTTCCAGGCCAACGAGTGGCTCCACGGAAACGACCGCATGGTGGCCTTTATCGGCGGGGCTCAGATTGACCCCTACGGCAACCTCAACTCCACCAGCATCGGTGATTATCACCACCCCAAGGCGCGCTTTACCGGCAGCGGCGGCGCAAATGGCATTGCTACCTTCGTAAACACCGTCATCATGATGCAGCACGAGAAAAGGCGCTTCATCGAGAAGGTGGACTACGTCACCAGCGCGGGCTGGATGGATGGCCCCGGCGGCAGGGAGAGGGCGGGCCTGCCTGGAAACAGGGGGCCGATCATGGTGGTAACCGACAAGGGCGTTATGAAGTTTGACGAAAAATCCAAGAGAATGTATCTGGCCGGCTATTATGAGTCCTCCTCCATCGAAGAAATTGTTGAGAACACCGGTTTTGAAATTGATACCTCCAAGGCGACCCTGATTGCGCCGCCAACCCCGGAGGATATCAAGATCATCCGCGAGGAGATCGACCCCGGTCAGGCGTTCATTAAGGTTCCCCAATAACAAAGGAGGCCCGAGTATTAATGGCTAATAACGAATATTCCATGCCCGGTTATTTTCAGAACATGCCCTCTGTCGGCAAGCCGCTGAACGCGGTAAACCCGGAAAATGAGGCGACCCTGAAGCAGACGGAGGCGGAGATCCGGGAGCTTATCAAAAACGCTTTGGATGCCGGACGCTCCGACGAATCCCTGAACAAGGACGGCCAGATGACGGCAATGCAGCGTATCCTCTCCTTGGTGGATGAGGGAACCTGGTGCCCCCTTAACAGCCTGTACAATCCCGCAGGCAACAAGGACGGCTCCACCGGCATTGTAAAGGGCCTGGGCCGCATCAACGGGAAATGGGCGGTTATCGTCGCGTCCGACAACAAGAAGCTGGCCGGGGCCTGGGTGCCCGGACAGGCCGACAATCTTATCAGGGCGTCGGACACGGCCAAAACCCTGCGGGTTCCCCTGGTATACGTTCTCAATTGCAGCGGCGTAAAGCTGGATGAGCAGGAGAAGGTTTACCCCAACAGGCGGGGAGGCGGAACTCCCTTCTTCCGCAACGCGGAGCTCCAGCAAATGGGTGTGCCCGTTATTGTTGGCATTTATGGCACCAACCCCGCCGGCGGCGGTTACCACAGCATCAGCCCCACCATCCTCATTGCCCATGAAAAGGCCAACATGGCGGTTGGCGGCGCGGGTATTCTGGGCGGCATGAACCCCAAGGGCTATATGGATATGGAGGGCGCGCAGCAGCTTATTGACGCGTCTAAGGGCCCGGCGGCGGATCCTCCCGGCGCGGTATCGGTGCACTTCAACGAAACCGGATTCTTCCGCGAGGTATATAAGGAGGAGCAGGGTGTCCTTGAGGGAATCAAGAAATATATGGATTACATCCCCTCCTATAACCTGGAGTTTTTCCGTGTGGATCAGCCCCGGGAGCCCCGGCTGGATCCCACAGAGCTGTACAGCGTGATCCCCACCAACCAGAAGAAGCCCTATAACGTTTATGACATCATCGGCCGCGTGTTTGACAACAGCGAGTTTATGGAGTTCAAGCAGGGCTACGGCCCCGAAATGGTGACCGGGCTTGCCAAGGCCGACGGCCTGCTGGTAGGCGTTGTGGCCAACGCCCAGGGACTGCTGATGAAATATCCCGAATACCGGGGCGAGGGCTCGGTGGGCATCGGCGGAAAGCTCTACCGCCAGGGCCTCATTAAGATGAACGAATTTGTCACCCTGTGCGCCCGGGATCGCATTCCCATCGTCTGGCTCCAGGATACCACCGGTATTGACGTGGGAGACGAGGCGGAGCGGGCCGAGCTGCTGGGTCTGGGCCAGTCCCTGATCTACTCCATTGAAAATTCCGGCGTTCCCCAGATCGAGATTACCATGCGCAAGGGAACCGCTGCGGCCCACTATGTGCTTGGAGGCCCCCAGGGCAACAATACCAACGCATTCTCCTTGGGCACCGCCGCGACGGAAATCAATGTTATGAACGGCGAAACCGCCGCCGCCGCCATGTATTCCAGAAGGCTTGTCAAGGATCAGAAGGCGGGCGTGGATATTCAGCCCACCATCGACAAGATGAACAAGCTCATCGAGGAGTACACCGCGAAATCCAAACCATCCTTCTGCGCCAAGGACGGCTATGTGGATGAGGTTGTGGAGCTTCCCGAGATGCGCAATTACATCCGGGCGTTCGTCAGCTGCGCATATCAGAATCCCGCCTCCATCTGCGCGTTCCATCAGATGCTGCTGCCCCGTGTAATTCGGGATTTCATCACCTATAAAAAAGCCTGATCGGCTTTTTTGAGCCAAAGCAAACAATAGCCGGATATGGCCCAGCGTGAAAGTCTTTTTTCCATGGGCCATATTCACTATCTGTTTGGGTATAATCTTTGAGTACTTATTAATTTTCTTTAGGATGGTTGCCATGAGTGCGGTTTTTACAATGGGAATAGATGTGGGATCCACGGCGTCAAAATGTATTATAATGAAGGATGGACAGGAAATTGTAAGCAAGGCCCTGATTTCATCCGGTGCCGGAACCAGCGGCCCTGACCGGGCAATCCGCGATGTTTTGGAGGGCAGCGGCTTTCAAAGGGAGGATATGGGTTATATTCTCGCGACCGGCTATGGCCGCCACTCCATCGACTGGGTCGATGCCGAAATGAGCGAGTTAAGCTGCCACGCACAGGGCGCGTTTTATTTATTTCCGGAGGTTCACACCGTAATTGATATCGGCGGGCAGGATGCCAAGGTTCTGCGGGTCGGCAAGGGCGGTATGATGGAAAGCTTTGTGATGAACGATAAATGCGCGGCCGGTACCGGCAGGTTCCTGGAGGTAATGGCCAGGATATTGGAGGTGGATATCGGCCAATTGGCGGAGCTCTCCGAAAAATCCACCCAAAAAGTGGATATCAGCTCCACCTGCACGGTATTTGCCGAGTCGGAGGTGATCTCCCAGCTCTCGCAAAACACCGATATATGCGATATCATCAACGGTATCCACCGGTCGGTGGCGGGGCGTGTTAGTGGTTTGGCAAGGCGTGTCGGCGTGACGCCTATGGTGGTCATGACCGGAGGAGTGGCGCAGAACAGCGGGGTGCGTCACGCGCTGGAGGATGAGCTTCAAGTTGACATACACACTTCAGAATTGGCGCAATACGCGGGCGCGTTAGGCGCCGCGCTGTTTGCTTTCCGAAAGGCTAAGAAAAGGAACGGGTAACGCGTTTGTATGCTCAGAAACCAAAAAGAGGAGTGAAGAATGATGTCCGAGGTTAATAGTGGAAAGAAAGCGAGAGAAATGCTCCAGGATGTCGTCGCGCAGGTTTATCAAAACGCGTGGGACGCAAAAGAGAGAGGGGAGCCTGTAGGCTGGTCATCCTCCAAGTTTCCTGCCGAGATCGCGGAGACCTTGGGGCTGGCGGTTTGCTATCCGGAAAATCAGGCGGCCGCGATTTCCGCAAAAAAGGGCGGGCAGAGGCTGTGTGAGGAAGCCGAGTCCATGGGCTTTGCCAACGATATCTGCGGCTATGCCAGAATCAGCCTTGCCTATGCCGCGGGCGTGGAGGCCGAGGAAAAACCCATGCCGCAGCCGGACTTCCTGCTGTGCTGCAACAATATTTGCAACTGCATGACCAAATGGTACGAGAACATCGCCAGAATGCACAACATCCCCCTCATTATGATGGATGTCCCCTATAACAACGAGGTGGATGTCAGCGAGGATACCGTCAAATACATGCGCGCCCAGTTTTACGACGCGGTTGCCCAGCTGGAAAAGATCAGCGGCCGAAAGTGGGACGAGAAGCGGTTTGAAGAGGTGAGCAAAAACGCGAACCGCACCGCGCAGGCATGGCTGAAGGCATGTTCCTACTGCCAGTATGAGCCCTCCCCCCTCAGCGGCTTCGACCTGTTTAACCACATGGCCGACGTGGTTACCGCCCGCTGCAAGCCTGAAACGGCAGAGGCATTTGAGGCGCTTGCGGTCGAGTATGAGGAATCCGTCAAGAACGGCACCTCTACCTGGAAATATGATGAAAACTACCGCATCATGTTTGAGGGAATCCCCTGCTGGCCGGTGCTGAGAACCCTCTTTACTCCCTTGAAGGACAAAGGCATCAACACCGTCGCGGTGGTGTACGCTCCCGCGTTCGGGTTTGTGTACAATGGCGTTGACGAGCTGATGAAGGCATATTGCAAGGCTCCCAACTCCGTCTGTATCGAAACCGGCGTGGATTGGCGTGAAGGCATCTGCCGTGAAAACAAGGTTGACGGCGTGCTGGTGCATTATAACCGTAGCTGTAAGCCCTGGAGCGGCTATATGCCCGAGATGGAAAGGCGCTTCCGCAAGGATTTGGGCGTACCTGTTGTGGGCTTTGACGGCGACCAGGCCGATCCCAGAAACTTCTCCGAGGCCCAGTATGTCACCCGCGTTGAGGGATTGTATGAGCTGATGGAAGCCAACAAAGGAAAAAGGGGGTAAGGACGCAATGAGTAACATAGAGAAATTATTGGATCAATTTTCGCAGGTGGCATCAAACCCCAAGGGGCAGCTGGAGAAATATCTCGCTGCGGGAAAAAAGGCCATCGGCTGTTTCCCCTACTACGTCCCCGAGGAGCTGGTAACGGCGGCGGGCATGGTGCCCTTTGGCGTGTGGGGCGCACAGGGAACCATTAATGCTGCTAAGGAGTATTTTGCCACTTTTTATTGCACCATCGCCCAGATGAACCTGGAGATGGGGCTGACCGGTAAGCTGGACGGCTTATCCGGCGTGATTTGCCCATCCATATGCGATACGCTTCGCCCCCTGACCCAGAATTTCCGGGTTGCGGTGCCCCAGGTTCCCTTTATTTTCCTGGCGCATCCCCAAAACAGAAAGATTGACGCGGGAATTGAGTTTACCAAAAGCCAGTTTAGCACCATCAAGAAGCGCCTGGAGGAAATTTCCGGCAAGGCGGTTACGGATGACGAGCTTCGGGCCGCTATTCGCACTCATAATGCCAGCCGCGCCGCCCGCCGTAAATTCGTGAAGCTGGCAGGCCAGCATCCGGACGCGGTTTCCCCTATCAAGCGCAGCGGCGTGATGAAAAGCGCCCATTTCATGGACAAAGCGGAGCACACAGCCCTGCTGGAGCAGCTGAACGCCGAGCTGGAGAAGCTGCCGGAGTGCAAATGGGAAGGTACCAAGATTATCACCTCGGGCATTGTGGCGGACAGCCACAGCCTGCTTCAGATTTTCGAGGACAACAAGATGGCCATTGTGGCCGACGATGTGGCCCACGAATCCCGGGGCGTTCGCATAGATGCGGACGAGACTGGTGATTCCATGGAGGCTCTTGCCAAGCAGTTCGCCGCGCAGGACGAGGATCCGCTGCTGTATGACCCCGACCTGAACAAGAGGCCCGGGCATATCGTGGATTTGGTTAAGGAAAGCGGCGCACAGGGCGTCGTAGTCCTGATGATGACCTTCTGTGACCCTGAGGAGATGGAGTACCCGTCCTTGAAGCAGGGGCTGGAGGAAGCCGGTATTCCCCACGTTATGGTGGGTATGGATCAGCAGATGCGCGATTACGCCCAGGCCAGGACCTCCATTCAGGCATTCTCCGATGTGCTTAATTTTATGTAATACTTAAAATTACTTGCGTGGGCAGGCAGCCGCTTGAAGCTATCAAGCGGTTGCCCTTTGTTTTTCAGGCAGTTGACAATTAAAGGCAATTGCTGTATACTATAAATAGTTTGAATTCAAACTATTTATATAAATTTGCATTTGAAAATGCAGAGGTGCATATTTATGCGGGATATTCAGAATAGCTTTGTATATGGCCGCTATTTCCGCCAGATCGTTTTTCATGTAATGCAGTTGCAGGACGAATTGCTGGCTCCCTATAACATCACCAGCCAACAGGCGCGCACCTTGGGATTTATTTATCTTATGCGGGAGCAGCGGGGAGCGGTGTGCCAAAAGGATTTGGAGGAATATTTTGGGCTTAGCGGCTCCTCGGTGACCAGCCTGCTGAAGGGGCTGGAGGGTAAAGGGTATATAAGGCGGCAAGCCAGCAGGGAGGATGGGCGCGCCAAGCTATTGTCCCTTACCGACAAGGGAAAGAAGCTCCATGACGCCTTTATGGAAAAGCTTGAAGAAAGTGAAGGCAAAATAGTAGCGGGCATGACGCAGAATGAGCGCGCCACCCTTTTGGAGCTTCTGAAAAAAGCGGCGGATAATATTAAATAAATAATGTTACGGCAAGGGGAAGAATAACCGGAAACACCGAACTTTTTTGCTGTAGTATTTCGTATCAGAGTAAATAAAATCAGGGGGGATCATATTGAATCCAAAACTCAAAGAAAAAATTCAAGAGGCATTTTCCTCGGTGCTGCCCATATCCGCGATTGTGCTGGTACTCAGCACCCTGCTGGTACCCATGTCCATTGGCACCATTGTCATGTTTGTGGTGGGCGCGGCGCTGTTGGTTGTAGGCATGGGCTTCTTCTCGCTGGGAGCGGATATGTCAATGATGCCCATGGGCGAGGGTATTGGCATTCAGTTTACCAAAACAAAAAAGCTTTGGCTGGTTATCGGGGCATGTTTTCTCATGGGGTTAATCATAACGATTGCCGAGCCGGATCTACAGGTGCTTGCCAATCAGGTGCCGGCGGTTCCCAACAACACTCTGGTTATGTCGGTGGCGGTAGGCGTGGGCGTATTCCTGGTGATAGCCTTGTTGCGCATCCTTTTCCGCATCAGCCTTTCCAAAATGCTGATCGGGTTTTACATAGTAGTGTTTGGGCTTTCGATTCTCGTGCCGGATAATTTTGTCTCGTTGGCCTTTGACGCAGGCGGTGTTACCACCGGGCCTATTACAGTGCCTTTCATTTTGGCGCTGGGTACCGGCCTTGCCCATATCCGGAGCGATAAGGGCTCCCAGGACGACAGCTTTGGCTTGGTGGCGCTTTGCAGCATCGGGCCCATTCTGGCGGTAATGATTCTGGGCATTTGCTATAACCCCCAGGAGGCCACTTATGCCCCGGTGGATATCCCGGTGGTGGAAACTATGCAGGACGTGTTGCGGCAGTTTGCGGTGGAGCTACCCCATTACGCCAAGGAGGTTATTTCGGCGGTTCTTCCTATCTGTGCCTTTTTTGTAATATTTCAGCTGATATCCAGGCGCTTCCGCAAGCGTCAGCTGGCTAAAATTTCCGTGGGGATGGTTTACACCCTTATCGGGCTGGTACTCTTTTTGACCGGCGTCAATGTGGGCTTTATTCCGGTGGGCTCCCTTCTGGGCTCCGAGCTGGCTGCCGCGCCCTACAAATGGATTCTTGTTCCCTTGGGAATGCTGATCGGCTATTTCATTGTCGCGGCTGAACCGGCTGTCCATGTGCTCAACAAGCAGGTGGAGGATATCTCCGCCGGGGCGATCCCGTCCTCCGCCATGAATATCTGCTTGTCATTGGGTGTGGCGGTTTCGGTGGGGTTGTCCATGGTGCGGGTATTGACCGGTGTTTCGATCTACTGTTTTTTAATTCCCGGCTATATCATTGCCCTCCTGCTGACATTTAAGGTGCCTAAAATCTTCACCGGTATTGCCTTTGACAGCGGCGGCGTAGCCAGCGGGCCCATGACCTCCACGTTTCTGCTTCCCTTTGCAATGGGGGTTTGTGAAGGGGTAGGGGGAAATGTGTTGACCGACGCCTTTGGCATTGTGGCCATGGTAGCAATGACCCCGCTGATAGCAATTCAGCTGATGGGCCTGCTTTATAAGAAAAGAATCGACGCCGCTGCCGAGGATGACACGGGTGCCGATGATATAGATGATATCATTGATTACGAGGAGGTTACCAATGATGCATGAAGGACTTGAAATGCATCTACCCACGGTAGAGCAGATTAAAAAGCACCGGCTACAGCTTTTAGTGGCCATCGTGCAGCGCTGTCAGGTGAAAAAGGCGTCCGCGCTTCTCCGGGCCCGGCACATGCACTTGCAGTACAGCTGCCTTGCGGAGGGTACCGCCAGCTCGGATATTCTGGATCTTCTGGGCTTGGGTGCGGTGGATAAAGCGGTTATCCTGTGCCTGGCGCCCAACGCGTATATGCCCTCGCTGCTGGAGATGCTCAATAAGGAGCTGTCCTTGGTAAGGGCGGGCAAGGGGATCGCCTTTGTGATTCCGCTGTCCGGCGTAAGCAACCCGGTGGCACAGATGATGGACAAAGAGCTGCACGAGAGTATACAAACCCAGTTTGAAAAAGAGGTGGATAAAGTGAGCGCGAATGCAAACCATGATTTGATTGTGGCGGTAATTAACCAGGGATGCAGTGAGGATTTGATGACAGCCGCCAAATCCGCCGGTGCTACAGGCGGAACTGTGGTTCACGCGCGGCGGATCGGCACTGAGGATTCTGTGAAATTTTTTGGTATCTCCGTGCAACAGGAGAAGGAAATCGTGGCAATCCTCGTCAGCAGGGAGAGCAAACAGGTTATTATGAAGGCTATCGGCAAGGCGTGCGGCTTCAAAACCGAGGCAAGGGGAGTCATATTCTCTTTGCCGGTGGACAGCATTGCCGGGCTGGAGCTGGATGAGGCGGCAGCGGATACCCAAACGGAATAGCTTGGCAGACGGCTGATATTCATAATAAAATAACCCCGCCGCTTGAAAGGCGGGTAATCACAAGGACAAATTGTGAACCCACCCCGCAAGGCAAACTGAATACGGATAGAGAGAGCGAAGTGCAATTTTGACTGCACTTCGCTCTCTCTTTTCATATGGTGGTCAATCATGATGCGCTGGTTGTCAGTTCGATTCTGACCAGAAGTTCCAAGCAAGAAACCTTTTAATTATGCCGATTGCAGGGTTTCACTAATATATTCTATAATTCTGATGCTTTGTTTATATTCCCATACATTTCGCTTGCCAATACGGTAAGCGCCACCTTCTGAAATTCCTCATCGTCAAGATATCTTGAAACAATATCATCGTTCTCTTTAATGCGTTGCATCATCATTTTTTTGATAATCTCTTTGATTCCAAGCTCAAACTTATCATACGGATTGGTCTTAGCTTTGCGTACAACTTCATCATCTTTCTGTGCTTTTTCCAAAATCTGTTCAAAAAACAGCCGGTCTTCTTCGCTAAAGTCTGTGCCAAAGCGTTCGTTCAACGCCTCAATAATTACCGATAATGGTACTTTAGGATCATCCGCTTTCTTCGTGCCGATCTCATTTGGAGCCTTTACCTTAACGCCATCCCCATCCGATAAACTAATTCTGTGCTCTGCTATTTTCTGATTGCGCAAGTGAGTAAGCATGATATTGTCCTGCGGGTTCTCAGGCAAGTCTTTTTCGCCAATGTGAAGATGGGGCAGTAAAAATCTTGAAAACGTATAAAGTTTTTCCCATTCCTCGTCAGAATAGGTGATGATCTGGCTAACGAAAGAGTAGAGGTTTACGAAACTCTTCATCTTATTTTTAAACAACTCTTGCTCATCCTCTGCCAACAACTTGAAGTTTTCTTTTGCAATCTGCGTAAAGCTTTCCATTTTTGCATGGTCGCTTGGCTTTTGTTGTGCCATGGGTTTGTAAAAAATACTGGCGAAGCCATCAATTTCGGCATCACTATAAACCTTAAATTTATCAAGCTCTGTTTTCAAAATCTCCAAATGCATTGGATCGGTTTCTTTTTCAAGCTCAGTTTTATCGTAAAAAGGCTTAAAGGCCATATAAATATCTTCCGGCTTATTCACAAAGTCAAGAACAAAAGGATCTTCTTTCCCCGGAAAGCATCGATTCAGTCTCGATAATGTCTGAACGGCTTGTACCCCGTCAAGGCGCTTATCGACATAC
>Ga0153942_1000893_pt1 | contig 12047 bp, 10 predicted proteins | sample TSNJ026MetaG_FD_104731 | JGI IMG/M metagenome (GOLD analysis project Ga0153942, IMG submission 104731) | Attine ant fungus gardens microbial communities from New Jersey, USA - TSNJ026 MetaG | ecosystem: Host-associated > Fungi > Mycelium > Unclassified | place: USA: New Jersey, Brendan T. Byrne... | reverse complement strand
TGCTGGAAGTATCGGGCCTGTTTACCGGCTTTTATCAAAGATTGATGAAGATGTGGGAAGAACATCTTCCAGAGCGACCATGAGAATCGAGACTCCTCCCGGAGACCAGGCCCAGTTCGACTGGTCTCCGTATGGGATGGAAGTAGGGGGGGATTATCCGGGAGTCTATTGCTTTTCTCTGATCCTTGCGGCATGCAGAAAGAAAGCGGTCTGTTTTTCTTTGCAGCACATCTTGGGACAGAATTGAATGCATGCCCCTGTTACTGGCCACGAAAAAAAGGAAAGATAGAAAAACCTTTCCAATATAGAAAGTCACGCATTGCTTCCACTGCCATCCGGCTGGTACTGCTTAAAGAAAGGCAAACCACGCAAAGTCAGCAATGATGGACTTGTAAGCATTGAAGGATGGAGCTGCAGGAACTATACGATACAGCTGTCCTCGACAGGTTCATCGCATATGCGGTTGAGCATGACCTGATGGGTATACTGTCATTCAAAAGACTTCTGAAAGAGAAATACCGTGACATCGCATTCCCGGCTGAAACGGAAATGCCAGCATCGTTCCAACCTGTTTGTGCCGGTTCCACACTTCACACAGATAGAACAGTATAATCAGAAACTCCTTAAGCGGCATGAAAAGAAGGCATCGGAATTGTACTACAAGAAACAGGCTCCCATTGGAGAACTGTTTGAGGAGGACCGGAAAGCCCTGCTGTTACTGCCGCCCAAAAGGTTGACGTAATGCGTGAGGCAAACAGCGGGGCATTGTTAAATCCCTGCCCTCCATTTTATAGAGGCGAAGAAATATCTGAAGAGGTGATTGATTCTAACTATTTTGTTGGGTATGATTTTAAAGAAAGCTTGTTTTATGTTCAAGCAACCACCATTTTATATTGTATAGAGGGGAACTGTTAAAGTCTTCCAGGATAGCTATCCCTCATCATTCATATAAAAATAAACCACGTAAATGCGTTACTAATGGCGCAGATACGTGGTTTTTTGATGTTTTATCAGATTTTTTTATTTACGGCACCGCTGGAAGGTGCCATGCTGGAAATGCTATGATTCTTCCTTCTAAATTCATCTGCCGCAGAAGTATCCCTGGTGATGACAAGTTCGGGCATTTCGAAACTTGTCTCGACTTTATGGGTAAAGATTTCCACCTCAAAGCCGAGCATTTTGCCAAGACGCTGTACGTCCTTTACGTAATCGCCGTAGACCACGACCTGGTGATGCCCGTAACTTCCTTCAGCCAGAGCCAGTCGGTAAGCCCTGGCACCTCCAGGAACACGGAAATATACCATGGGGCTGCAGAAAGTCTCTCGGAACGCACAGCCGACGATTTCTCCTCTGGTGACGATCATCTTTTTACCGCTCCGGTCAAATCTTCCGATGGTTACGGTACGGGTCTTCCCTTTCGCCAGGTTGATCTGAAACTTGGTTCCAAAGCCCTGATGGGTAAAGCGGCCCAGGGTATAAGGCATTGCTTCCTCTTCAAAACCTTCCATCATACGGGCGGGAACCGCATGATAGATTTCCAACAGATCTTCATCAATAATGTCGTCCGGGTCTGCGAGATCCTCTGGCACGCCAAGTTCGCGGGCAGTCTTGGTACCCTTGGGAATCAGAGTCGGATTGCCCATGTATGCTGCCTTTTTGGAAAGGTACATCAGCACCATCATCGCCATTAAGACGCTCATATCCTCTTCACAGGCAGAGGGTAATTTTTCGTCTTTATTGATTGTGTGAGTAAGACATGGCGTGATGCGGTATTTCTGCGGACGCCTGGAGGCACACATCTCCATACAAGAACTGGTGAATGCATTACAACCGTACTTTTCCATGATCTTTCTGACTGTATGAAAATACTTGATATCCTGTAGCATGTTATCGCGGGAGATAGCGCAGGCCGTAGCGCCGTCAATCAGTTGATCGGCTTCCGCCTCCATCTCCGGAGTGACTTCCATTTTGTCCATTTCATCGAAAATTTCGTAGAACGGCATTTTGGTAGAGCGGACACCATAGCGTTCCCACAAGCCGTAGAGATCGGGGATACTGGTATAAACGCCAACAGGGGATATCCTGCCGGCAGACAAGATCAGCACATTCGTGTTAGCGATTGCCTTTTTGACCTGCAGAAACCGCAGCAACTCATTATATTCGTCAAAATCATTGGCCATATAAGCTTCCAGGCCGATCGCTTTGTAGTAGCCGATGACATCCATCGGATGGGGCTGGTCAAAGTTTAGTTCGCTGACGGCTTTGCCAAAACGTTCGATGCCGGGAACACGGTAGTTCATAAGGTAAATGTCCACTTCATGGGCATCTTTTGCCAGCTCGTCAAAAGTATGGTCAGGTACGGTAAAGCTCTCGTCAAATTCCAGATAAAAAGGTTCCATTACATTGGCACAGCTACATAGGCCTTCCCGCAGCCCCTTGGCCCATCTCTTAAAGTTCTCTTTGCCAGAGCGCACTTCATACAAGGGATCGGTAGTCTCAGGAGTACCTACGCGGCAGGGTCCTTCCCAAGCGGCACTATGTACCAGGTTGGTAAATACCGGCTTCACATTTACCTTAACGTCAATTGCATACTTCATACTTACAACATCCTTTCTTTTATTATAATTTATGATAATCGTACATTTTTTGTATGTACGGTATCAATGCATTTAACCCTTGCCGGGTCCTCCGGCTCAGTAGTTCATCAAAACAGGCGTCATTCCAGAAATTGATTTTGCAAGATAAGATCTTTGCATCTGTCTCACCAGAAATCAGCGACAGAAGCAGCGATGTAAAGGCCCGGACAATCATAGAATCGCTGTCGATGCGGATCTCGGTCCCGAGTTCACTGGGGGCAATCTTGATCCACAGATTCGATTGGCAGGCTGTAAATCGATTTTCTTCTTTTCGCAGTTCGAGATCTGGAGCTTGCAAGGTCATGGCAATAGCGAGCAGCTTGTCAAAACGGGTCAGATCATCCATATTTTGAAATTGCAAAAGTAATTGTTTTTGTTTGTCACCTATACTCATCTGTATCTATCCTTTGCAATATTTCCTGGCAAAACAAGCAAGCTCATGGCAGAATTTTTCCGCTTCCGCCTGGGTGTTATAAATACCAAAAGAAACTCGTATCGTCCCGCTGATTCCCAGGGCGGACATCGTTGGCTGGCTGCAATGGCTTCCGCAGCGCACTGCAATATTTTTCATGTCCATATATACGCCCAGATCATAAGGAGAGGCCCCGTCGAGGGTGATTGCCACCACGGCGTGATGGGGGGAGCCGATTACCTTCGCCCCTGGGATTGCCGAAAGAGAAGCTGTGGTCAAACGCGTCAGGGTTTGTTCATGGCTTTGGACCTTATTAAGACCGATGGATTCCAAATAACCGGCCGCAGCAGCAAGGCCAATCGCGCCGGCGATGGGGGGCGTCCCGGCCTCTAATCGTTCCGGGAGGTCCTGATAGGCATTTTGCCGAAAAGTTGCGCCTAACTGGTCAATCATTCCCCCGCCATACTGATATGGTTCCATCCTTTCGAGAAAATCCTTTTTGCCCCAAAGAACTCCGATTCCGGTGGGGCCGTAGAGCTTGTGCCCGGAAAAACAGAAAAATTCACAGTCAAGCGTGAGAAGATCGTGTTTTGTATGGGCAACGCTCTGCGCTGCGTCGATCAGAACCGGAACATTATTTTCGTGTGCCACCCGAATCATCCGTTCGACCGGGAGTGCGATTCCCGTGCTGTTTGCAATGGAGGGAAATGCCACAAGCTCCGTATTGCTGTCGATCAGCTTTTCATATTCCTCCAGGTTAAGCTGCCCCTCACTGTTAATGGAAGCAACACGGAATTCTGCCCCGGTTTGCTGGCAGACCGCCTGCCAAGGCAGATAATTTGAGTGATGCTCGGTAGCCGTTACGATTACATTTTTTCCGGGGGAGAGCCGTGGAGCACAAAAGCCAAACGCAACCATATGGATCGCTTCCGTTACCCCTTTGGTAAAAATCGTATATCCGTGTTCCCCATTGAGATAGCGGTTGATTTTTCTCCTTGCAGCAAAATACGCATCGTCGGCGCTGCGGCTTAGGCGGTAATTTCCTCTGTGAATATTGGAACAACTGGCCGTATAGTAATCGGTCAGCGCCTGCAGTACACATTCCGGCTTTTGCGTGGTTGCGGCGCTATCCAGATAGACAGGGAAATCTTTTCTTCGAAAGCATGGAAAGCTGTCTCTTATATCCTGGATGTCTATCATTCTCTACCTCCTGTTCGATTCTGCATGGCCGCCCAAAAGGCGTTGGCAAGCTGAAGGATGGTTTCGGCATCACTTGCGGCATCATCTTCCAGGCGAATGCCCAACTGCTTCTCCATACTTATGATAAGCAGCGTCTTTTTTCGGATTGCCAGTTCTTCACGGGTACAATCGTATGTATTTAATACATCGTCCGCCGGGCCTGTATATGCTTTGGGCTGATTCTTCTTTATGCTGTGTATGCCAAGCTGATATAAGTTATCTTCTGCGACGGAATCGTCCAGCATAAAACGGCTTAATAAATACTTGCGGAACAAAGGGCAGAACGAATGAATATCGCGGCAGGCAGCCATCTCCGCCATAGCGGATTCAGCCTCTTTTCGGAACCTTGCTTCTTCTGAAAGGCTTTTGTTTTCCACTGTCATAGGCTATTTCCTCACCTTGTTTGAATGTCGGTATAATTCGGATATCTTATGAATATCACGGTTTACGTATTGTGTATATATCTCTTTTTTTAGAAAATTGTCAGAATTATCGGATTTGCCAAAAAAGTGTATATATTGAAAAAAATAATCCTGTCTTTTAATTTGTATTAGTGATATAAAAGTAAAAAAGGAATAAACCAAACTTTTATTCGGAAAACAGATTTGATTTTCAAATAGATTTTGACAATGCCACCGTAAAATTTGTTCATCCATAAGGAGATAAAATTTTCCTTTTTCCTCATTAACCAAGGGAATGTGTACAGAGAATGGGAGGTATTATGCAGAGGACGAAAAAGTGGTATCGGATTATACGGGGAAGCCGGTTGTTCCATGAGATCTTTCTGATTTTGATCGCTTTGATGGTAGTTCTTACATTGATCGTCGCGATGTTTCTGAGCGGAGTTCTGACAAAAAATTACAGTGAGAATCTTCACCGGGCCCAGCTTTCAAGATTGAATCAGTTGTCAGATAGCATTAATCTTACTTTTTCCTTATTAGAAAAGAGTATAAGCCAGTTTTTGTGGAGCAATGAGGTAATCGCAGTTTCCGTAAATCCAACCCGGGTTGATGGCTCACGGGACAAGAAAATTCTTAACCTGTTAAGAAATGAAAAGGGCGGGAATGAGCTTGTCGAAAATGCATATCTGTACATTGCCTATGACGAGACACTTTATGGCAGTAATAATAATATTGTGGCAGCCGGCAACAGTGAAATATCTTCTGTACTTGAACGGTATCTCTCGATGGACCTATCAAAGCGGGAAGTCTCTTCTTCTGATACCCGGTGGTTTATATTGAGGACCGCCTGTACATTTTTGTGGATTTGTACCTGAATAGGAGATATTCTACAGCAATCTATCAAATAAACCTGAAAAATTTTCGCTATTTAATCGAGAAAAACGGGGATCAAGACAAACAAATAGAGATATTTGACGATCAGAACCAAAAGGTTTTTTCAGCCTTGTATCCATATCAATGCGATTCCGCCGAACTTGATAAGGACATGCTGTTTTTGCAGAGTGCAGAGGCGGAAAGGAACACATCGCAAAAGTATTATTTGGTCCAAGATCCGGAGCTTGGCTGGAGTTATGTCGGCACGATTTCCACGAAAAGCGATCTGGTTACCATGAAAGACGTTATTCCGGTTTTGCTGCCGCTTATGTTTGGAATATTGGCGGCCAGCGTGCTATGTACCCTGTATCTTTCTACAAAAATTTATCGTCCGGTAGGAGATTTGGTATTTTCCATTGAAGAGATCCAAAAGCAGGCGGAGACATCAGGGACAGTCAGCCCTCCCCAAAAGAGCGAACGGGATTATTTACAGGCCCTGTTTCATCAAGCCCTGAGTGATTACGGACAGATTCGGGATTTGGCGGAGCAGTATTCAAACTCGTTACTGGAACATACCCTGCAAGGCGCGATCTGTGGCAAAAATATAGAAAGTGCGGACCTAGCAATCATGGAGGAGATAACCGGATGGCCAGCCATGGGGACAGAACGTTATCAGTTGGTGATCGGAAAAATTAGCGGACCGGAGAATAATTTATACATTGTCAATGTTTGCAGTTGGGTAAAGCAGGTTCCTTCAGCACAGTGCAGAGCCATCCCCATGTATTGGGAAAAAGATCAGATTATTATTGTTATCTGGGCTTCGGCGGATGTCCCAGAGGAAGAAATGAGGGAATATGTTCAGGAAATCCAGGATTCCGTCAATCAACACATAAAAGAGCTTCCCTGCGAAATACTTTGGGGAAGTGGCCGGATTTATAATCAGATCAATGACCTTCATACTTCTTATCAGGAGGCCAGAGAGCAGCTGAGCTACCGACAGTATTTTGGCGAGGAAGGTGCCGCCATGAGTGCGGATCAAAATGGAAGTAAAGAGGAAAGGATACAAATCAACGAGCGCGTCCGCCAGCTGTGGGCGGAGGGGCTGGACAGAGATCGTCAGGCTTGCGAGGAGTTGCTGCATAGTCTTCTAAAGGAGGTTTATGATAACGACAATGACATTGACTGGAAGCGAGCGGCATACAAGAGTATATTGGATACGATGAATGAGAAACTGATTTCCATGCATGTGCGGAAAGAAGAAATTCGGGGGATTCGGGATGATCTGGAGGATCTGGACAGCAACACAGATTTCGAGAGTTTATATGCATGTGCAGAGCATACTTCAGAGAAAGCGCTTCGTCTATTGTATTTTTATGGCCGAAAGGCAAAATATACTTATGTTGACGAGGCGAAAGCGTATATTGCAACGCACTATTTTGAAAACAGCCTTACACAGAACGATGTCAGTGAACATATCGGTATCACGGCATCTTACCTCAGTGAACAATTTCGAAAAGTGACGGGACAGCCGTTTCTCGCATATCTGAATCTTTACCGGGTGGATAAAGCAAAGCAGCTGCTGGCGACGACCAGTATTCCCATTCAGAAGGTAGGATATCTGTGTGGGTTTAACTCATCCCAGAGTTTTATCCGCGTCTTTAAGAAGTACACCTCGATCACTCCGGGACAATACCGCAGTAAGTGACGGACTGCTTGGCAGTTATATATTTTGGGCTTATGAACAATTTTTTCTTATGAACGATAATTCTGAATATTTTACCGAAAATTGAATATGTACACGAAGAACAAACTATGTTATTTGTATTGTACGGAAATTTCCTTAGAGAATTGCAATTTTCATTTTTTGGAAGAAAGGAGTTAAATTCAAATGAAAGTATTGCGCTGGCTTGATCAGAACCTGGAAAAATGTCTACTCCTGGTATTTCTGATCGTGATGGTCATTGCTTTGACTCTGCAGATCATCTTTCGGTTCGTACTGAGCGCCCCTTTAAGCTGGTCGGAGGAGCTGGCCCGTTACATGTTTGTGTGGTCTGGGTTTATCAGTATCAGCTACTGCCTGAAGACAAACATTGCCATCCGGATCGATCAGGTAGTAAACATTCTGCCCGAGAAGGGACGGCTGATCATGAATCTGGTGGTGTATGTCCTGATGTCAATGTATTTTATCCATATGACACCTTACGCCTATGATTTCTTCCGTCGTGCAGCTGACGCCAATCAGACGATGCCGGCTCTACAGGCACCCATCGCTCTGGTGTATGTGTCCCCCCTTCTGGGATTTGTCCTGACAATGGTACGGCTGATCCAAAACTTCATCAAAGATGTGCGGGCCCTGTTTGCCAAAGGCACCAGAAAAGAACAGGAGGTGAAATAAATGTCTGCTGGAATGGTTTTAATTGTCTTTTTTGTTTTGCTGGCCTTGTCCGTGCCAATTTTTGGCGCCCTGGGAATCACCTCTGTGTTTCCCTCCATTGTGGATTCCAGCTTTTCCGCCAATGGAATTTTCCTGGTGCGTGAGATGCTGGGCGGTATCAACAGCTTTCCCTTACTGGCCATTGTGATGTTTATCTTGTCCGGTATCATTATGTCCCGTGGCGGTGTGTCCCGGAAACTGTTTAACTTTTTTTGTTATTTTCTGGGTGAGATCCCCGCCGGAATGCCCTGCTGTGTCATTGTAACCTGTCTGTTCTATGGCGCTATCTCCGGCTCAGCACCTGCCACTGTGGCCGCTGTAGGAAGCATGACAATCCCCGTACTGATTGAGCTGGGATATGAGAAGCCCTTTTCCACTGCCCTGGTAGTAGTCGCCGGGGGCTTGGGCGTAATTATTCCGCCCTCCATTCCTTTCGTATTGTACTGCATGGCCACCGGTGAGTCCGTGGGAGACATGTTCATCGCCGGGATCCTTCCTGGCATTCTGATTGCCTTTTGCCTGATGGGGTATGCCATTTATTACTGCAAACGGAAGGGTGAGAATAAGGAGAAGATTCACGAGGTTGTGGGAGAGCTGCGCAGCAAAGGGTTTCTACAGGTACTGAAAGAAAGTATCTGGGCGCTGTTTACCCCTGTAATTATCCTGGGCAGTATCTATTCCGGCATCGCTTCCCCGACGGAGGCAGCCGTATTGTCGGTGATTTATGCCTTGATTATTAGCATCTTTTTGTACCGGACATTGAAGGTTTCGGAGCTGATGAATATTTTTTTCGAAGCGATCAATACCTATGCTCCTATGTTGTTTCTGATTGCGGCAGCCAATGGATTTGCCCGTGTGCTGACCCTGCTCCGGGTTCCCCAGACGGTCAGCGAAACAATTTTAACCACGTTTGGCGGCAATAAAGTGGCAATTCTGGTAGTGATCAACCTGTTTCTGCTAGTCGTCGGCATGCTGATTGACCTGGGACCGGCAGTGCTGATTCTGGCACCAATCTTTGCGCCAATGATGACAGCCCTGGGGGTGGATCTGATCCACTTTGGCATCATTATGGTAGTAAATCTGGCGATCGGTTTTGTGACGCCGCCAGTTGGCGTTAACCTTTATGTGGGAAGTCGGTTGTCGGGGGTTCCGGTTCTGAGCATCGCGAAGAATGCCGTTGGATTTCTTTTGCTGTTTGCGGTAGCTCTCGCAATTATAGTGATCTTCCCGGCCATTAGTCTGGTTCTGATCGGACGGGTGTAGGCGGGGATAAAGATTTCAAAAAAACATATTATGAAGGGAGAAGTGAGGATGAAGAAGGTATGGAGTTTTGGTTTGGTGGTGGTACTGGTTTTTAGCCTGGCAGCTTGCAGCAGCGGGGCGAAGGAGACCACCGTCGCAGACAACACGAAAGCAGAGGATTCCACTACGGCGGAGGTTAACGGCGAGATCAGGGAACATCACTGGATATCCGGCGTTGCCAGCCCGAAGGATGCTGTCGCATTCTACTTTATCGACAAAATGGCTTCTGAATTGGATGCCCGTACCGGGGGTAAGATGACCATCGATGTGTATCCGGACAGCACCCTGGGCGATGATGTGGCGCTGTTGGAAAGCTTGGGCACACGAAATGTGAATTTTGTTGTGCAGAATCCGGCTCCGGAGGTAAATCTGATGCCGAAGCTGGCGATTTTTGATCTGCCCTTTGCATTCCAGGATATTGAGTCATTCCGCGCAGCCATCGACAGTGAGGAGCTGATGTCTCTGCTACGGCCGATCTATGAGGAGGGCGGATATAAGCTGCTAGGCTTTGCGGACCAAACATTCCGCGTGATGTCCTCCAATAAGAAGGTAGAGAAGATCGAGGATTTTCAGGGCATTAAAATCCGTACCATGGAGAACAAGAATCATATGGCCCTGTGGGAGGCGCTGGGAGCGTCCCCGACACCGATGGCCTTTTCAGAGGTTTATACCTGTCTACAGCAAAAGGTGATTGACGCACAGGAGAATCCTTATGCAACGATCGCATCCTCCCGGATTCAAGAAGTCCAGGATTACATCATCCAGACAAACCATCTGGTACACCCGATCGTGATGATTATGAACCTGGAGGAGTACAACGAGCTGAACGATGCGGAGAAGCAGGTAATTGCGGAGGCCTTTGAGGCTGCCAAGGCCTACGGTCGTGAGATGGCGGATAAGCAGGAGGGCGAGAAACTGAAAGAGATCAATGCTTCTGGCACGGAGATTGTCCCGGTATCTGACGAGCTGTACGCCGCTTGCGTCGAGAAGGTACAGCCAATTTACGATATGGTTGCCGGACAGGTGGGTGAGGAACTGGTTAATGCGTTTTTGAGAAAATAAAAATTTTTGCGGCTTTTTCGGAGAATAAATCCATATAAAAAAAACCACGTATTTGTGCCAGGTATGAATGGTGCAGATACGTGGTTTTTGATGCTTTTTGCACACTGGTTGGAATTATCAAACCTCTCCCTGCTTTTTCATAAAAGAAATAAATTTCTGCACGATGGGTGTCAGATATTTTGTGGAATCGTATACCATGTACAGCAGACGGTAGCAATCAAAATCCTTGATGGGAATCTGCACTACCTTGGCAGCATCTAAGGAAGGAACCCGGGCAACCAGAGAGACGCCTACACCGGCAGCTACCAGACCGGCTATGGCCACTTCGTCCGGTGCCAGTGCCGCAATATGGGGGTAATACCGGCTTGCTTCAGGTAATCGTACACGATACCCCGGAGTCCGGCTTCGGGAATGTATGCCACATAGGGATAGTCCCTAAGCTCTGCCAGGTAAATGGAAGACTTGCCGGCCAGGCGGTGTACCGCGGGAACGATGGCAAAATAAAAAAGGATTGGAAAAAGACAGAATGAAAAATCGAACGGTAATGATTCATTTTCGATTGGACGAACGGGAAGCGGAACATTTTAAATCGGCAACAACCTTAACCAGCTTTGTCATAAGGCACACGCTATGAAAGGCATAGACGTAAAACGGTATGACGAGGCAATTCACTTGTTTGAGAAGAGCGTTCTACTCATCACGGAGGCGGTAATCCTGCCCCGCCCGAACGACTAACAAGCAATTTATAACCAACGAAAAAACATTGATACCCATATCGTAATAAGACTTCCCAGGTACTAACAGACGGGAAATATTTCTTGTAAGGTATGCGTATTCATGATACAATGATAAGGTATCAATATTAACCGTGTTATTTGGTTGAATTTAAGTGGCACGAGAGTTTTTATATAATGGAAGGTGCAATATGACTAAATATGAATATAAGGTTATACATTTTAAAACAGGTTCTTTCATCGTCAAAGAAAAAAAGGTTGAAGAAAAATTCGCTGAACAACTAAATGAACTTGGGTCCGATGGTTGGGAATTGGTAAGCATGTATTCTGTTTCGATGACCGAATTAACAATTGCGGTCTTCAAACGTGTGGTAAATGAATAATAGCTACTAATAAGCATTTTCCCTACTATTCCCATTTGTTGGTGTTCCCCTGTATATCATCATTATCTAAATAATTAATAATATCTGCTTTAGCAATCTGATTTCCCTTAAACTCATGTTCCTTTCCTCCTGCTATTAAAAATGGGCGAGAGGTTTTGACCTCTCACCCAATAGCCGATAGGAAAGCTTGATTTTCCTCTTATTGCTTAAAATCTTTCAGCTTTTTACGAAGCGTGTCCATTCGTCCGTAAATCGCATTCGGTGTCAGATGAACAGTTTTAGCAATCTCTTTTGTAGCGTATCCTTGTATCTTCATAAAGACGATTTGTAGATTAAGCCTGTCCGTCGTGAGTAATACTTGATACAGCCTATCATCCTCAATGCTGTCAAGGAAATCCTCAACGTCTTTATTTCGGTTTGCTGCTCACTTTCTGCAATCTCGTCAAGGTATATACCGACCTCCTGCAACTTCTCATAAAACCGTCTGTCGGAATTAAAAGCAACTCTATCCTCTATGCGGAGCAGTTCAATGACTTCATCATCAACGCCTAACTGCCGCATTGTCTTTTCC
>Ga0153942_1000891_pt1 | contig 12066 bp, 8 predicted proteins | sample TSNJ026MetaG_FD_104731 | JGI IMG/M metagenome (GOLD analysis project Ga0153942, IMG submission 104731) | Attine ant fungus gardens microbial communities from New Jersey, USA - TSNJ026 MetaG | ecosystem: Host-associated > Fungi > Mycelium > Unclassified | place: USA: New Jersey, Brendan T. Byrne... | reverse complement strand
TTATCACCCGGTAAATCGTCTTGAAAAACGTCGTTACGACCCGGTAAACGAGTATCGCCCATCCAATGACCGCGCCGCCGATGATGTTAAGCAGCAATATCATAACAGACGCCGCGACGCTGTGGCCGCCAAACGGGACAATCCACAGGAACATCCTGCGTACACCGAAGGGAAACCCCACCAGCATAAACGTGAATATCCCTCTATTTGTGCTTTCGGCAAAGCCCAGCTCCGCCATGTAATACAGAAAACCGGCCACCGCTAAAGGGATAAGCAAATACAAAAACAGCTCCTTGACCGTTACTTTAACGGCGCATTTCCGGCACATGGGCGTACCGCCGAATACCGACCCGTTTACCAATACCTTCCCGCAATTGATACATTCCATACCTTCATCTCCCATCTAAATAGTAGCGCATAATACAACAAGTTTCAATTATTTTCCACAAAATTCTCCCGAACGAGCCGCGCGTGTACGACCATGCGAGCGTTATCATAGGTATAGTCACAGGTGGACAGTGTAATGGTCTTATCCATAGCGGCGGGGGTAACGCCGGTTTGAATCAGCGAACGGGAAACCGCGTTGCCTATATATTCCATAAAATCCTCGTCACCGTCAAAGTCCAGCGTGTAGGTTGCGCTGACCCCGGACGTTACATAGGCCGCAAATACCTCACACCTGTATTCAGCTTCCGGCGTGTAAAGGGTAAAGACCGGGTGCTGTTCATAAAAGCCCTGCTCTTTGTACTCCGTCAGCCCGGCGAACATGGAGCCGTTTTTCATCTTATGACCGTAGACAATGCTATTACTATCCGAAAAGTCCGGGGCATTGCGGCAATCCAAAAAGATTGTCCCGGAAGAATTGCGTTCGCCGTTGAACGTCTTATGCAGGTAGGCGTCATTATCGCTGCCCTGTACGATAGGGTAGTCTATATTCGTCCCGTCAATCACGATCCAGCCTATGACGTCCGGGTTGATGGCAGCAAGCGCCGCAAAGTCAATCGGGCTTTGGTAGTTCGCGCCGTTTCCTGCTTCGCCATCCTTTATGTAAGCAATACCGGCCAGCGATTCATATTCATTTTCAGCGGCGCGGTAGGTCATATACTGTGATATGAGCTGGTACGCCGCAAAGAGAAATACGCATATAGATATTAAGAGCAGTATACTCCATAGGATTTTCCTTTTTTTCTTCCCTTGCTTTTCTTCGTTATAGCTCATGTTTTCCTTTCGTCTTTTGTCTGTCCTGTTCCGGCGTCGGCTGCCGGTCAAGGATTTGGTCTATGTTTGTGTTAATGGTGTCGTACTCTTTCACCTGTTTTTTCAGGCTGCCATATTCGCGGTATAACAATGTCTTTTCCTGTGTGAGCCGGTCATGCTCTTTTTTCAGTTCCGCAAGGCTTGGCAGCTTTCCGTCTATCCCCAATTCCCGCAAAGCTTTTTTCGCGGCTTCATGCACGATCAACGCGCTTTCATTCTGCCGGTAAAACCGGTCTTTATTTCCGGCCTGCCGGTACTCCTGATAAACGGGCAGGGTACGGCGGTAATTCTCCATATGCTTAATCAGCAAGGCCATATCCGACAACCTTTGTTCCACGCCTTTGAGCGTTTCGGCGGTATCGCCGTACAAGGTTTGCACTTCCGCGATTTTGCTCTGTAGCTGCGCGTAGCTTAACAGATTGTTTTCCTGTAGGAATGTCACCGTTTTGGCCGTCTGTTTTAAGTTGTACAGTTTTACCCAATGTTCGTACCCTTTGCTCTGCTGCGCCTTGATACTGTTCTCTATATCAATGACAAGGCTGATTTTTTTATCGTCCTGTAGCTGTACCGGCTTGCGCTTCGGCGCTTTCACCAGTCCGGCGATCCGTTCTTTTATGCGCTCGTCGGTATACTCCGCGCCCAGCGTCGGGCCGCCTGTAAACCGTCCCTGTCCCGGCAGCTTATACGACGTGTATTTCGCCCGCTTGATGGTATAGCCGTCCGCTTCCATGCGCTTTAACATATCCTCAAAGTCGCCGGATAGTTCTATGTAACCGTCAATGGCTTTTTGCAGCCTGGCTTTCCAGCTTGCGCCCCGCTTTTCAGCGTTATATTCCGCGCGGCTTTTCCCCCGGCCTTTGGCCGGGCGTATGACACGCTCACCGTCTTTGCTGTATTCGATGAAGCCCTTGTCCTGCCCTTTGCCCGGTATGATTGTTGACAGGTTGTGTTCCCGGCATAGCCGGTCGCTGATATTGCGGATATGGTAGCGCGTTTTGTTGTTGGACACATACTTGTGGTGGTCTGCAAAATTGGCGGCGCAAAATATCAGGTGATTATGAACGTGATTTTTATCTATGTGCGTCGTCAGCACATATTCATATTTGCCCTGCAATACCTTGTCGGCAAGCTCCCTGCCGATTTGATGCGCTTCTTCGTAAGACACTTCGCCGGGATCGAATGACTGTATCAGGTGGTGCGCTAAATTGTTGCCCTTCCTGCCGACGCTCCCGGACAGGGTATATGCAAACTCCAAGTCCGCCGTTTCCGGTTCGCAGCCGTAAGAGGATATGAGGATTTTTTCGTCTGTCTTTTCGGGATTGCAGATGTAGTCAAGGGCTTTTCTTAGGGTTGATTTGATAGGATGAATCTCAGTCCTTGCCATACCCGCTCCATCAGTTTTTTAATCTCGTCCATATCCTCTTTGTACACCGCGCCGGTGGCGTTGACCCGCTTGGCGATCTGGTTGATGTTCCGGCTGATAGAACCGATCTCTTTTGTCAATTCCTTCACCGCCGAATAATCAACCTCAATCACATACCCTTTCATTGCCATTTCACGGACATAATCGCCGTAGTTTTTCATTCCGGCCTGCTTCACTTTTCCCATGATAAAGTCCCATTCGTCCTCCGTCACATAGAACTTTTTTTGGATGGGGCGTATTCGGTTCTCCTTCATTTTTCACCGCTTCCTTTCCGGGGTATGGGGTTTCCCCATCAAGCGATTTTGCCACCTTATCCCCGTTAGGGAGAAGGGCGGCAAAATGACGGAAGGCAGGTACGGGATTTCCGCGAAAGTGGTAGGCGTAAGCCGTGCTTTTGTGGGGAGTGAGTACCCGCTTCCTATGCTTGCTACTCCACTATATATCCCCGCCGAAAAGCCGGAAATGTTGGATAGCCTCGACAAAAAAGATGAAAAAATTGGAAAAACATCTACCGTTTATGGTATAAATATATTTGTTTGCGCCTATTGTAGCAAAGCGTTTTATCCGCGTCAATACACGAAAAAGCCCGCCTTCCAGCCGGAAAGCGGGCGATATTTTTTCAATGGGGTTTTTCTTCGTTGCACCAATACCGAGAAAAACGTGTTCCGGTACCAAAGTAAAAATGCCGACGAAGAAACGCAAAATATTACTTCCTATATTGTAGTAGATTGCTGGCGTTCTGTCAATGGGTACTCACACTTTTTTTATATAAACCACAATAGAACGCTTGAAACAGCTTCTATGCCTTTGCTAAAACAATTTGGCGCGTGGATTGGAAATTATTCTAACTATTTCGCACGGCTGCTTTGACAGCGCATGGATTGGCATTTCTCCTGAGTTTTTTAAGCCGTCAATTAAGCCGTCAAAAAAGAAGGGAGTACGCCTATGGCAAGGAAAGGTGAAAATATCTACAAACGAAAGGACGGAAGGTGGGAAGGGCGGTACATCAAAGGCCGCAAGCCGGACGGCAAACCACTATACGGCTCCATCTATGGCAGGAAGTACACAGACGTTAAGGCAAAACTGATCCCCCTCAAATCCGTATACGCCGCCGCGCGGGAGCATAGCGGCGTTCGCTACATTGGGACGGTGCGGGATTGGCTGTGCTACTGGCTGGACGACCTGCAAAAACCGCACATCAAGCCGTCCACTTATGCAAGCTACAGGGACAAGCTGGAGCGTCATGTGCTGCCGGACTTGGGCGAAAAGCGGTTGGAGAAGCTGACGGAGGACGACATACAGCAATGGATTGACGGGCTTACCGGGAAAGGACTTGCGGGAAGCTCTGTTCGGACGATATACCGGATATTCAACGCCGCGCTGCAAAAAGCGGTATACCGGCATTACCTGTTCGTCAATCCCTGCCGGGACGTAACGCTGCCCGGTGAGCAGCAGCCGGAAATACATGCCCTTACAATTTCACAGCAAAAGGAATTAGAAAAACAGGCGCTTGCGGGTAAGGGAAACGAAGCGGTGATCCTTGCGCTGTACACCGGTATGCGTATCGGGGAAATCAGCGCATTGAGATGGGACGACGTTGATTTCGACAACAACCTGATCTATGTACGCCGGACGTTGCAGCGCATACCGGACTATGAAGTTGGCGCGGACGCAAAAACGAAAGTTATCATGGATATTCCCAAAACCCGCACCTCTTACCGCATGATACCCTTTGGCGGCCACCTCAAAGCATCATTACTGGAATGGAAAGCCATATCTAATAAAAGCGAATATGTCATATCCTGCAAAGGGCATTTTGCGGAACCCCGCGTGATCTCTTACCGGTTCAAAAAAATAGCGGCCAAAGCGGGGCTTGCAAGCACGACCTTCCACAGTCTGCGTCACACTTACGCGACGCGCTGTATTGAGCGCGGCATTGATGTTGTGACGCTCTCCCGCTTGCTCGGCCACGCATCGTCCAAGCTGACGCTGGATACCTACGCCGACTCCACAATGGAACAGCGTAAATATGCGATGGCGGTGTTGGATATGCTCTTAACGCAAGAGGAACCGGAGCGGGAAAACTTCGGCATAGGCATGGCAAACAAACAGAAATTTGCCGCCTTGCTCATGCAGTTGTTCGACCTGGATATACCCACAGCGTCATAACACACATGAATATCTGAATACGAAAGCCGCCCGATGGACGGCTGGCTTGTCATGCGATCCTTATTTTTTATCTTCCTATCTGACGAGTGCGTAGCCGCATTTCATTAAAATATTTTTTAAAATTTTTTTATTGTTACATACGACTTTTTTCATTAGGAATTTGACGGTTATGCGCCGTCATATTTTTGGTCATGCACTCTCAAAAACGCCCTGTATATCAGGCTTTTTAGAGTTTTTAACCCGGTATTGGTGCTGACAAGAGTATTTGCAGATCTCGGAAAATTATGTATGAGGACAAAAACATTTGATAACAGCCACTAATAGAGGATCGAATATTATGACGGAAGATTTATCGAGAAAGGAAACGATTTTTAACGCAGCCACCCAACTATTTGCCGAGAAAGGCTATAAGGATGTGACGTTAAAAGAGATCGGCAAAACCGCGAAGATCAGCGAGCCGGGTATCTACCGCCATTATGACAGGAAGGTGGATATTTTAGCGGATATCGTTGACAGGTTCAGCGTAAAACTGCGCGGCTATCTCCTGACAAAAGAGAAGGTTGACAGGTACATCAAAACCGACACGCCCCGCCAGCTGCTGCAACGGTGTATTGGCCGATTCAGCGAAGAGGATACCCTGTTTATGCTGCGGGCGTACCGGATTGTATATTTGGAGCATTTTAAGTTCCCCAAAGCGCTGGAGATCATCAAGACGCAGCTGCATGACGAAACCGCCGCGAGCATCCGGTATGTGCTGGATAGCTTGGTGAAGCGCGGAGACATCCCGGCCTGTAATACATGGTTTTTATCACTGCTATGGACGCAATCCATGTTTTCGGGGGCGCTGATATGGATAACCCAATATTTTAACGGTAAACCGCTCGAAATATCGGCCAAGGAATATAACGAGGTGTCAGACCGCATTGTGGAGATGGTGCTGACAGGGCAAGTCCCTCTTGACTAATTTTTTTTAGCGGCGGTGCGAGTGAGTAATTGCAAAATTTTTTTACCGCAAATGCGAGTGATTAATAAAGTATCTTTTTATACGGATTTGCGAGTGATGAATTACAAATATGCAAGATCAAAGGATGTGTGATAAATGCTGAGATTGCCTGTTCCGATTGATCCTCGGAAGCAATCAGAAACAAATCTTATATGGAAAGCGAGGGAACCAAGTTGAGAACAAAACGTAAAAGTTTTTCCAAATCGGGAAAGCTGCTGTGCCTTGTACTGGCGGTAGTGCTGATGATAGGCGCAATGCCGGTGTATGGCACGTTCGCTTCCGCGGGGACAGATGAGCCTACTGTGGAAACAACGGACGAAACGCCATCTCCAAGCGCGGAACCTGCCACACCGGAACCGGCAGCCGCGCCAGCGCCACAGGGAGAACCGGAGGCGACGCCCACGCCCAGCGCGGAAGTGACACCCAGCCAAGAGCCGGAGGCTTCACCCACACCGGGCGCAACGCCAACAGAAAGCCCGGAACCGAGCGCCACGCCGGAGAATACTACATACGCAAACAGCATATCCGGTATGCTGTGGCTTGATATGTTTGATGATATCGAAAACAGCATATACGCCGGCGATGGCACAAGGCAGGCGGAGGAATCGCCGCTTGCGGGTTATACCGTGGAGCTATATAAGGCGGATGATACGGATAACGCCGTTGCAACAACCACAACGAGCGCGAACGGACGTTATTCGTTTGAAAATATAGACCCCGGAAGCTACATTGTGGGTGTAAAGACCACGACAATGAACGGTGTGGAATACCTCCTTCCCTTCTATTATCTCACCGGCACGGAAGGCGATAACCGCTTCGTGGCGACGCTGGATGAGGATGCAGACGCTTATATTTACGCATATACCGCGCCCATTACGATAGCCGAGGATACGGCCATCACCGGCATAGACGCGGGGATACGTACGGTGCCGGTGATGCAGCCGATGGCGGATTTCGCTATTGATCTTGCTACGCTTACCAATGGCGATTCGGGTACTGGTTGGACTTTCTCCAGCGGCGTACTGACATTTGATGGGACTGCCATTGGCAATGCCTACACCATTACCACTTCCGCCTCCACGACGAACAGAATTGTGGTGAATACCGGTAGCTCAACTGCGTTTGGCATAACGCTGAGCGGAGTTACGATCAGTTCGGTAGGTTCCTCCCTTGATCTTCAAGGATCATCCAACGTAGATCTCACATTGACGGGGGTTAATGTCTTAACGGTCACTTCAGGGAATGCGGCATGTGTCCAAGTTTCATCCACAGCGAAGATTACCATAGACGGTACAGGATCACTGGATGCGACAGGTTCATCATCTGGCAACGGCGCAGGTATCGGTAGCGGTGGCGGTTACAGTAACGGCGAAATAATTATCAACGGTGGTACCATTACAGCCAATGGCAATTCCGGCGGTGGTGCAGGTATCGGCGGTGGTGGCAACCCTAGCACCCCCAGCACTAGTGGTGGCACAATCACCATTAACGGCGGTACCATTACAGCCAATGGTCACGGTGGTGGTGCAGGTATCGGTGGCGGGAGAGGCAGTTCCACCGGCGGCAACGGCGGTACAATCACCATCAACAGCGGTATCGTTATAGCCACAGGTGACAACTCTTCCGGTTATAGCGCTGCTGGGATTGGTGGCGGATACGCAGCCAACGGCACCGGCGGCAGCGGCGGCACAATCAAAATCACTGGTGGCACGGTTACAGCAAGCGGGACATCGCTTGGCGCAGGCATTGGCGGCGGAGGCGCCACCAACGGTCCCGGCGGTGCCGGCGGTACGATTACCATCAGTGGCGGTACGGTCACGGCTACAGGAGGTTACCGTGGCGCAGGCATTGGCGGCGCGGGTGCAAATTATAGTCCGAGTAGTGCCGGTAGCGCTGGCAACATTACCATTACGGGAGGAAGAATTACAGCTAAGGGCGGTACTTATCTTATCAGTTCTACCGAACCCTATGCAGGCGGCATTGGGGGCTCAACATACCGTGGCGCTTCTGCGTATTTGCGTAATACTTCCGGTACGATCATCTTTACCGGTGGGTCTATTTATCCATCTACCAATAACGGAGTTGTTGGGGACAATGCCGTATTTCCCAGCCCCACCAACGGTAACATTTACGGCGCGCCGGATACGGTATATTTTAATACCATTTCAAGCAGTGTTTCCGGCAAGACGGCCGGGCAGCGGTTTGTGATAGAGGCCATCGGTACGAAACAAGATTACCTATATCCAATGCTCATCCATCACGACGGCACCGATAACGCGTATCCTTGGGTGCCCAGCTATAGATTACTCGCCCCGGAGGCGGTGACCAACGCGGCGACCAGCGTCGCAGCGACCAACGCAACCCTGAATGGGACATATAACACCAAGAGCCTTGATGGCAATGTGTATTACGAGTACGGCACAACGTCGGGAAACTATACAAACACGGCGACCTACTCCACGACCGCCACTTCCTCTTCTGCTACATCAGGGCCGCAGGGCATCACCGGTCTTACGGCGGGCACGACCTACTACTTCCGCATCGTCGTGGAATCGGATGGCGGGGCGACCGCCTACGGCGCAGAAATGTCATTCACTACCCTCACACCCTCAGCGGTAACAAGTCCGGTGGGTACGGTCACTTCATCAAGTGCCGTGCTGAATGGGATATATAACACTGCGGGGGAATCCGGGACGGTGCAATTTGAGTACGGTACATCATCTACCCTCGCCACTTACACTGCTGTAGACAGCGCCAGCGTCAATGTTTCGGCAGATACAAACAAGACATACACATTGACCAATCTTACGGACACGACCACATACTATTACCGTATCGTTACGATTGTTGACGGCGTTAGATACGAGGGTTCTATCGAAACATTCACCACCTTATTGCCCTATCACACCATAACGGAAAAATATGTAGATCAATCGGGCAATCCAATCGTCATATCAGGCACACCTGTCGTGGACACATCCCAAACCGTGGCTCCAGCAGGCACATACAGCGGCGCGGCGGCCACTATTCCCGGTTATGTATGCGTCGGACACAGGATTGGCAGTTCAACCGATACGTTTGCCACGGCGACGGCAGGAACCTCCGGCGATACCACTCCTTCAATCACAAATGTAGCTGCGGATCAAACCGTGTACTACGTCTACGCCATAGCACAGGGTTCCATCAAGATAGAGAAATACGCCAACGGCGGGACGACGCCGCTTTCGGGCGCGACATTCAAGCTCGATAAGTTAGTTTCGTCCGGCGGTGCGGTGGATACCAGCTTTACGGCTCTAACCCAACCAGCGACGGGTGGGACGACCACGTTTAGCAATCTTCCGGCCGGAATTTACAGAGTAACAGAAACCGTGGCACCGGCAAACCATGACCCGCTAATAGAAGCGTTTGAAGTGACAATCCCAACGGACGTCACGCTTACGTCCTCTCAAACGCCGGAGGCAGGATACCTCTACTCGACCACTTCAGGCGGCAATATCACCTACCACTACTATGACGTGACCTACAAGGTGAGCGATCAGGCGTCTATCGCCATGCCGTCTGCCGGAGTGATTAATACACTCCCGCCATACGCATTGTGGGGCGGCGGGATCATCCTCTTAGCGGCACTGAGCGGCAGTATCTTATGGCTGAAACGCCGCAGGGCATACAAACCCAAGCATGGATAAGGACTTTTCCACACGACATTAAAAAATTGGGAAAGGAGCTATTTATGGATTGGAACACCCCAAAAACCGGTACAGGGGCAACACGCCTGTACACATCCCCAAGACCGCAAACGCCCGGCCGGGGATTCAGCAGCCGTGACGCGCCTGCGGACGTGTCTGCTGAACGTATAGGCGAAGGATATAGATTATTTCAAAATTCAAAAAACGAAAGGGAGACTTCAAAATGAAAGCAAAAAAATCATTCAAAAGACTGTCCGTATTAATGGTAGTAATGGCTCTGATGCTGTGTATGCTGCCCATGAGCGCGCTAGCCCAAACAAGTAGCGGCCCGACCTTTGACCCATCTATCACATCGGGCAGCCTGACCATTAACAAGACAAACGGCGCGGGAACCGCCATTGCGGACACCAGCCTGCAATACACAGTATACAAGGTTGCGGATATTACACAGACCAACGCCAGCGGCGTGGTATCGGTACAATATATTCTAGGCAACGGCGTAACGCTTACAGGCGGTATCGTTGGTAACGGCACAAGCGTAACCGTACCCACCGGCGTAACGGCGGCTGATTTTGTCAGCGGTCTGCCTACCGGTACGGCGGTGACCAACACAGGCACAACACCGGGTACGCTCACGTTTAGCAGCTTGCCCCTTGGCTTGTATCTCGTAAGGGAAACCGTGACCCCGGCAGGCGTCGCACAGTCCAATGACTTTCTCGTATCCATCCCCATGAGTACGACGGTCAGCGGCAACAGCGTATGGGATTATGATCCGGTTGCAACACCCAAAAACACCGTTGTAGATGGTACTGTATCTAAAGGAATAACGAGCGGCGCGACTCTCGTATCGGGCAGCACCTACACGGCTTCGTTGGGCGACTCCGTTACATACGCGATCAGCGCAAAGCTCCCCACTACATTTACCATCACGCCATACACCACCTACACGATAACAGATATTCCGTCCACCGGTCTTGTGATCGACTATGCCGGTGCCGGTTCAGCGGCTAACTTTGACGGGATCGTGGTATCCGTGGGCGCAACGACATTGACAAGAGGCACTCACTACACCATATCAGCCAGCGGCACAGGCTTTGTCGTTGAGCTGATCACAGCCCAGCCCACGCCTACCGGCAGCACGACGCCGGGAACACAGGCGGCGGCACTTACAAACGGCGCGGTTGTGACCATCACCTACAACGCGAAGCTGTCACCCACAGCTACCGGCAGTTCTTTTACCAACACCGTAGCGGTGAACAGCAAGTATAACTCGGCAAGCGGTACGGTAACGCCGGGAACGATAACGCCCGACCCCACCAATCCGGTTCCGACGATCATGACATACAACTATGCTTTGCAGAAGGTGGATAGCGCAAGCGCACCGCTTGCGGGCGCGAAATTCGCCATTCAAAATTCGTCCGGCAACTACCTTGCGTGGACTTCCACAAACGGATGGACGGTTGCAACAGGACTTTCCGACCCCAATTTGTACACCTTCACGTCGGCAACGGCCAGCAGCGCCATCGTACCCTTTAACGGACTGGCTGGCGGTAGTTACAGTATCGTGGAAGTAAGCGCACCCACAGGCTACAGCCAGTTGACGGCGGCAATTCCTGTGACGATCAGTGCCACGACCACCGCGGACGCGGATACTACAGGCGGCGGCGCGGGTTACTCCATTCAGGTAGTCAACTCGCTGGCGAATACATTCACGCTTCCGGGAACGGGCGGCATGGGTATCTACCTCTACACCATAGGCGGCGTACTGCTGATTGGCGCGGCTATCGTACTGTTTGCGCGCAACCGGAAAAGAAAAGCAAACAACGCTTAAATAGTTTGCGCGGAAAACCATTGTTTCATGTGCAGGGGGAGCAGGTCATCCTGCCCCCCTGTTTTCAAAGAGTTCACAGGGCTCCCGCGAAAGTGGTAGGCGCGGAGCGCCGTGCTTTCGTGGGAAAGAGGAGGAGTAACGAAGTAAGTGAAGTTTTGCGCCTTGCGCAAAACGGAACTAACGTAGTTTACTCCGACGAGGAAGGTGACTGAATGCGGCGAAAAGTACCCATAATCTTTATTTTTCTGCTCTTTGCCGTTGGGGTTGTCATCCTGCTGTATCCGCTTATCAGCGAATGGCAAAACTCTCGTTCGCAGACGACGGTAATCGAGAACTACAACCATGCCGTAGCGGGGCTTTCAGAATCGGAATACGAAAGCTTACGGCAAGCGGCGCGTGACTACAACCAAGGGCTGCTGGGCAGCGTCGTGCTGACTGACCCGTTTGACGAGAGCGCGGCAAAAATGGCGTCCGAGGAATACGAATCATTGCTCAATATAGGTGGCGACGGCGTGATGGGAACAGTCAAAATCCCCAAGATTAGCGTCACCCTGCCTATCTACCACGGTACGGCCACCGAAACGCTGGAAAAGGGCGCGGGGCATTTGGAAAACACCTCCCTGCCCATCGGCGGCACGGGAACCCACGCGGTACTGTCCGCGCACAGCGGCCTGCCTGCCGCGGCGCTGTTCACCGA
>Ga0153942_1000888_pt1 | contig 12090 bp, 11 predicted proteins | sample TSNJ026MetaG_FD_104731 | JGI IMG/M metagenome (GOLD analysis project Ga0153942, IMG submission 104731) | Attine ant fungus gardens microbial communities from New Jersey, USA - TSNJ026 MetaG | ecosystem: Host-associated > Fungi > Mycelium > Unclassified | place: USA: New Jersey, Brendan T. Byrne... | reverse complement strand
CTACTAATATTGTCTGGGACATATTATTACCCCCTTGTTGTTATGTTGCATTTATCGACAAGATTATCTTACATGATGTGGGGGGATATGTCCATGAAGTTGGTATGAAATATGTAATTAATAGCCATGGGGCCGGAACCGGCAGTGGGGGAACCTTCCTGAACTCTGTACCTGAAAATTATCCTGCATTATAATATCCCAGCAAATACTTCTCCGCCTCATAACACCATACGTTTCGATTCTCCTGACAGATCCGCGCCAGTCCGGCAAACAACTCACTATCCTTACCCAACTTCTCAAAATCTTTGATTGCCGTCAATTCCATCTCAATATGAGGATAAATGATCTTTTTCCCGCCAGGAATCTGGGGCAGATTAATGATCGTCTCCGGCGCTGCATTCAACCCGCCCACATGTGTGATCATATAAGACGGATTGATGGCCCCGCCGGCAGATAAATCCAGTGATTCCCTCATATCATCGGTTGACCCGCCGGAGGTTCCCACGATATGGGTGCTTTCATAGTGAACATTGTAGAAATTAAAGGGCACCTTAAAGCGCTGGTCGGTCGGACCGGCAAAGAAATTCAAACAACCGTCATTACCCAGGATATCATCCCCCAACTCCAGCAATGGCCCATTTGCCGCATATATAAATACATCATCAAATCCCATCCCGCCATTCCAATTCAAAAAGGGGGGCAATCCCCCCTGTGGTTTGTTTTACCATTTTTTAATGAAATCAGAGCAAATGCAATTTATGGAAATATGTCGGGGTTTGTTTGGCAATAATAAATACTTTTGTCCCAAGCTCCTGGCTAGTTTTATATTCAGATCAAGCAGCCAGACAAGGTAACTGCCTGTAGAAAGAAAATCACCAAATAGCTGCGTTACATAAGATAATTGCTCTTCATGAGTTCCTCCACATATTTCACTGTTACAGGCTGTTCACTTTCTATTTTAGCGATGGAAGCGGCAAATTGGGGAAGATACTCTTTATGAGCAATCAATAGCTCGTCAAGCAGTATTTTTGCCATTGTACCGCTTGGTACCAGGGGATTAATGGTAAAAGCTTGAAGGGCGGCATTGTAATCGCCTGTAACTGCCGCGCGTATGGTTGTTTGCTCCATGGCCTTCATAATTTGCAGCATACCTCTTGCCGCCGGGGGTAATTTGCCCCATCTATAGGGCTCCATCCCGTGGGCGGTCACCCTGCATGAAACTTCTGCAACGCAGTCATAAGGCAATTCGCTAACAGCGCCTTTGTTTGGCATACTTACAACCATTTCAGTTCCTTTATTGTTATGTATCGAAGCTATAAGCTCGCACGCTGCATCGCTGTAATGGGTGCCACCTCTTTGCTCAAGCTCTTTCGGCTTATAGTCAAGATTCGGGTCTTTATATAATTCAAACAGCCTTTTCTCCGTTTGCTTTACCACCTGCGCCCTTGTTTTTCCCTCCTTAAAGCTTTCGACGGAATGTTTAACCATTTCATCGGTTATATAATAATATCTGTGGTAGCCGCACGGAAGAATCCTCAAATCCTTTATTACCTCATAGGGAAATCTTACGGAATGTATATTTCTCAAGTTATTGTTTTCCGCGTTGGCGTTATCAGGGTGATAGAGAAGGTCAATGAGCTTATCCGTTAACTCCACGCCGTTTTTATCCCATACCCTGTGCCAAAGGAAGTGGTTAATTCCCGCGAATTTGAATGAAAGCTCATTTTCGGGAACGCCAAGCCTTTTTGCGTCGGTAGACATATGTCCAATCGGAACGTTGCAAAGTCCTGCTGTTTTTTCCCAGCCTCCGTAATATATAGCAGCTTCCGTAACCATGCCTGACGGATTAGCAAAGTTCACAAGCCATGCGTTCGGGCATAATTCCTTCATATCCTCAACAATGGAAAGTATTACGGGTATGGTTCTGAAAGCTTTAAACATCCCGCCCGCGCCGTTTGTTTCCTGTCCTAGCACTCCATGGGAAAGAGGAATCCTTTCATCTTTCACCCTTGCGTCTAAAAGTCCCACCCGAAACTGGGTGGATACAAAATCGGCATCCTTTAATGCCTGCCGCCTGTCAAGAGTCAAATGCACCTCCCATGGAAGGTTTGCCGCCTTGACCATGCGTTTTGCCATTTCACCCACTATTTCGAGCTTTTCCCGCCCTTCTTCAATGTCTACCAGCCAGATTTCTTTTATCGGCAATTCGTCTTTTCTTTTAATATAGCCCTCTATCAGTTCCGGCGTATAGCTTGAACCACCGCCTATTGTCGCGATTTTTAACGCTGTTTTAGACATAAAATCCTCCTTTTTTATATACATCAATTTACTCCGTATGCTTTCATCTGCTTTGATAAAACTGTCAAATACGCCGCAATAGCCGCCATTACGCAGAACGCCGCGAGCAGATATATTATTCCAAACCCAATTTTTTCAGCAACCGTTCCCCACACAATCGCCCCCGTGCCAATACCAATATCCATAGATGCCCAGTATACCGCGCTGGCAGCGCCTCTTTTATCTGGCGAGGACAACTTGATCATAATAGCGTTTAGCGAAGGCCCGACCGTACCGTTACTTATGCCGTAGAACACCGCGGCAAGCAGAAAAATGGGCATGCTCGCGGCGCGGGAAATCAGTAACAAAGCGCAAATCAAAATTATCATCGATGGGATAATAACATAGGAAATACCCTTTCTATCGGCTATGCGTCCTGAAAAAAACCTGACAACAAGCGAGAAAACAGCGGTCACCGAAAAGAATACCCCCGGATTTTGTATCCCCCGCGCCCCGGCGTGCATTGACAGAAAGGATAGCACGCTTGACGTGGACAGAGCCACGAGTATTATAACTGCGGCGCAAGCGATTAATTTATTTTCGACGAAAAAGTTGCTGGGCTCTTTTACAGAAGGTGGTGGCAGCTTTAACGACAGGCTACATATCAACGCTAAAAGTGCGAGAACGGCGAGGCAGGCGAACATTGCCGGATAGCCGAAGCCGTCAATCAAAAATAATGCCAGCATCGGACCTACGGCGCTTGAAAATGTGCTTGAAATTCCGTAATATCCGATCCCCTCCGAAAGCTTTGAAGGCGGGATAATGTCTGGCGCTATAGCTCCGGTAGCAGTTGTATTCCCGCTGAAACCAGCCCCATGTATAAATCTGACTAAAATCAAAACGTAGATTGCATGGGAAAAATTATAGAAAAGGCATGCGGCCAAAACCGTTACCGTACCTATTATCAGCACCCCCTTTTTACCGCGCTTGTCTGAGAAACCCCCGGCAAATGGGCGCGTTAAGAGCGCCGCTATTGTAAAAGCGGTTATGGCGAAGCCCCCAAGTATGTTATTTCCGCCTATATACGCCACATATTTCGCCATTGTGGTATTGGTCATGTTATTTATTGTTTGTATCAATAAATTTATCATTATTAAAACCAAAAAACGTGTTGTCCAAAGCTTTGCGGGGTTATTCTCCATAATTCTCTCTTTCTTTTATTAAAGCTCCCACGAAACACCAAAGCAGAGGTTTGGTATTAGATATTATACGCCACGCTGAAGCCTTCATAGGTAGCCTCCATTATTTTTCTTGGAGAATTGCAGTCGCCTATCATTGACGTTTCAGGGGTAATGCCGTAGAAGGACTGCGCAAGTTCTCTATTGGCTTTCAGGCCCGTCGCTATAATCACCGTATCGGCTTTAACGGAAAACTCCCCATTGGCTTCATTTTCCACAACAACTTCATTTTCCATAATCCTTTTACATGTGGTGTTAGTAAGCCTGGTAAGGGTTTTGGCCTCGTCCATTTTTTGCCTGAGTCCAATCCTGTAAAGCCCGTTGCCCTGCGCCGCAAGCTCTGAGGTTATTTCCACAATTGTGACGTTTTTACCCTTTATGGAAGACAAAACAAGCCCCATCTCCGAGCCAATGGTACCGCCGCCGATTATAACAACGTCATTGCCGACCGTATCCTGATTTTCTATGGCTTCTATGGCATATACCACATGGTTTTGGTCTATCCCCGGTATATCCGGGATCGTTTCAGAGGCCCCCACAGCTATAATAAGCGCTTCCGGTTCAAGCCCCTTCACCATTTCGGGAGTCACCGCAGTATTCAGCCGCACATCTATAGCGGATTTTTTTACCTGAATATTCAGATAATCCAAATACGCCTTTAAATCTTCCTTAAAAGGCTCGTTGGCCGATATGGCAAGGGCGCCGCCTAATCTGCCATTTTTTTCAAAAAGGGTGACATCGTGTCCTCTTTGCCATGCGGTAAGAGCGGCCTTTATTCCACCGGGGCCACCACCTATTATGACTACTTTTTTACTTTTTTCAGCCTTCTCTATATGTTTGGGTATCCACTCGTTTAAATGCCGCGGGTTAACGGCGCAGCCCACATTCCACCTGTTTGTGGAAATATGATAGCATTGCAGGCACCGCAAGCAAGGCACTATATCCTCCGGCCGGCCTTCCAAAGCCTTCCTGGGCCAGTCCGGATCGGCGACCAAAGACCTGCCAAGGCCAACCATGTCAACCTTGCCGCTTGCGATAAGTTCTTCCGCTTCGGCTGGGGTCATAATTGCGCCAACTACTGTAACAGGTATGCTTACGTTCCTTTTAACTTCCGCCGCCCATTCTGCATTTGGCATATGGGGAATAAAATTAGTTGAAGCCATATGCACGTTCCCCTCATGGTTGATGTCAAGCCCCGCCGAAATATGTACCGCGTCAAGCAAAGGCTCAACCAGTTTAATAAAACGCAGCACATCGTCAAATTCTATGGATCCCGGTACCCGCTCGTGGGCACTTATGCGCATATCAATGGGAAAATCAGGCCCTACGGCGCTTCTAACTGCCTCCAGAATACGCTTCGGGAATTTCGCACGGTTTTCAAAGGAGCCACCATATTCATCGGTTCTTTTATTGAACAGCGGTGACAGAAATTCCGCAGGCAGCCAACCATGGCCAAAATGCATGAATATCATGTCAAAGCCAAGGGTCCTTGTGTTTTTAGCGGTTATACCGTACCATTTGATAGTTTCTTCCATCATAGCCTCGTCCATAGCAACTACTTTTGTGCCGTCGTCCCGTACGAGGGGCGATGGACCCATTGCAAAGTCCTTTTCCTTATCCAAAACTCGGGCGTATTGGCCCGCGTGGCCAAACTCAAGGGCAACCCTTGCCCCGCCTTGTCGGGCTATGAGTATGCGGTCCCTTGTGGCCTGCACCTGGTATTTATCGAAGGCATATGGGGCATCGGGAATGGCCCAGCTTGATTTTCCCGGCTCTACAAAAACGCTGCTGGATATTATAAGCCCCGCTCCTCCAACGGCCTTGTCCTTAAATTGACCTACAGGGGTAGCCACAATCCTGTTTTTAAGCATAAGATTACCAATTTTAATCGGTGAAAACAAATTAGGATAGCTGCTTTTTAATATCATATATCTGCCTCCTTTCCATATTTGGCTTGTGCGGCTTGTACTTCCTCTTCAAGCGCTTGCGTATCCATAATTTTAAAGAACGGATAGTATATCGCCATAGAAATAAAAACCTGACATGCCTGGAAAATCGCTGCTCTCGGTCCTCCAGAAAGGAAACCTGAAATAATAGGCGGTATGGTAAAATTAAGCTGAAGACCAATAAGCCTTGGTATGATACCTACAGAAGTTAATACATACGCCAACGTGACATGGATAATCGGCGAAAGGAGATACGGTATAAAGAAAATAGGGTTAAGAAGTATCGGTACTCCAAATACAACAGGCTCATTAATGCCGAATATCGAAGGAACTATGGTAACTTTACCCAGTGCCTTTCCTTTGGCGCTTTTAGCAAAGAACATCATAAGTACTGCGAATCCGATTGTTCCACCTATTCCGCCGGGCGCACCGAATATGTTGAAGTTCTGGCAGATAATATTAGGTAACGCAAGCCCCGCTTCGTAAGCTGCGAGGTTTTCGGCGTTAAGCGCTATTAAAACCGGGGTCAATATGGACATTACGGTAGTTCCGTGGATACCGCAGAACATTACCAGTGCGGTCAGCGTCTGTATCAATAAATAAGCCCAATAAGTGCCGCCTAATTTAGTTAAAGGCGCCTGTATAATGGTATAGATAATTTGATGGAGGCTTCCGAACGTGGTCTTTGAAAGTAAAATCGTCAATACCCCCATTATGCCGAATATAAGAAATCCCGGTGTCAGCGCCGCGAACGACTTTTCCACCACCGGCGGAACCCCGGCGGGCATACGAATAAATATTTTCCTGTCCATCAGAAACTTATATATCAATGGAACGATTACGCCAAGTATTATTGCCAAAAACAGTCCCGGGCTGCCTAACCATCTAACGGGGATGGCATTTACGCCTTCGGCGGTTTGCGCTATTGGCGTTGCAATTAAAAACGCGCCAAGGGAAATTATCCCGCATGATATTGCGTCTATATCAATAAGCTGGGCGTGCCTGTAGGAAATGAGTAAGCTGGCGTACACGGCCAAGAGTCCCATCGTCATTGAGTTAATGGTCGAAAAAATGGGCCTGATACCATTTTCCACTATAAAAGCCTGATATCCGGGGACGCTTAAATTTGCGAAAAGTACGGCTATCGAACCAACCATTATTATAGGCAAAGCGCTGTTGATTCCCTGGCCTACAGCTTTGAGAGGCTTAACTTCCGCTAATGCGCCGGCAACCGGAGTTATTTTTTCTTGTAGTCCATCCATAGAAAATTTCATTTTACATCCTCCTTTTAATGGTAGTGTTTACAAGTTCAAGTGAGTACTTTAAAACCCTGGCACCGTCCATCATGCCGTAATCAACCGAGTTGACTGACTCAATAACAGCCTTTTTGTCCGAAAACTTATCTTGCAGTTTCTTCTTTTTAAAACCTATTTGAGGTCCCAACAAAATTACATCTGCCTGGTCGATTAAACTTGGTAGGCTTGAGTCCGGATATGCAGCTATTGCCGCATCGATCCCTTGCTCCGCTGCTGCGGCTTTCATTTTCTCCGCTAACATACTTGTGCTGGCGCCGTTGGCGCAAATTAAATAAATAGTAATCATTTTCAGTTTCTCCTTTCTTTATACATTAATACAAATTCCTCCGCCAAATCTCTCACGGTTATGGCGCTCATCATGTGGTCCTGCGCGTGAACCATCATAATCGTAAGCAGAGACTCCCTTCCTTTCGATTCCAGCGTCAAATAATCGCCGTGAACATTATGGGCTTTTTTAATGCATTCATCGCTCTGCTCAAGCAAGGCCTCGGCTTCCTCAATCCTCCCCTCTCTGGCCGCTGCAATTGCCTCCATTGCTTTACTCTTTCCCTCGCCACCATTAACTACTATTCCTATTACCACTCTTTCCAAATCCATTACCTTCACCTCACATAGTTTCTGTTTTATTTTAAAAATTAGTCTATCTGATTATTTAATAAGCAATTATCGTGCCAAACACAATATAAAAAGTAAAATAAGCGTTTAACAAACTAATTCTGGCATGAAGCTCTATTTCAACTGTTTTGAAATACCCCAGATAAAATAAAACACATTTTAGGTACCCGAAACACATATGTCAAAATTAATAAAATTTGCTTGACTAAATGATGGTTTGTGTAATAAAATTAACAAAAATATGATTGGAGGATATCCATTGAAGCGTATTGATATTATATATAAGAGACTAAAAGATTTATCTTCCAAACATGGCGTGACAGCTGGAGAGCTTGCTATGGATTTAGGCATGTCAAGAGCAAATGTCAGCCACGATTTAAACCGCTTATTTAATGATAAAAAATTGCATAAAGAAGGAAATAAGCCTGTTTATTACAGCGTTATCAAAGCGGATGAAACTTTAGAAACTACTTGCTTAGATATTTATTCTAAAAATAACCCCAGCTTATACAATGGGATTGAACAGGCCAAAGCTGCTGTACTTTATCCGCCCAACGGGATGCATATGTTCTTGCTTGGCGAAACCGGATCGGGAAAGTCCGTTTTAGCCGAACATATATACAAATACGCTGTGGAAATAGGAAAACTAACCTCCGAAGCATCATTTGTGATATTCAATTGCGCGGACTATGCCAACAATTCCCAGCTTTTAGTGAGTCAGCTTTTCGGCGTAAAAAAAGGATCATATACCGGGGCGGATAACGACAAGGAAGGGCTGATTGAAAAAGCGAATAACGGTATATTATTTTTGGATGAAGTACACAGACTTCCCCCAGAAGGCCAGGAAATGCTGTTCACATTTATTGATAAAGGGATTTTCCGGCGGCTTGGCGAAACGGAAAGCAATCGTTCGGCAAATGTGCTCATTATTTGCGCAACCACAGAGAATCCTGATTCGGCGCTGCTTAACACATTCCTAAGAAGGATTCCCATGAGGATTAAACTGCCAAGCTTAGATGAAAGAACGCTTGACGAGAGGCTGACTCTTATTTCCCAGTTTTTTCAAAATGAATCCGCAAGATTAGGTAAGCCTGTTTTTGTTTCAATAAATGCCATGTGTTCTCTTATGGGCTATCACTGCATAAATAACATCGGGCAGCTCCGGACAGACATTCAGCTTATATGCGCAAAAGCATATTCTGACTTTGTATCAGGAAGAAAAGAAGATATAAGAATAGTAAGCTTTGATTTGCCTGAACACATAAAGGAAGGGATGCTTTCCGATGTTCATCATCGCCATATCTGGAGCCGGATAACAGGAATCAGTAAAGAATATTGTGTTTTTGACAGCCGGATGAAACAAGTTGATTTTGAGGATAATGATAACGCCGAAAACATTTATGAACTAATAGATAACTGTTTAAACGAATATACTCTCAGGCACTTGCCGGAGGAACATATCAATAATGAAATGGAAAAATTAATCGGCTCCTACTTCGATAAATATACAAAAGTTACTGGAATTTCTGATTTTAATGCTATAAGTAATTTTGTCGGATATGAAGTAATAAGCATAGTTAATAATATTATCACTTACAGCGAAGAACGGCTTAAAAGGCATTTCGGCGAAAATATTAAGTGCGGTTTAGCCATACATATATACAACTCCATTAGCCGGGTTAAGAAAAACAAAAGGATCGTTAACCCTCAATTAAATAAAATCAGAAAAGAATATGGCAGAGAATTTACAATAGCGCTTGAATGTTTAAAATTTATTGATGAGCGCTTTCATGTTTCCATGCCTTTTGATGAAGCCGGATTTTTAGCCATGTTTTTAGTTTTAGATCAAATTACTTATATGAAGGAAAAAAACGTAAAAGTGATTGTCGCTGCCCATGGCACAGCTACCGCTTCGTCAATGGTAAGTATGTGCGCCACACTTCTTCAAATGGATTACGCAATTGCTTTTGATATCTCTTTTAATGAAAGCTCGCAAAAGACATATAGCAGGATAAAAGATTATTTAAGAAATAAAAATGAAAAATCCGATGTACTGCTGCTCGTCGATATGGGTTCCTTATCTAATATTGGCCTTGAATTGCAAAAAGAATTAGGAATCAATATTAGAACGATTCCTCTTGTCAGCACGCTTCATGTAATTGAGGCCACAAGAAAAGCGTCAATGGGATATCCTCTCGATTACGTATATCAGGCCACTATTAACATAAATGACCTTATGAGTACGGGGCTTATATCTAACAGTATATTGAATCCGTCAAATAAATTTTTTATTTTGACTATCTGCACAACTGGCGAAGGAAGCGCTGCGGCAGTAAAGCACCTATTGGAGGAAAAGCTTATGCTTGATAACTCTCCGTGCGAAATAGTTCCTTTAAAAATAACCGATTCAGATCAAATATACTCAAAATGCAATACCCTCGAGCAAATGGGTAGAATTATTTGCGTTGTCAGCTCTTTTAAGATAAACCTCCATATACCGCAGTTCGGACTGAACGAAATTTTTGAAGGTGAAGCAATTAAGAAAATACAAGCCCTTATTTATCAGGAAGAAGTATTTGCTAACATCAGTAAGACATTCAACGCTAACCTTAAAAACATTAATTCCAAAACCATTTTTCTCGATATCCGCCGATTTATTGAAAACATAGAGGAGACAATGGATTGCAAATTGACAGATGACGCGTTGATTGGCGTAATCTGTCATATAGGTTATATGCTAAATCGCCTGAAAGGAGGCGGTCAAACAGATACATTTCCAGGGCGGGATGAGCATATGCAGGAAAATAATGTGCTTATCGCCGTGATAAAAAATGAATGCAATGCATTGAATGAAAAGTATGAACTTGAAATATCAGAGGATGAAATATGTCATATCTCCATTTTTTTCAATCAGGATAACTTTGTAAAAAGCGATTAATAAATCCCGGTTCTTTCTTAAATATTAGGTGTTTCTCTATTAGCGGAATCATAAATAGATGTCTTGTTGTGGGACATCTATTTGCATTTGTTGTGATAAATTCCAATATCCTAACTTCTGTCTGAAATCAAAATAACGTTTTGAAATAAATGCATAAACAGAAAAAAATGGCATCCCTAAATACCATTTTTTTCTGTTTAGCCATTTCTTTTCTTTGGGTGCTAATTAAGTAAATTTATCAGGAGGTGCCATCATGAAATATAAGGAATTTAATATGAATGAAAAACTGTTTGGAAAGGATTACCTGGTTTATGACTGGGAGGAGGAGATCCATATTTTTATCAAATCCAAATCCCATATGGGAATAATGTTAAGAAAGAACCCAAAATCAAACCAGCATCTTAGTTTGTGAGCAACAGCTTTCCGCATATGAAAGATATCAATTGCGGTTAATAACGATCACTTTATGTTTTAAAGATGCTGTTGCATAAGCCGCACCTATGTAAGCAACCGTGCAGGCCAGTAAATAGAGCATCATATTAGATTCATACGATAATAATATTGACTGAAGAAAGATAATTATAATGCCTCCCAATGATAAGAAAATTCCATACATTTGTGTTTTTGTAGTCTTTACTTTAAAAAAAGTATAATTAAAAAAAATTGATACACTGGCTGACTGAACTGACAAAAGACCGCTTGGTAAATATTGTCCCACCCAATATATTATGCCAAATGGCATAGCAAAATATAATATTCCATATTGAGCACCAGCACTGATCGTAGCAGAATCAGGTTTCCATGTTTTCTTATAAAAAGAATAACCAGCCATTATACTGCCGGCAAGCAGGAAGCGCATTCCTGCCGACCATAATGGTAACCCCTCCGCCAAACCCAATTTCTGAACTGCGTAAGTTGTTCCGCCTAAAGAAACAAATAATAGCGTATTTCTTGCTTTTTTAATGGATTGCATACTTTGCATTTTATTTCCTTTCACTATTTCACACATGTGCTGTATTTCTAATCAGGCCTAATCTCTTAGGTTATAAATTATTGGATCGAAAAAAAGGGCAACGAAATACCATATTAACTGATAAGGGAGAAATTTTTGTAGATGTGGCCCAGAAATGGCTGAGCATCTGGCAGGATGCCAGGGAAATAAATTACCTGAACCAAAATCAAATATTAAACATTTCCTCGGTGGGAAGTGTCAGTACTTATATTCTTCCCCCGGTTTTTCATGATTTTTCAATTACGAACCCAAATATCAGAATTTGTTTCCATAATTATCATTCTGATGAATCTTATCAATATGTAAACACCAACTTAGTTGAAACAGCTTTTGCAGTTCTTCCTCCGGGATATGAGAACATTCATTTTCAATATCCAGCTGATTTGCAGAGAGCGCAATATGAATCACTCCATTTTTCGGAGTATACATCACGGCATTCCCGATCAGGTTGGCTAACGCCCGGTATAACAGAACTGATTCGGTTTGAATTGTCACGCTGTCCATCTGCGTATCAATCAGGAGCAAATCTATGGCTTCATTCTGGTACAGGGCTGACTGCGCTGCGCTGCCGCAGGATATCACGATATATCCGGCATCTTTCATGTATTCTGATACGACTTCATTAATATCCTTGTCATCCTCAACTACTAATATTGTCTGGGACATATTATTACCCCCTTGTTGTTATGTTGCATTTATCGACAAGATTATCTTACATGATGTGGGGGGATATGTCCATGAAGTTGGT
>Ga0153942_1000886_pt1 | contig 12110 bp, 10 predicted proteins | sample TSNJ026MetaG_FD_104731 | JGI IMG/M metagenome (GOLD analysis project Ga0153942, IMG submission 104731) | Attine ant fungus gardens microbial communities from New Jersey, USA - TSNJ026 MetaG | ecosystem: Host-associated > Fungi > Mycelium > Unclassified | place: USA: New Jersey, Brendan T. Byrne... | reverse complement strand
GCGGCGTTTTCCTTATCCTCTATGACTTCCCCAAGCGCGGCGGCGCGGGCCTCGTCCTGTTGGATTTTGTAATCTAAAACGCTCAAATGCTCGGCGGTGCTGCCGCGCTCCCCGCGCTCAAAATCCGTAAATCCCGCCGCTTGCATATGCACAGGTAACCATAGCCGCACCATGCGAAAAGTTGGAGAACTTGAGAACGCCAAAAATAAGAGCATAGCCAATTCCCAGGATCGCATAGATGGAAGCTGTAGACAGTGCATTACAGACAAGCTGCACGGCATATTGCATATAAACACCTCTCCCTGTTTTTAGTGCGTTAATAGTTTTGCCTCAGCGGCAGTCGGTATTTTGTTGCCGCTGAGGCTATTCGGCCACATTATCCAAACAACTTATATTAAACTATGTCAGGTGTAAATAATTATTTATCGTAATTATTCTGAAACAAATGCTTCCAATGGAATATATTCTCCTTTTTCAATTTTATATATCCACAATGGTATTCCCACAGGGGCGTGGAGTTCAGGAGACATAGTGAAACTTCCGGTACAGGCTTCTAAATCCTTAATATTGTTCTCCATGGCATCCCGAATATCATCCGGATCAATGCTGCCACCATTCTGTCGGACCGCTTCCGCAATAATCAAGACCATATCATATCCCAAGTAAGCTTTGGCAGTGGGTTCTTCCCCAAAGCGATCCACATATTGCTTGCGTATGTCTTGAAGCCTGGGCTCATCGACATTTACATTACTGAAAGCGTAAATATTATCCGCGACCTCCGGTTCGACCAATTCCCCAAACGGATGTTGGAAATCGGAACTGCCGGTAATTGGAAGTCTCATACCTGCCTGATATATTTGCGTGGTAGCCACAGCCAACATTGCCGGCGCGCCATGTACAAACAATGCTTCAGCCCCACTAGCTTGCAGCTTTGCAACCTGTGCCTTTACATCCGTGTCAGTCTGTTTGCAGTATTCAAACGCTACAATTTCAACCCCCTTATCAGCCATACTATCTACATACTCTCTTAGACCATCAGTTTGTGCTACTTGATAAGAATTATCCTGCGCCAAAAGTACACCGAATTTCTTGGCTCCCAGTTTCTCATACATATAAGATCCCATTAGAACACCGGTCTGTGGAGCGGTAGGCTGTGCGGCAAACATGTATTTGTTAAGCGACCCATCCTCGTTAATTTCAATGCGAGGATCTCCCCAAACAGAAATTTGCGCCACGCCAAGTTCATCGCTGAGCGGTGCCAGTGCCAGGCCCGCGTTTGAAGACTGTGAACCGATAACAACTTGTACGCCATCCACATCGATCAAACGCTTTGTCGCGTTAATTGCTTCCTGTGGATCGGTTATTTTTACATCATAAAGGATCATTTCGATCATGCGCCCATCAATACCACCGGCTGCATTGATATTGTCAATCGCAAGCTGACATCCGTTTGCCAAAGCCTTACCCATAACCGATCCCTGTCCCGACAAATCCTGCATGTTACCAATTCGGAGGGGGGCAAGCTCGTCTCCGACTGAATTAGAAGAGGATGGTGATTGAGCAGATGTGCTCTCGGATGATGCAACCGAAGATGGGGTGGACGATGAAGCGGGTGTGCTCGAGCCACATCCAACCAGACTAGCAAACATAGCGAGTGTCAAGAATAAAGATAGCAGCTTTTTCATAATTAACATCCTTTCATTAATTGGTATAATTTATGGTTATTGCTTAATCAACGTTAGGCTATTGTTATTTGAAATCCGATTCTCTTTTCGAATAACCCTTAATCGATCCTCTGCTTTGCCTATTGGACGGCGGGGTTCAGCGATGATAATGGTCGACCAGTATCTTTTATTTGCTCTTCCATTTTACCCCGGAAATAAGAATTCTGCATCGATATAGCAATCGGTTTCCCCCAAAAAAACATGTACTCCATATCGAAGACATTGCAACGTAACATTTTAATAGGTTAATAGACTGAGGGAGAATCATAACACACGCTGTCCGGGTTTTCATTTTTAGTATATTTTCAATATTTGTATAGAAATGAATTCCCAGATTGTCTACAAACAAAACCATATCGGGATTTATGTCCTCACGAGTGGTTAGTTGTGCGTTGGAATTCAAACAACGTCAGCGCATATTTTTACCCATACCCCCGAACGATTACTGCAAGCGTGGAACTGCCTTGCATTTCGCACCTCTCCTTTCTCCCCCTATCGCTATTTTTATAATCAGCTTGGTAGTGTTTGAGGGTTGATCATTCATAATTCCCGGCTTATGCGCATCATGAGGCATACAGACTAAAAACATTTTTTCTTTGACAAAGCACATACAATCCTTGCTACCGGAGAAAAACGCAATATCCCTTTCTTCAGAATAAGGCTTTTGAAGCATTAGAGAATCGACGTCTGCAACGGCTATCCCTTCTTCGCCCTGATAGGTATAGTGGATTCAATATAGCGGCGATGCGCCTCAAAATCTATCTCCGAAGAAGGCCCAGTTGTAATTTGACTGGGAGTTAGCGTAATTGTATCCTGAATGATGTCGATTTTATGGTCAGGACATTTTAAAAGGGAAGATAGATACTCTAATGCTGTGTAGATATGTCCCATGCCTTTGTAATAATCTTTGTTCTCGATGGAATCAAATATCATATGCTCTCCGTTCCGTTAATGAAAAACACGATATAGAGGTGTTTTCTTAATAACTAAAGAATTAATTCCAGCTTGCGGATTTCCTTATCCTCTTTCAGTTGGGATAAATTTGATTGTTAACGGACCAAAGTTTTCTTGAACACCTTAATCAAAGCAGGAAGGACTTCAAGCACATCGCCGACTATTCCAAAGGTAGCTATTTTAAATATTGGAGCTTCGGGATCCTTGTTGATTGCGATTATTGTATCGGATGAAGACATGCCCGCAAGATGCTGTATGGCGCCGGATATACCACAGGCAATATATATTTTGGGACCGACAGTCTTGCCGGTTTGTCCTATTTGGTGACTGTATTCTACCCAGCCTGCATCAACAATTGCACGAGAAGCGCCGACGGCTCCGCCAAGAACGTTAGCTAGTTCTTCAACCAAAACACAATTCTTGGGGTCGCCGAGGCCCCTTCCGCCGGAAACGATAATATCCGCTTCTGTAAGATTTACTGTTTCAGTTAAAGTGGAAACTATATCGGTAACTTTAATTTTTACATCTTGGTGGATTATTATTTGAGGACGGATTATCTCTCCATTCCTTGATAAATCCTGTTCGAGGGCTTTCATTACTTTAGGCCTTACAGTAGACATTTGAGGTCTGTGATTGGGAGATATAATAGTTGCCATAAGGTTGCCGCCGAATGCGGGCCTTGTTTGAAGAATAATTCTTCTCTCATTATCTATTTCAAGCTTGGTACAATCGGCCGTAAGACCGGTATTCAATCTTGAAGCGATTCTGGGAGCAAGCGAGCGGCCATACGTGGTCGCGCCCATAAGTACTATTTCAGGTTTATATCTATTAATAAGTTGAACAAAAATATCCGTATACAATTCGTCATTAAAAATCTTCAATGTAGGATCTTCCACAAGATATACTTCATCCGCTCCATAGGATATGAGGTTTTTGGCAGTCCCTTCAATATTTTCTCCTAAAAGAACCGCGGCAAGCTTGACACCGAGCTGATCGGCAAGCTTTCTTCCTTCACCCAGCAATTCCATAACAACGCTTGCGGCTTCACCATTTTTCTGTTCCCCAAATACCCATACATCCTTATAAAGGGAAACATCTACAGGACCTTCCACTTCATCCTTCTGGAAGTCTATTGCATCAAATTTGCATGATGATACACATGCTCCGCAAAGAGTACAATTGTCCTGTATGTAAGCTTTTTTTTCAATCATTTTGATAGCATCGAAAGGACAGCTTCCCACACATTTTTTGCAGCCGCAGCATTTATCCAACACGATTTTTATATCAGCCAAATTGAACTCTCCATTCCTATATAAAAATTCTTATTGCGCGGAAGATTGCATTGCCATGATTTTCATCGCAAGCTTTTCAGCCTGCTCTTCCACATCTCCCTCAATCATTTCACTTTTGATATCATGAACCGGCACGAAGGTTTTTACAACTTGGGTAGGTGACCCTTTTAATCCGCAAAGATTCTCATCGGCATTTATATCTTCAGCAGACCATACATTAACGGCAGTCTTATTGGATTTCATGATGCCCTTGATTGACGGCAGCCTCGGTACATTGATTTCTTTAACAACAGTAATGACTGCAGGAAGGGGCATTTCTATAACTTCGTACCCATCTTCGGTCATTCTCTGGCATCTGATATATGAATCATTGATGTCTTCGATTTTTCTGACATAAGTTGTGTGAGGATATCCCAGCTTTTCCGCTAGGCTTGGGCCAACCTGAGCGGTATCACCGTCGGTAGCCTGCTTTCCACAAATGATCAGATCAACATTTTCTATTTTATGAATTCCCATTGAAAGCGCATAAGAGGTTGCAAGAGTGTCCGCCCCGGCAAAGGCCCTGTCACTTAAAAGTACCGCATCGTCTACGCCCAGAGCTATCGTTTCTTTTAAAAGGCTAACGACGGATGGTATGCCCATACTGAGAACGGTTACTTTACCGCCTACTTTTTCTCTGATCCGCAAAGCTTCTTCAACCGCATAAGTGTCAAATGGATTTATAATTGATTCAACACCTTCACGGATAATCGTATTGGTCTCTTCATTCATTTTGACTTCGGTAGTTCCGGGAACCTGTTTTACACAAACAACTATATTCATAGATAAAAACTACTCCTCTTGGTTTTAGAATTTCATCAGCAAAATATCAGGCATTGTTTTCAAAGCTTCTCCCCGTGTCTTCACCGGCTTTAAATTCAGATTGCAGCGAGTGATAAAGCGAGCGGTATTTTGCATAACACCGGTTATAAGTATTTCGCATACCAGGGTTGGGCATTATTTTTTCATCCAGCACCTGCCATTGTCTGGCATCGTCCCAGGTGAGGACGCTGGTTCCAACGCCCGCAAGAATCACATCACCCAAATTTGCCTCTACGTCGTTTTGTGGGCAGACGATGTTTTTACCGGTTACATCTGCGATAATCTGCCGCCACAAGCGGGATTTGACAACCCCTCCGGCTACCAGAATCGTATCCCCCACAGTACCTCCCGCGCTTTCTATTGCGTGCCGCAGGGAATATGCGACAGCTTCCAGAAATGCCCGATATACATGAGCGCGGCTATGCGCAAGCGACAAACCGTAGATGACGCCTTTTGCGTCGGTGTCCCAAACAGGGCTGCGTTCGCCCATAAAATACGGCAATACCAAAACGCCCTCGCTTCCGGCGGGTATCTTTTCCGCCTCCTCGTCCAGTTGCCGGTACGCATTCTTTTCCCCTGCAAATTCGTTTTGCTTTTCCAGCCCGGCAAAATTGTCCCGGAACCATTTGATCAGCGCCCCCGCGGTAGCCGCTCCTCCAAATGAATAGCTGAGCGCTTTTGCATCCTTTACATAGGGCATTTCAATGAGTTCTTTGCCGGACAGCGGTTCTTTATGTACATAAGCCGCGCACATGGAGGTGCCGATAGCTACCGCGTAATGTCCCGCGTCGAATACTCCCATGCCCAACGTTGCCACCACACAGTCCACGCCGCCCGCGCAAACGGGAGTTCCCGGCGCAAGACCCAGTTCTTCCGACGCTTCCGAAGTAAGTCCGCCGACTACCTCGCTGGATTCAGCCAGCCTTGCCGGCATCATGGAAAGGGGAATACCCATCTTGTTCAGCAGCTCTTCCGACCAGTATCGGCGTCTGATATCGAAAATGCCGCCAATGTTGCCCGCTGAAGAATAATCGATGGCTACCTCGCCCGTCAGCTTGTATATGGCGTAGGCGTTTGGCGGCAGGAAGAGTTTGATCCTTTTCCAATGATCCGGTTCATTATGCTTGACCCAAAGAATTTTCGTATATCCATAATAAGGGTCGGTACCGCTGTGGCTGATTTCATAGATTTGCTCTATTCCGATATTTTTCTCGACCCAAGCCTGCTCTTGGGTCGCGCGGCGATCCATCCAAATCAAGCAGGGACGCACAGGCTTCATTTGTTCATCCAACGGGATGCCGGAGCCGCCATATAACCCGCTGATACAAATTCCCGCCACATCCTCCGGGTTTACTCCGGCCTGTGTTACCGCGGTACGGATGGAACGCTTAACGGCGTCCACCCAGATATCCGGCCATTGTTCCGCCCACAGGGGTTTTGGCGTAAGTACGTCATATTCCCGCAAAGCCTGTGCAAGTATGCGGCCTTTTGTATCCATCAGCACCGATTTGGTACCGGAGGTACCAATGTCGGTTCCTATGAGATAGTTCATGCAGCGTCCTCCTTAACGGTACAAGGGGCCGTAAGCGGCGCAAGCCCGGTAATCGGCGCCTTCCAAGTCTTTGGTGCCAAATGCCGACCAGACATGCGGCCTGTAAACCAGAGAATCCGGCACATTGTGCATGGATACCGGGATGCGAAGCATAGAGGCCAGGGTAATCAACTCCCGTCCGATGTGGCCGTAAACGAACGCCCCGTGATTGGAGCCCCAGTTGGCCATCACGGTATACACGTCCGCAAAAGCGCCCTCGCCGGTGAGCTCCGGTACAAACCATGTCGTCGGCCATGTCGGGTCTGTGCGCGCGTCGATGCTTTGGGCCACTTCCTCCGGAAGCACGATTGTGCTTCCCTGCGCCAATTGAAGAACGGGCCCCACGCCAGCAACCAGATTGAGCCGGATCAGAGTGACCGGCATTCTGGCATCGGTTCGGAAACGAGAGGAAAACCCGCCGCCTCGGAAATATCCCGCACTCGCGGGACACCATCTGGTCGCCTCGAAACATGCCCGCGCGTCGGCGTCGGTTACCTGATACCAGGGTTTCATAACCGGATTCCCGCTCGCGTCCTTGCTGCGTCCGCTTCCATCTAGAGCGGCGGATCCGGAATTGATCAGATGAATAAAGCCTTTTTCAGCATCTTTATCAGGCTTCCAGCCGCTAACCCGCTCAATGGCTTCCTGACTCCAATAGCAGCGCACATCGGCAAAAACGCTGGCGCCCCCGGTAAGCAGATGGCCAAACAGCATGGAAACCGCGTTGAGAGTGTCGTTTTCTGTGGCAAGAATCACGGGCTTGCGCACACCGTTCCAGTCGAAGCTGGAGTTCAGGATTGCCTCCGCAAAATCCCCCACCGGCTGCCAGTCCGACCACATCCGTTGCCCCTGAAATCCTCCGGCAATCGCGTTGCGGCCCAGACTTTCCTCATAATAGCCCAGCTCATGCAAGCGTGGGTTTCCGAGCATGATGTCGCGTATGATCATCGTTTGTTTAACGACAAATTCCCACTCCTGCGCTTTTTGTTCCGGAGTATGTTGAAGCTCCGCGCTATTGTTATCCGGACCTTCCAGGCAGTTTTCCCGAGTCCATGCAAGAGCACGCTCATATTCCTCTTGGTCGAATATCCCGTACTTGATCCTGCGCAAAATCTCCGTCATGTCCACAAATTCCGACCGGATTCCCAGATAATGCTGGAAAAAGGAATCATCGCAATAAGATCCCATGATCCCCATCGAAACCGAGCCGATATTTACATAGCTTTTACCGCGCATAGAGCTGGCGGCCATGGAGCAACGCGCAAACAGAAGGATTTTTTCCCGCACATCCGCCGGGATGGATGTGTCCTCCTTGTCCTGTACGTTTCGTCCGTAAATGGTAAAAACAGGATACCCTTTTTGTGCGTGTGCGGCAAGTACAGCCGCCAGATATACGGCGCCGGGGTTTTCGGTCCCGTTAAACCCCCACACCGCCTTGATCGTCATAGGATCGGTGTCCATTGTTTCGCTGCCGTAGCACCAGCAGGATGTGACACTGAGAGTGGCGGTGACGTTTTGTCCGGCGAATTTTTCGGCACAAGCTGCGGCTTGCGCGCTGCCGCTGATAGTGGTGTCGGCAATGACGCATTCCACAGGAGTTCCGTCGCTGTGAAACACACTGCTTTCTATGAGGGCTTTAGCTGCCACGGCCATGGACATGACCTTATCCTCCAGATTGGCCCGTTCGGCAACGCGGCCGTCAATAATAGGCCGTATACCAATTCTGGGATGATTCATAAACATGCTTCCTTTCTGTTCGCTGTAGATATACATATTGTTGTTTAAGCCCTAATTGGAGAGAAGGCATATTTTAGAGAGACAACTGTTCTTTTATGTATGCCTCAAGCCTGATTAAACTTTCCACTTCAAGGCTCTCATGTTCCAGAAGCTTCTGGCTGCCTCTGCTGCGGCATACGCTTTCCATAGGAATACCGCAAAGATTCATATTAAATTTAGCATTAGCCGGATATCCTCGGGACTCTAGAGCGCTCGCCAAAGTTAAAAAATCCAGAACCTGTTGTACTCGTCTGTCCTCGTTTTGGTAATGGTCGTACAGCCATTTGTACAACCATGGGTGGAAATTAGCCATGACCCCGCTATAACCTGCGGCCCCGTCCCTCATTGACCGCAACAGCGTAGTAGTATTCGCGTTGTAAAGTTTAAGGTTTGTACCGCGGATTGCGACCAGCTTATTTTTGATCTGTTCCGCGTCGCAACAGGTGTCTTTGTGGAAGAAAAATCGCCCGGTTTCGGCACAGGATTTCATGGTTTCGGGGGAGATAAGCCGCTTGTATGGATAAGGGCATTCGTAGAATCCAAGCGGGATATGAGGCGGGATTTCATCCGTCAGTCGTGTCAGGTTCCTTATAAATACCGTATCGTCTTCATGTTCCGATGCAATGCGATTCGTGATCAGTATTACGGCATCAACCCCTGTATCCGCAATGTAGTGAAGCTCCTTTACCTGATCCTCGAAGCTGTCGGAAACGTGTCCGGACGCGATTACCGGAACCCGGCCCACGGCTTTTTCCTTGGTGAACCGGGCTATTTCCACCCGTTCCTCAAGACTGAGGAAAAACATCTCGCTAGACTGGCAAACGGCGAACAAACCAGATACCCCGCTGTCAATATACCAGTCAATTAACCGTTCTAGCGCACCATAATCCACTTGGTCTTCCTTAGTAAATGGCGTCAGCATGACAGGCCAAACACCACCGGGAAAGTCATTTTTCATGCTATATCCTCCTCTATATCTATAATGCGATCTGCCAATACGCGATATTTTTGCGTTTCCATGTATATGTTATATGCAGGGTATTTTCCAGCGCGGTAACTGCAGGGTAGGCAAACTCTCCAACACCGCTGTCCAGAATCAGGAAGTCGGACCACGCAGCGCCGTTGTCGGTGGAGACTGCCAGCGTTAATGGCGAACGAGGCCCCCAGTTTATGTCAATCGGATTATATGCCAGCACAAGGGCGCCGTTGTCGAGGCAAACAAGATCAATGCCGCTGTTATTGTTGGGAAGGCTGGTTTTGTAAGCTGGACGCCACACAGCTCCGCCATCCTCCGAATCGCTCCGGTAGATACGTCTCTGCGTACTGCGGAGCAGCATATGTACGCAGCCGGGTTTCGACTCCCAAAGGGTGGGCTGGATTACGCCGCGTCCGTAGAAAGACTGCTCATCAACCTCAATATCCGAATCGACGGACGTCCTTTCGCCCTCGGTATAGTGAAGCCGGTCAATGCCAATGTAGTTGCTTTTTATCCAGTTTTCTCCGTTATCGTCAGAGCGATCCACAAACGCTTCCCAGATGCCGTGCTCAATGGAAGCGGGGGCCAGCAGCCGGCCACTTTGAAGGCGGATCACTTTACTGCGTACGGGGCCCCTCCCTCCCTCGTCCCCGGAAACAAGTTCTTCCGGCAGCGACCATGTATCTCCCAAATCATTGGAATAGCTTACCAAAGTGCGCCATCTGGATATTTCTCTGCCAACTTTGTAGTAAAGGGCGACGTGTCCATTTCCCAGATCGTGTAGCACCGGATTCCAGCAGGGTTCCGCGCCTTGCATAATCACACGGGGATTGCTCCAGCGCTTTCGGATTCTGATTGCGCTCCAGATTGCCACGTCGTCTTCTCCTTCACGGCTCCCGCCAAACCATGCCGCTAAGACGCGGCCATCGCATAGCGGAAGAATTGTTGACGCATGGCACATCGGCGTTGGAGACGCATCAAAGACAAAACCGCGATGGATTACGTTAAATTCCATCCATTTTTTTCCTCCCTATTGTTCTTTAATATAGAACATCTTTCTATATTAAATGTAAATTTTTAAGGGCGAAAGCCCTTAAATACTACGATCCAATGTGTAGATACCGTCTGAAACTCCATGGTGCAACTCCAAATTGTGTTCTTAATTAGATAACACTATTCTATATATGAAGTAAAATTTAAGGGCAATCGCCCCTAAAATTGTGAGTTCCTGCCTATCAAGTCAGCTTTTTCTTTTAACATCGCTGCGAATTGTTCCATGTGCTCATCATCGAACCGTAACGACGGCCCCGTTGTGCTGAGGGCGCCCATAACCTCCCCTGCGGGGTTCAATACGGGTACGCCGACGCATTTGATTCCAAATTCATGTTCCATATTATCAATGCTATAACCCCGCAGTCGCGTCTGCAACAATTCCTCCCGCATCCTGTCGGGGTCTGTGATCGTAAAATCTGTATACTTCTCAAGCGACTTTGCCAAGATGGATTCTACGAAATCCTGCTCCATAAATGCAAGCATGGCCTTACCAATTCCCGTACAAACGAGAGGGGCGGTCATTCCTTGTACCCACCGGGTATTATACATTTTTTCGGGAAAGGCGCCATCCAGATACATTACCTGGTCACCGTCCGGGATTCCGAAATAGACGATTTCATCTATTTTAGCGGTAAGCTCATTCAGGCTTCGATGTACAATGCTGTGGAAAGTCATCGTAGTGGATAAAACGTGAGATAGATGCATGATCTTTAAGCCCAACCGATATTTGTCGTTGTCTTTGTTTTTTTCCATGTAGCCTAATTGCTCAAATGTAGTCACGATATTATGTACATTGCTTTTATTTAAATCAAGCAGGTTGCTTATTTCCGTAATTCCCAGTTCAGGCTGCTTAACAGTAAAGCATTCCAATACCCGGATCGCCTTTTTTAGTGATTTTACTTTTACTTCCACCACAAGACCTCGTTCTCTATATAATAACTATGTTCTAAATATAATTATATATCCCCATATTGATTTACTCAATTGATTTTTACTACAAAAAAATATATATAAAAATATGTAAATTATACAATTGATTTTGTGAGGCAATAAGTAAGAATTTTAAATCAACCGGTTGACTTATATATGAATTTATGATAGCATGTATGTAGTGTATTAATCAAGTGATAATCTCTACAAGAAATCGAGTCTTAAAATGTGAAAAATATACAATTGCAGAAGATAAGGAGATGAATGTTGTTGTGATAATGCCAGTAAAAAAACAATTGATTTTGCCAGAAAATCAAACTATGTTCCTGCAATGTCATGCCTCCAGCTTGCTAAAAATCGGAAAAAACAGCTTTCTTTGTGTCTTTATGGCTGGTGACGGAGAAGCGAAGCCCAATATGTCTATCTGGATGACTAAATGTGTTAACGGTGTATGGGGGAAGCCGGTCCCGGTTAAGAGTGTATATCCCCTGCCCCACTGGAATCCGGTGCTGCATATGGACGGAGAACACTTGATATTGTACTACCTAGTGGGCCAAACAATAGCCTCTTGGTATACCAGGGTTACAATCTCTAAAGATTTGGGTGAAACCTGGACTTCTTCTCGCGAAGCAGTGCCTGATGACCACACGCCGCGAATCACTTCCCGCAACAAGCTCATTACCCTGTCTAACGGCATGTGGCTGGGCCCATGTTCAATAGAGGGAGAGACGCATTGGGATTGTTATGTGGACAGATCCTCAGATAAAGGGGTTCATTGGGAAAAGTCCCGGATACCTTTCACTCATGCTCCACCAACGACATTGCGTAACCAGACTGTTTGGCCGGGTCTGAAAGAGGGAGCATTGAGTCTGGACGACCCTGCCGCATTTTTCCAGTGGGACGGTGTGATCCAGCCAACACTTTGGGAATCCCAACCGGGCATGGTGCATGCT
>Ga0153942_1000884_pt1 | contig 12126 bp, 19 predicted proteins | sample TSNJ026MetaG_FD_104731 | JGI IMG/M metagenome (GOLD analysis project Ga0153942, IMG submission 104731) | Attine ant fungus gardens microbial communities from New Jersey, USA - TSNJ026 MetaG | ecosystem: Host-associated > Fungi > Mycelium > Unclassified | place: USA: New Jersey, Brendan T. Byrne... | reverse complement strand
CCCGAGACGATACAACACGAGGAAGAAGATCTCGAAAGATATGGCAAGAGACCCAGACTCGATGACTCGGTTCAGAAAGTGGTGATCCAACCATTCAACGGAAGTGGTCACCCTCCTAGCCACGTCCTGTTGGGGATTCCTTTGCCAGAGGCAACGGAATCTGGTGCCATCAACTTTCTAGAGAAAGATGTCGGAATTTCGGAATATGTGGGACGGGAATCTGCCAAGATTCAAGGCATAATAAAACAAAGGTATGCCGGCTTCGTCTTGTATAGTTCCTCGAGCTTGAAGTCTTCATAGGTTTACTGACTTTCTCGTCTATGAAGTCGACCTAGACAATGATGTTATTCACCTTGAAACTATTGAAAAACCCCAATCCGCAAAGAAAAATGAAGATAATGCCATTGCTTCATCTGAACAAGTGCTCCCACTGACAAACCAAATATCTGAGACCGCCGCGAGCAGCTCGGACATCAACAATTCGGTATTGCAGAATGAGCCTTGGCCAGAACGTTTTGACATGACCCTTTCCCCTTTCCTACCTAAAGAAGCCGTTCAGCAATTAAAACAGTTGTGGTTAGAAGGCCCCGAACCACCTCGCATCAGTGACAATGGATGGGCTGGAAGGACAACAAATGCCCAAGCAGAAGCCGAGAGAATTGAAGATAAGGTCGCCACAGAAGAGCGGAAAACTGAGCAGAGCTCGAAGAGTGGCAAGGTTGGAAGAGGTGGGAGAGGACAGAGAGGTGGAAGGGCTGACGGTAGAAAAGGGAGGGGAGGAGGTCGAGAGGATCACAGGAAGGTTTTAACAGAGGTAAACTTCAAATTCTATTACTCCAGCATCGGTCTGCTCAGCATTCATTCAGCCTATTGAATCCAAGGAAATGCGAACAACATTTCACCAAACCATAAGGCAATTATTCGGTGGACGACTGGAGTCTGAAACTGATACTTCTAGTTCATCGACAGAAGAGGGTCTCCGTGTTGTTGTTCGGTGGAATCGCCGTGGTGGCCGTGGCGGTGCAACTCGAGGAACTGCTGAACACGCTCCTAGAGGGACGTATCCCCCATACATTCATTTTACCCTTCAGAAAACAAATCGAGACACTCATGATGCTCTTTGCCATTTGTCGCGTTCCTTACATGTGAACGTGAAGGATCTATCTGTTGCTGGGACGAAGGATAAGCGAGGAGTAACCGTCCAACGTGTATCTTTGAAGCGAGGCAGCAAAAGTGTGGAAGACGTTTGGAAGCAAGTAAATGGTTCAGGTAGAAGGTCAAACGATGTAATTACAAAAGAGCGTGGAGAGCGAGGTATTAGAATTGCAGACATGAATTATCGAAAAGCGAGCCTAGAGCTGGGTATGTTAAAAGGAAACGCATTTGTGATTACATTGAGGTAGCTTCCTCTTCATCCTAGAATTGAAACTGATGTGAATCCCATATATGTAGGAATGTGAAGGTTGCGTCGATGGATGTCCTTGAAGAAGCTATGAATACGATCAAGCATAAGGGTTTTATCAATTATTATGGCATGCAGCGATTTGGGACTGCATCAGTCCCCACACATTCGATTGGTCTCACTCTACTTCGCTCAGAATGGCAAAAAGCTGTGGATTTGATTCTATCCAAAAGGCACGGAGAACACCCTGATGTTGTTGAGGCCCGGAAGGCCTGGTTGGATCGTGGGGACCTTGAACGTGCTCTTGAGTTAATGCCTCGACGTGTCGTGGCTGAACGATGTATCTTGGAGAGCTATAAAAAGCAAAAAGGGGAAACTCGCAATGCCATGGGTGCTCTGTCAACCGTAACAATAAAAATTTTCTCTTTTTGCGAGATACTCATAGGAACTACTCAGATTCCCAAGACCCTTCGCCTCATGTACATACACGCATATCAATCTTATGTCTGGAACGCGATCGTTTCTGAGAGGACTCGATTGTATGGTGCTAATAGGCCTATTGTTGGAGACCTGGTCCTGGAGTCTAGTTCTGACGACAGCGTTGATTTTGATCAAGTGGAAGGAGACGAACAGGAGGAAGGTAAATGATGCTTTGATTTGACAGTCTTAAGCTGACCTGCAATTGATTGAAGGCCTTTTGAAAAGTTCGAGGAAGCCCTGGGTTGCACCTCGCGTAAAGACTCTAAGGGAGGAAGATCTCAACAAGTACACAATCTTCGATGTAATTATGCCATTACCCGGGACAGATGTCGCATATCCAGGAGGTAATCTCGGAGAGCGATATCGTGAATTCCTTTCCATGGATGGTTTAGACCCTCTCAACTTTGTCCGGAAACAAAAGTACGGCATGTCTCACTACATCTATGTTTGCATTCGTTGATGCAGCGTATTAGGGACTACACTTTGCGGGGATCGTACCGCAAGATCCTGCACTTGCCAAAAGAGTTGAACTGGACTGTTATGCGTTATACCGACCCAGACGTTTCCCTTGCTCAGTCTGATGAAGACAAGCTACTTGGATTCGATCCTCCTGTAGTCGACAAGGACGGAAAATTCATCGCGCTGCAAGTTCGACTTACTCTTGGCACAGCCTCCTATGCTACCATGGCTTTGAGGGAAATTACAAAAACAGACACGAGTTCTCATTATCAGATGGGCCTGACCATTGCTTCGGAGGACCAGCAGTATAGAGGGACCGAACAAAATGTACTAGTATCAGTCCCCGAAGTAGATGTTGACACCATCTGCAGCTCTGTTTGATCATAGTCGCATTGATCAGAGTATTTACAAAAGAACTGTTGCCGCTCAGCTCATTGTAACGGTTGTCATGGACAATTGCTCCAAATGGAGTAGAGTCACGCATAGCCATCGAGCGTTTTGGTCATAGTATTTCTGTTTTCTTCCACATCGAATCGGACTTCTGGAGCGATGGTAAAAGTAGAAACCATCGTGTTTTTGTCTCTAATTCTTGACCTATTCGCTTTTACAATTCCTTTACCTTTGTTTCCACGCCTGATTGAATGGTACACTGTAGTACGACTTAACATTCCTTTTCTTCTATTTAAAATTCATTCTCGCATAGCGCGAAAGTTCGAACCCCAAAGGGTTCCTCTCTTTGACCCTCCGTATTGTATCCTATGTCAGAGGCCTATTGTATAGTCCGAGCGCCCATTTTCAAAGATGGGATATTGTGCTTCTTGGTGGATTCATGGGTTCCGTATTCTCGTGCGTCCTGTTCATTCCAATACAAGTCCACAAATACTGATGTGGGGATATAATTGTTGTAGAGCTCTTCAGTTCATTGTCTCTCCCAAAATTGGGGCTCTTTCCGATAAATATGGACGCAAACGCATTCTTCTGCTGACCATGATCGGTAATATACTTTCAGCGGTGGTGTATGAATGTTTTTCATTCAGTACGTGCGTGGAGTTAACAAATGTTTTGGTAGGTGGATTCAGTCCACCAGTTTTGGATCTTATATGCTTTCCCGAGTGATTGGAGGCCTGAGCGAGGGGAACGTTCAGCTAGCTATGTGAACCAGACTTGATTTTCTCCAGATGGCACATTCATGACCTTACAGTGCTATTCTCTCAGATGTCTCCTCACAAGCGACTAGATCCAAAGCCCTCGCCCATGTCGGAATTGCCTTTGCTATCTGCTTTTGCGTAGGCCCTCCAATCGGCGCATATTTTGCTACTAGGCCTCTTCCCCCTGCCATGCAAGCATTGGGCATCAATCTCAACATATATGCTGTTCCCGCAACACTGACTTTGGTGCTTCTGGTGTTAGAGACACTTTTCCTCATCGTTGCCCTACCGGAAACACGTAATGCAGGTGGAAAGGCCAAACCAGATGTGCATTCCGAATCTGACAAAAAGGCCACGAGAGATGGGACCTCTGCTAAGCGTGATGTGACGACTCGCCTCAAGCTCCTGAAGTCTCTACAGAAATTCCACTTCCTCTTCTTGGTCATTTTTTCTGGTGTTGAATTTACGTTGACTTTCCTCACCTTTGATCGTAAGAACTTTCTCTTTTCTGGAGGCTCTCTTTGTTGACCTGATTGCATTGTCATTGCCCATTGCAGTTCTAGACTGGACTAACACTCAGAACGGAAAACTCATTGGTTCAATTGGTATCATCAGCGCCCTACTCCAAGGTGGTTATGTTCGCCGGTCCATGTCAAAAGTCGGCGAAGGTGTGATGGCAAAACGTGGTGTATCCAGCTGTGCTGTTGCCCTGGTTCTCTTGGCCCTACTACCAAGCTATGCGAACAGCAATACCGCAGCTGCAATGAAGCTGCTGCAAACGGCCGCAGTCTGTATGGCGTTTACGAGTGCCACAGTTGTCAACTCACTTACGGCATTCGCTTCATTACAATGTGACGAACCGAGTATAGATGAGATCTCAGGAAAGCCTATTCAGGAACACCCTGACTTGGCAAAGGGGAAAGCGCTGGGACATTTTCGCTCCGCGGGACAGCTTGGGCGCGCCATTGGTCCTATCTTAGGTGCGTTTGATCGGTGCCAGGATAGTGGATATTCTGATCTCGCACGTATCTTGTAGCTTGTGCGTCGTATTGGACGGTGGGACCCGCTTACACTTATGGAATTTCTGCAGTCTTCATGTTTGGTTTATCTGTTGGGACGAGGCATATAATTCTAAATGACTAAGTTGATTTATAGAATAGATGATATATGCCATCCTCGAACATCAGGTGGAAGAACGATTCAAACTGTCAACTGAGGTGATTACTTGCATGCACCATAAGAATGGGGTATCTAGATATGTGCGATCTGCACAAACAGGTTCAGATTTGAATGCTTAAGTCCTGGGTGGGGTCAAGACTGTCTTGGAGTGTTATTACGAGAGCGGCTGCGGCTGCGGCGAGGAGAGTCCGTGAGGATCAGCTCTGTATCGGGATCGGCAAGGGAGTGTTCATGAGAGGGAAACTCGAGATTACTTCCCAAGTCCTGGACCAGTTGCTGTTTTTCCAGGGGTAACAGGGTGGATGAAGTAGGCTGTGGGTGTGATCTCGGCCGTAGAGGGTCACGTAGGTGTGTTGGTTCCATCTCAATGTCTTGCGATGGCGTGAATATAGCTGGAAGGAAGAAGAGAATGCCATTTCTCGGTCGACCACGCCGTGTACGATTGCGAGGGTAGCCTTCACGTGGTAAGGTGAGATTAGTGACTCTTTCACGAATTCGTTGATACACTTCAACGATAGGACTTGGAGCATCAACAGACGTTGATAAATCCGAGGAAGCGGGCGATGGTGGCCTGACATTTAAAGGAAGGTGAAGGACAGAAACGTCAGCATCGATTGGGGAATTGAACCCGCTACTGCTGCTTGGGGAGGGGATACTGGAAGAGCCTCTGGGAATAAGTTGCCATCGGCCCGAACGGTAAGATAAGCGCGGCAATAGGACGTCATATTTTCCAAGGCTGTACCGCCTTTGACCTTTGGATAGCCTGAACAGGCCAAAAATAAAGATGATGAGTCCTAACCACATCAGACCTTTGCCCCACGTGCCAAGGAAACCGATGAAAGCCGCATCATCAGCATGCCAACTACTGCCATAAAAGTGGGAGAAGAACGAATATGGAGCCTCGCCTTTCTTAGCATTCTTGCCATATAGAGACTTGGGGAGGATACGGATGTCGACGGAGGCGGTGTTGGAGTGGGCAGATGTGTAGATGCCATACTGGGCTGATAAAAACATAGGTCCCGTTGAAAACATGACAGTAGGATAATTGAGGACCCATGAGTGGTCAAATGTGACGAGGTTGTGGATAGTTTGCTCCATGAAAGGATGTCCTTTTGCAGAGAACATAAGGTCGTTGGAAACACCCACAGGAATAGTCTTGGGAAGGGTGACAGGATAGGCAAGGAGTAGATCCATGCGACGAAGACACCCAATGTCCAGATCAATATAAATGCCACCAAAGTGGTGGAGAACAAAATAACGGATGGCATCCGCACGCTGGATGTTGTACTTGTAACCATCAAAGGTCTCAAGGAACCAAGGGTAATACTCCGCAATGAAGTTTCTAGAACTGATATCAGTCCATAGCATGTATTCACTGTCGATAAACATACATGAGCAACAGAACTCATAACTGGAAATTGGACGTACTAATCGGGCATCATATCCCGACACCCCTGAGAAAGGTTCTGCCAGCGAAGTGGTAGCGTTTCTGTCTTCCACGTCTGATGAATAATCTTGGGGACATGTTGGACTGCGCCATGTTCCACAGGATCCCAGCTTGTCTCATTGTCATAAATTGGAACCTCAAGGTCAGAGAGGTACGCGTTCGGGTCAATGGCAAGGTAGTATGTGATAGACGAGAGGACGACGACCGTGCCGACAAGAAAGAGGGCAAGAACAGACAAGAATATATAGAGTGCCCGCCGACGGTTCATGGGAGAGAATAAGGACCACCCCAACAACAGCCAACCCAATTTTCCGTTTCTAATTCGGTATCACGTCTCCCGGATATTCGGCATCTCCGGCGATCGCCGTCTCCACTGCCTCATGCACCTATCGGGAGGCAGGTCTTTCAGGTAATGGGTCTCTTTTATGACTGCTCGGTTTCTGATCTCTCAGAGGTTGGGAGGCTGAGAACATCTAGATATGATATTCATCTTCAATACCTCCCTCAAAGCAGGAATCATGTCTATTTCTTCTTCGGTCCGATTTTCTTGTGGCCTCTGATGACTGTAGCCCCACAGCAAATTGCACAGCTTTCCAGGAACCCTTCATGATCGGTTTCATCGACAGCTTATTAACTTAAGACTGAAGATTGTTCGATGTAGCTCTCATAGAGCAAACTAGGTCAAAAATTATTGATACTCAGACGTAACATACTGATCCAACAGCTTGACCTGTTCAAGCATCGCATCGTCCTCCCAAGTCTCCCCAATTTGTCGCAGGCTTGCTACCACCGCTCTCCACGCACTTGCAGCCCACTCGACACCCGATTGCGCACCCTGGCCAGAATATGGTTCCCTTAAGAAGCGGTGCAGGGGTGGATCTGGCTTCGCAAAGACTATATGTTTCTTGTCTTGTAGATATTCCAAGCAGTCACGCGCCGTATATTCTTCAACGGACGTCTTGGGAGCATGTTCTGAACCTTTCTTCCTGAGGTCCCCCGTTCCTGCCCCACCGACCCGTTTGACCAGCGCTCTCAGCAAAGGCATAAATCGCTCGATAACTTGTTGATGAACGATAGTGGCTTGGGGGATTTGGTTGAGTTGGTTGAGGATTGGTCTACCATCATCAATCATCATTCCATCGTCTTCCTTTTTGTTCTCGCGAATAGCGTGGTCATGATTTTGTTTCATGTTGTTTAAATGGTAATTATATTCTGGTAAGGCTCTCAACAGAGGCGGAGGTCGCTCGATAGCTTGTTGATGAACAATAGTGGCTTGGGGGATTTGAATGAAGTTTGGTCTATCATCATCAATCATCATTCCATCGTCTTCCTTTTTGTTCTCGCGAATAGCGTGGTCATGGTTTTGCATCATCTTGTTCAGATAGTAATCATATTCTGGTAATACACCCAGCATGCGTCCGACGAAATCTAAGTGATTGTACTCGTATGGTGGAGGGGGATTAATAAATCGAAGTCCTAAGATGAACAACCATGGATCAACCTCAAGCTCAAAGCTCAAAAGACAGTCAATAGTTTCATTGCACTCGCCTTCCTGGTTGCATCGAAGACAAAGGTTTTTATCACGGGTATATAGCACTGTAACTGCTTTTCGCTCAAAGTATTGACAGCAATCAATAATTAAGTCGTCATTATTCGACAGCGCCTGGCCACTTAGTCAATGCAAATAAAAAAAAGATGCGTTGATACTCGATTGTACAAGCCCCACCTTAGTTTCATCTTTTGTTTTCCAGTTCTTTGTCGACTTGCAAGTCTCTCGTTGAGCTTGGCCTTTCACAATGGGCCGAGGCAGATCCGTGCGTGTAACCTCGCGCAGCATCCAGTCCGTGGCACTTCTCGCTCGTCGTCCCAAGCGGTCTGATGTCTTCTGACTAGATTTCCAACGAGCCGAGCCTCATCAGTATGGATTCCGAAGTCAGAATAGACGATGTGCACCGATCGAGTTCATTGAGAACGATACCAGGACATATCACGACAAGTGGGACTCTTGTTGATGCGATGTCTTCAACAAGATCTTTAAGTATATGAATGTGGTCTAGTAGGACATTAGTATCTACGACAAGGTAGATAGTATCGGCTGCTGCAGGCTTGAAGCAGGTTCTGTGACCACGTTGATGTACAAGCCATAGGACGCACTTGCATTTCTATATCTTGATTTGCAATATCATCCAGAACATGTGTTTGTGCTGAGAAGTTATCATTGAATATGACTGGCTGCTTTGGAGCGAACAGACACCTACTTACTCAGGTTATGTGCCATGATAGAGGAAACAAAGATAAATACATTCAGCTAACTACATTTCATGATAACAATATGAATATATCATCTTTTTTAAGAAAAATAACAATTTATTACACGTACGAAAACAGTCCGTGGTGATATGAACATAACATTAGGGTGTAGTGCAGATAGTTAATGAAATAAGAAATAAAATAAAATCTGAATAGGTCCAGTGCAAAATAAGAAATGTCTGAAGTGGAAGATAAACCACTGAAGACTGATGAAGCATCCACTCTTTAGGCCCTGTTCTGCAACTCGGATAGGATAAGCACTTGCCTGCCGAATTTAATGTGTAGGATAGAACAAGGAAACATAAATGATTTTTGACATTTCATGTTACTATCCAATGCAAATGTGTTTGGCAACCTTTTTTGACATATAGTCTGACTATGCTCAAGTTGTCACCGGTCTGAGATCCTGCCGGCTACAATATATCATTTCCTTGTCCTACACTTATCCTATGGAATAATCAAAAGTACATAATGCTTATCCTATGATGCTTATTCTATCCTCCCTGCTCTACATTATTTCTGATTTTTCATGATTTCTCAATTGAATTTTAAGTGAAAGTGAGAGTAATGTAACAATAACTACTTCTGTGCGGCAATGCGATCGTCGAGACGAGAATCCATATCCTCACCGAGTGTAACAGATACAGCTACGTCCTAGTGGGGATCTCACTTTCTTCAGGATAATCTTGGCACTTTTCTGCTTCCCTGACCGAGTAATTACTCATCAGTAACTCTTGTAGCAGTATATAGTCTTTCGTCTCCTCTTCTTTTTCTCTTGTTCCCTTTTCTAATATATTGAAGATAACCTGTTATTCTACCACGGGCTGCGTACGATTGAGCACCATGTAAGTGACAGTAACTGCTTAGTCAAGGTTCCCAGGAGTAGAGGGAGTGGGAAACACAGCACAGCAGTTACGCAGCTCATCAAATTCCCACACTCGTCTCTGTTACTTATTGACGAGGTTACCCTGAGTTCACCCTTTGGGCCATAGCGATTGCTCTCGGAATACGAAACTGATCTTCATAAAAAATATGTCTCTTTATCAGTACCAGTATCCTCATCATCCTTCTTCGTCCTACATCTCCCCCCAGCCTGTCTTCATTGACCCAGCCAGTTTTCGTAGGGATTATAGCAGTCGTCTCGAACAACTTCAATTTAACTCACGGCCAATCATCCAAAATCTTTCTTTCTACGCTCAAGAGTATTCTCGGTATGCAGATTTGGTTGCACAGTGCATTGACAACCACATTCGAAAGGTGAGTTGCCTTTGACCAGGCCTTTATTGTAGCATGTGCATCCCAAGGGAGAATCAGGAGGCTCACACATTTGGTCATATCTGTACACCATGTAATTTAACAGTAGCATAGACTTGAGCATTAAGATTCAAATGCTTCCGGAGCCTTATGCCTCAAGGGTATTGCTCGTCTACTGTATTGGCGTTTCAGACTACGTTCCATGGATCTGCTGACTAATCTTTCCTTCTTTGTAAATCCTAGGTTTCTCCTTGGATGAAGCTTCCCGCCTTTTATCTTCTCGATGCAATTTCAAAAAATGTTTACGACCCTTATGCGCGAGTATTCGCTTCCTTTGTTATCCCCCTTTTCCTGGAAACCTATAGATCGGTCGATAATAACACCCGCAGTAAAATGGACGAAATGCTGTTAACCTGGCGGACTGGCGCTCCAAATGGCAAGGAGTTGTTTGGCCTTGCCCCTCAGATGGCAATTGAGCGTGGTATTTGGGGTGAGCAAGCGGTGAGTAAATTTCCTTTCAATTTCGCGCCCTGGTTACTGATCAACCCCAGGGACCTAATCAAATTACAAAAGTCCAAGTCATGAGTGAATTAAATTTCACCCTTCAAGCAAAGGAACGTGCCATTCAGGTGAACCCTAACGATGTGACGTCCAAACATCACCTCCAGGTCCTCTTCCAGGTATGTCGGATGTGCCATTGACTTCGACGAATCACTGATAGACCTTTCCATTTAGCTTCGGACCCTTGTTGAGGCCGGTGTTTCCCAGGACGAACTTAGTCAAATCTTGACTCAACTCCGTAGCCTTGCGCGTCCACCAGCTGTTCAGCCTTTTCCGTCACTCCAATGGCCTGCTTCCCAATTCTCATCCACATATCCTCATTCTTCTTATAATACACCCTACCTGGCCCCTCCACCTGAAAAAACTGAGCCCATCGCTTCTATGGCATTAGCATCGTCCGCATTAGCATCGTCCGCATTAGCATCATCCGCATCTGCTCCCGCTGAGAACGCCGGGGCCAATCTCCAGATATCTAGCATCTTATCATCTCTCATGAAATCCGGCCTAGTTTCAGCTATTGACACCTCTAGTGATTCGAAGGTGCCACCGACGGAACAGGAACCTAAGAAAGAATTAGAACCTCCTGTCCCGGCTGCCGAAGATTTGACCGCTATCAGAGATGCTCGGATGGATTATCGTAAGCGAATTTTAGCTGAACGATCGGAGACATTGAATGTAGAAAATGACATGTATGCGTTCTATCTGACTCAACGAACTAATCAATCTCAAACTCAATTCCTTCAGTGATGATCCTACCAATGTTTCTTTTTTCCTCTACGATTATCTACCTCTACAATGCCAGCAGTGTGGAATACGATTTCTGGACACAATTCTAGGGAAGAAGCAATTAGAGGACCACCTTGACTTACATTTTAGGCAAAATCACAAACTTAGCCAAAATCCTGGACGTGGACATGATCGCAGCTGGTTCACAAGTGTTGAGGTTAGTTTTGATATAATTGATGATTTCCTCTTTCTTACACATCTCCCAGGATTGGGTCCATGAGTCATCAAGAGATGCTGCGAACAAGCCTCGGACGCCGCGCGCGACGTCTTTGCGAGTGAAAGCTCCGACTACTGTTGAGGACATGAAGCAAGGTGTGAATGTCGAGTCACAATATGTTACGGTACCACCAGGTGACGAAGCTAGGCTGCTCTCGTGCCCGATATGTAAAGAAACATTGCAAGTTGAATTCCTTGAAGATGAAGAGGAATGGATTTGGCGTAATGCGATCAAGAAGGATGATAAGGTAAACAGTAACTCTCACTCATGACTTCACGTTCCTTACCCTTCTTGCAGGTTTATCACGCTACCTGTCATAGAGAAGCTACTACGTCAGCAAGTAGTATAGTGACACGACTTAAGTCTGAGTTCGGGACGGGGAGTCGTGCATCAACACCTGAGGTAACCTCCTCACGTTTCACGCCTCCGTTTGTAAGACGTTCTCCTTCGAGATCTCCGCTGTCGTCACCTCCCAAGCTTGTTGGTACCAAGAGGAAAGTTGAACATGAGCCAACAATAAAGGCAGGACAAACACCTCCTTTTAAGAAGTTAGCTTTGGCATAGCTCTCCTTTCACTTGTTTCACATTCTCCTGGGCATCATACTGCATCCAATATTTGGAAACGTACATCGCATTTTCACATTTTTATTTGCGTGATAATCAACATATCTGTATTTCCTCAGTCCCTCGGTGCAATTAGAGATTAGACGCAATATAGTGGGGAGGAACATGGACAATGGGATGTTGTAGAGTAAGGAGATATCTTGTCTACAGTTCTTTGACAGTAAATTCTAACAAAACAAAGAAACTCTTTGTATTTCATGACACTATAGAAAGACAAGTGGGTGAAATAGAGTTGTGTTCTGGACATGCTCTGGGCTTG
>Ga0153942_1000883_pt1 | contig 12127 bp, 8 predicted proteins | sample TSNJ026MetaG_FD_104731 | JGI IMG/M metagenome (GOLD analysis project Ga0153942, IMG submission 104731) | Attine ant fungus gardens microbial communities from New Jersey, USA - TSNJ026 MetaG | ecosystem: Host-associated > Fungi > Mycelium > Unclassified | place: USA: New Jersey, Brendan T. Byrne... | reverse complement strand
TACGCTTACATCTGCCGGAAACATCACGCAATCGGCAAAACCGCCTGTTCAAGTCACTATATCAATTACGACAAGTTTCACGCGGCGGTGCTGGCCGATATTCAGAAACATGCGGTACTGTTCGTTGAGGACACGGCAAAAGCGGCGCGGGAACTGGCGGCGAAAATTGGGCGGGAGGACGAAAAGAAGCTGGCGCAGACAAAAAAAGAACTCGCCCAAGCGCAGAAACGGCTTGCCGAACTCGATGTAAAATTAAAAAAGTCCTATGAGGACAACATGAGCGGCAAGCTCCCCGACCATATTTTCAAAATGTTCATTGCCGACTATGACGATGAAAAGGCCACGCTGAAAGAATCCGTCCGAGGCATGGAGCAGACCCTTGAAAAAGCGCGGAACGCGGAAACGGATGCGGGCAGATTCGTGAAGTTGGTACGGCAATACGCCGGGTGTGCGGAACTTGACCGCTTTATGCTCCATGAACTGATAGAGCGTATCACCATCTGGGAAACACCTAACATGGGGCGGTACCGCAAGGGCAAGGAAAAAGTTATCACGATTTACTATAAGTTTGTGGGCGCGTTACAATAAATATTTCTTTATACAATTTTGACTGGTCGTCATCACGGGAAAGGCGCTCATAAAGCGCCGTGATTTTATTTTCATTGGCCTGCCTGTTCATAGGGGACTCCTTTCAGGCGGCCAATTCGCTTATAGTACCGCTATTATACCATAAAAGGGGCACTTTGTCAGCGCCCCCTGAACATTTTTTGACCGGTTCCTCATTGCCCCTCCGCCTTTCCGCCTGCCACTTCATTTTTGATAAGCCGGACAATTTTATCATTCATATTCTCACTGCTGGTCTTGCTGAAATGAACGGCAACCTGGTACGTGGTGGAGCCGATTCGTTTCAGCATAATGACTGGCTTGTCCGTCTGTGAAGCTGTTTCGGGTATTACCGCTGCATGTGCGGCTATTTCCGCAAAGGATTGCTCCGATGTCAAATTTTTGTTCAAATAATTTTCCTTTCTCTTTCAATAAAAATAGCGCCGTGATATACGGCGCAGCCAACAAAAAAACCGCCGGTTTTAACCGACGGCGGCTCATTCCTGCCTGAACTTCTCAAACTCCTTCCTGATGATTTTGACGCGCTTGCATACGCCGCTGTGATTGGCGTAGCAGAGCATTTCAGCTATTTCTTCCTGATTGTACCCTTCCTCCAAAAACCGGACAATTTCCCTGTCCTTATTATCCAGCCGGTTCAAAAAACTCTCAAACCATATCCTGGTTTCCACTTCCTCAAACCCGCTAGGGACATACGGCGCGTAGATGGCTTCGCCGTCCTTATCGGTATCGGGAATAACTTTTGTCCTTGCGCGGGTATGGTAATATTGCCGGTAAAAATCCATTTTGACATGACTGGGCATACCGGAATAGTCATGGTATGCACGGTGCTTATTTACAATCTCCCAGACCTCGCGCATTTTCAATTCAGGATGGTTCCAGAAATATTTGGCGAACTCGCCGCAGTTGTGTGCCGCCTGTTCCATTGTCAGGAACGGGATTTCCGCTCCTGGCTGGTACGCCGCCAGGAAATCGGTAGTGATGCCGCCTTCCGCTAGCAGACTCGCCCATATAATGTTGCTGTCTCTGAAAGGTAGAAAATCTTTGCTTTATATGTGGGGTAAGCAAAACAAAAAATGCCCCATATGCGGTAAATTAATTACAGACGAAACGCAATGGAATGTCCGGGAGCAGAAAGAAAATGGACAGATTGTCCGCTACCTCGTACATGACAAATGCTACAAACTAAATCATTAGTTGACTAGCCGGTATCTATATTGGTAGATACTTTGAATTGCTTGAGCCGTGTGAGGGGAAACTCTCATGCACGGTTCTTAGAGGGGAAAGCGGTAGTAATACCGCTGACCTACTCGACAAACCATCGGACATAGAGCAGCAGGAAGGAAGAATTTTGCGGCAGGGCAACGATAACGAGGAGGTGGATATCTACCGTTACATCACAAAATCCACATTCGACAGTTACAGCTGGCAAACGGTGGAGAATAAGCAAAAGGTGCGCCCAGATAGGGCATGATGAGAAGCAAATGACACCACAGAAAGGGGGACAGATTTTTTATTTGGTGTCAATGGTATTGTCACACAAGACAACGTGTGAAACAACCTGCTTTACCGAAAGGCGAAAGCTGTACGGGAAAATAGCACGGCAGGAAAGCGGAAAGTCACCTAAAGGTAATCGGGTGCGACTGAACCGCAATGTTAAGTGGATATGAGGATAAAACTGTGTTTGTTGAAGGCAAGTTTCGAGTTTCAGTTTTGTTTCGACAGAGGAAAGTACCTGTAACCTCTGGCGCGAGTGCAAGCGTATAAATTTTTGGTACGCTTGGTTGTCAAAAAACTTGTGCAACACGCAGGAGAACCTGTAGTCAAGAAACGAAAGCCTATTCGAAAATCCACACCACCAACTCATTGTGTTAACTGGGGATTGCCTAAACCGAAACGCCGTATTACGGCTATAAGGTACAGCCTTTGAATATTCGGCATGGCAACGGAGCCGTCATAGTAGTCCGAGGGCGTTAATGGCGTCCACATGGCGAAGGACGGCAGTTACAGCGAGCCAAAATCAAAAAAGATTAGGGAGGAAAACCTCACATGTTACCAACAATGGAGATTTTGGAGAATATCAGAAAGAACTCTGAAAAAAACGAGGACGAAGTATTTACGCGGTTATACCGCTATCTGCTTCGACAAGACCTGTACTATGTCGCGTATGAAAATTTGTACGCAAACAATGGAGCGTCAACCAAAGGCGTGAACAGCGATACGGCGGACGGTTTTCTGTTTTCAGCGTCCACAAGGACGCGCAGCAGCGCCGCAGGCGCTTAACAGACGGGAGCGCAAGCGGACGGCTGAACGGGGATAGGGGGACGGCCCCAACAAGCGGTTTTGAGAGTTTTCCTACAAGGGGAAATTTGAAAATCGCAAGGTTGTGTACAACCTTGCCCCGCTTGCCGGAATAGTGGGAGAAAGCATCCACAAGAGGCCCACAGGAAAACTCCTGTGGGCCTCTTGCCTTTTTGCATCAATTTACCAGAGCAGGGAGCGCAATTCATCATAGGTGAAAATTCTAGCTCTGTAGGAAGTTACTTCTTCTACCGCCGGAGCGTGTATTCCGACAGTATTTTCTGCGTCAATGGTGTAGAAGGAAAATACGTCGCAATGGAACACATCAAAATTATCGCCGTTATCAAAAACATTGGCACGGAATGGACTGCGTTCGCCGGGGAAAGTGAACCTGTCCACCATCTCAACAGTTCTCGCATTCAAATCAATCGCGTAAACCAATACTTCACTGTCTATTTCTGCGGCAAAAGCGGCATCTCCCTGTGGAGAAGTAATAGGCGTCATATTGGGAGTACCATCTTCATTCAGGCATGAATTGTTGTTATAGATAGTAATAACAAATTTGTTATCACCGCGGTATGCGTCATACTTACTGTTATATGTGTATCCGGCAGTATGAGGTCCATTGGCGTAAATAAAATTATCCGGGTTGATGACTGTAAGATTTGCCTCCGGCACAATATCGTTATATGTAGGATCGTCAACTGTCCAGACAATTTCGCCGTCTGATTCCCGGATGCCTAAAATTGTAGAGGTGGAACGCGAACAGGTAACAAACAGTCCGAGATCATCATTGTAATCCAGACAGTTAAAATGTACATCCAGTGCGTCACTGTTCGCCAGAACATTCGCATTTTGGAAATATCGCGAGTAATTTCTGTTCCAGACAACGGTATTATTCGTGGTATTGATCTTTGCTATGTGCGCTTCCAGCATTTCGTCCAAAGTAGGATTTTCAATTATTCCAGTCAATGCATACATGTAATAACCCGAAGCATTCCAGCAGGCGTCATGGTGGGCAATATAACCTGACGGCATGGCGAATAACTTGTCTACCTTACCAACCAGATTTGTGGAATACAGGCGATAAGTATAATACCAGCCGACCAATGTTTCACCGCAGATGAAATAGAGCTTGTCCGTACCATATTTATTCTCATCATAAAATCTATGGGTCCGAAGCGGCGTTGTTCCCCATTCATATACGCCAGCAATGCGCAAGTCACCATTTTTGTCATAGGCATTTCCCCAAGATGTCATCAGCCAACCATTATCAATAGTAGAGCCGGCAATCGTCTCATCCAGACGTTCTATGTTTATATGAGGTTTAACATCACCGATAACTATTGGGGATATTGAGTGCATAAAGATTCGTTCAGACGTACTTCCATCCAATGCTTCAAAGGTAAATCTGATTGTGGTCAAATAGGAAATATACAGTCCGATAACCGGAATTGTAAAACGTGTGCTGTATATATCGCTGGAAAAAGAGAAACTAACATCTTCAGTTTTGCCTTCTACCACGTAACTGTACTTTACCGGTACGCTACAAACACAGTAATACTCATATCCAATGCTATTCATATTATACGGATCACGCTGGGTAGTCATTGTCACAAACGGGGATGCGTCATCTCGGATCGTTTGTTCCGTAATGACAGCAATTTCTTCATTTGCCTCATTTACCTCCCGGTATACTATAGCGTCCATTTCAAATTTCCTTTTCATTTGTAAAAATTATCTACATATGCTAAATAATATGTAGATAACAATAGAATAATCCAAAGATGTGAATAACTAAAGTTGTGTCCAGCGCAGTTTGATTTTCACACTACAGAATAACTGTAACCTCATGGGATTCCAAAGCGATTGATACCCCTGTATCTGTTTGAGTGGGGACGCCGCCCGTTACACTGGAAATGGCGGAAATGCCAACCAATAGCAACTTTCCATCTTTCAATTGCCCCTCCGCCGTGAAGTGAATGGTATTCCCGGCTTTTACCGCCTGCACCTTGCAGAGTGTTTCCCCTTTCCCGGAATAGACGACGGCTGTGGCCGGGGTTTGCTCCTGCAATTCATAAACCGCAAAGGTGGTTCCATCGCTGTAGTCGTAGTCCGGCCGGGTGTCGCATCCACCAAATGATATAATGGAGTTTTCCCGAACCAGCAAAGGAAATGTCATATATCCGTGCTGTTCCTGATGCCACCTGGCTCCCGGCTTAACCTCGCCGGTGAGCATATTCGTCCAACTACCGGCAGGCAGATAATAATTGGCAATGCCTTTGTCGTTGAAAATGGGAGCGACCAGCGAATTCTCTCCCAGCATATATTGCATATCCAAAAATGGTGTTGTATGATCTTCGGGAAACTCCAAAAACATAGGGCGCATCATTGAAACGCCGGTTCGGGCAGCCTCCGCCGCCCAGCGGTACAGGTACGGCATCAGGCGCAGTTTAAGCTTTGTAAACCTGCGTGTAACTTCCACCGATTCCTCATCATAAATCCATGGCACCTTATACTCAGAGCTTCCGTGGTAACGGCTGTGGGAGGAAAGCAGGCCGAACTGTGTCCACCGTTTGAAAATATCCGGCGTGCATCCCGCCTCAAAGCCGCCGATATCGTGGCTCCAGTAGCCGAAGCCGCATAAGGAAAGGGATAAGCCGCCCCGCAGGGATTGAGCCATGGAAGGATAGTTTGAAAGGTTATCCCCGCCCCAATGAACCGGATACTTCTGGCCCCCGACTGTGGCGGACCGGGCGAACAGGCAGGCTTCGTTTTTCCCGAGCTTGCGTTCCAGAACCTCATAGACTGCCCGATTGTAAAGCTGGGTGTAGTAGTTGTGCATTTTATCCGGGTTAGAACCATCAAAATAGACAATCCCGCACTGTTCCGCGCGCTTTCCGTAAAAGCTGTCCCGTACCGGGATACGCTCCCCGAAATCGGTTTTAAAGCTGTCCACCCCCATATCGACCAGTTCTTCCAGATAGCCTTGATACCACTTGACCGCTTCGGGGTTTGTAAAGTCTACAAGGGCCATCCCCGCCTGCCACATGTCCCACTGCCAAACGCTGCCATCCCCTGTTTTGACAAAATAGCCGTGCTCCACCCCTTCCCCAAACAACCGGGATTTCTGAGCAATATAGGGGTTGATCCAGACACAAATTTTGATGCCTTTTGCCTTGATCCGGCGCAGCATTCCCTCCGGGTCTGGAAATGTCTCGTTATCCCATAGGAAATTGCACCATTCAAAGCCCTTCATCCAGAAACAGTCGAAGTGGAATGTCGTCAGGGGAATCTCCCGCTCTAGCATCCCGTCGATAAAGGACATAACAGTCGCCTCATCATAGTTGGTGGTAAAGGAGGTTGTCAGCCACAGGCCGAAGGTCCAATCGGGAACCAACGGCGGGCGGCCTGTCAATGCGGTGTAGTTGCTGATGACCTCTTTCAGCGTTTCCCCGCCGATATTCATATATTCCATAGACTCGCCGGGAACGCTGAATTGAGTTTTTGTCAGAATCTCCGAACCCATTTCAAATGAAACGCGGCCCGGATCATTCACAAACACGCCGTACCCTTTGCTGCTTACAAAGAACGGGATGTTTTTATATGCCTGTTCGCTGTCGGTTCCACCGTCGGCATTCCAAATATCCACCGATTGGCCGTTCTTGATAAAAGGGGAAAAACGTTCACCTAATCCGTACAGGGATTCCCCCGCATCCAGAGAAAGCTGCTCACGGATATACGGATTCCCCTGATCGTCCAGCACATAGGCCATGGAGCGGGGTTCGCTGGCGGTCAGCTCCCGGCCGTTATAGCTAAACCGCAGCCCCCAATTCCCTTTGACGTTGATTTCCGCGGAAAGGCCGCCGGACTGAAAGACACAGCAGTCGCCCTCCCGCTTTATTTGTGGGCTAGTTTCATCTGTTTCAAGGCAAAAGGCGGGGCCTTTTTCGCCCACGCCCGCGAAATTGGTCAGCCTTACCGAAATGATGTCCTTCCGGGGCGCTGTCAGTGTCACCGTAAGAATCCCCACATTCAGGGTGCCGCCACGGTGTTCCACCTTCCTGTATGGCCCGTACACGGTGACGGACTTATCATTAATCTTACTATCATATACTTCTTGAGGAAATGAAATTTGATATCCCTGCTTCGCCATCCACATGCCGTTTTGAAATTTCATCTTCGCTTCTCACCTTTCGCTATCTTATTTCTGTGTCATGTGATTCAAATATGGCATTTTAAACTGTTTGGAGATAAAAAAACGGGATTGCTGCTCCAGGCAATCCCGTTTGTGCCTATCCTTTGACAGAACCCAAGGTAATGCCATGAACAAAATATTTCTGTGCAAAGGGGTAAATAATCAATACCGGGATCATAGCAATAAAAACCTTGGCTGCGTTAAGAGCCTCATTGGACAACGTGGCCATGGCCAGCATCTGCTCCTCAGTCAAATTTTCCGCACTGGCCGGAACAACTAACTGTTGTATATACGTTTGCAAGGGATAGTGTTCCGACCGGGACATCAGTACCAGCCCCTGAAAGTATTCGTTCCAATGGTATACCACAGTAAATAGGCTGACGGTGGCTATTACTGGTAATGAAAGCGGAATAAATAACTTGAACAGGATGTAGATAGGTTCAGCTCCATCCACCCATGCCGCTTCTTCCAGTTCTTTGGGCAGGTTTCGGAAGAAGTTGACAACAAGGATGACATTGAACACTTGTAACCCTCCGCCCAATACGAGCGCCCAAATGCTGTCAAGCAAGCCGAGATTTTTGATGTTCAGATACCAGGGAACCAATCCTCCACTAAAGAGCATACATATAATCAAAACCCACATGAAAAAATTGCGGCGTGGAAACTCCGCCTTTGTGCGGGAAAGGGGAAATGCTGTGAGGACAATGGCAAGGATACCGATAACTCCACCTAAAATCACACGCATTATAGAATTCCAGAAGGATGTCCAAAAGCGGGAATCTTTCAGAATCTCCGTATAGGATTTAAGATTGAAGCCCACGGGCCAGAGGCCGACAGCGCCGGAGGATACCGCCAGCTTGTCGCTCATGGAAAGCATCAGAATGTACCAGATGGGCAAAATGCAAACCAGCGTTATCAGGAGAAGAAAAATCAAATTAAAAATATCAAATATCTTTGAGGCAACTGTAGGTTTTTCAACCATTTATCCATCCCTCCATACTAAAACAGGTTATATCCGGCAAATTTTTTCGCCAGAAAATATGATGTCGAAATTAGAATCAAACTGACAACAGATTTTAGCAAGCCCACCGCGGTAGACAGGCTGTACTGCATGTTTAGGATTCCCATCCTGTAAACCCATGTGTCAATAATATCGCCGGTGGAATATACCAGAGGGTTATATAGGATAAATATTTGGTCAAATCCGGCGTTGAGCACATTGCGCAGACTTAGAACCACAAGTAGGATAACAGTGGTCTTGATTCCGGGAAGGGTAATATGCAGCAGACGCCTGAACCGGCCCGCCCCATCCAGGGCCGCTGCTTCGTGGAGTCCGGGGTCTATCCCGGTAAGCGCCGCCAGATAAATGATTGTATTGTAGCCAAATTCTTTCCATACATCGGTTCCCGCGACAAGATAAGGAAATAGGTTAGGACGGCCCCAAAAGAGGACCGGATCAACTCCAAACATACTAAGAATTGTGTTAATAGGGCCGTTATAGCCAAAAATGTTTAGAAGGATACTTGCGAATACTACCCAGGAAATGAAGTGAGGAAGGTATACAATGGTTTGAATGGGCTTTGCAAGCTTTTTATAACGGAGTTCGTTTAGCAGTAAGGCAAAGATCATAGGGACCGCCAGGTTCGCAACAATTTTCAACATAGAAATAAATACCGTGTTAAAGAAAATGCTCTTTACATCCTTTAGCTTTAGCATATACCTAAAGTTATCCAGCCCAATGAAAGGAGATCCGAAGATCCCCTTTCCAGGGTTGAAATCCTGGAATGCCATTACGATACCAAACATGGGAATGATGGAAAACAAAAGCAGCCAGAGGAAACCCGGTATCAAGAGAAGATAATATTGCCGGGTAAACCGTTTATTGCGCATATTTCCAGCCTTCTTTCTATGACACAGTATCCGCCACTTCTGCGGTTACATCGGCTCCGCCAATGTCCAGCCATTCATCAACAAAAGCATCAAAGGAATCAACCGGCTCTATCCCCATAATGATTTTCAGGAATGTTTCGTCCTCCAGTTTTTTCAGATTGACCCAGCGGCTTTCCATAAGCGGTGTTTGAGCATAAAGCAGGCTGTAAACCTCGTTATACTCTGTATCCACGATGGGGCCGCATCCTACCAGCAGGGCATAGGTGCGCCCCCACGCAGTACTGTTGTCGCCGTCAAAATTCCAATTCGCAATATTCATATCATCGTAAGGCTCAGTTTTTACACCTTTCACCGCGTTTATATCAGAGACAAGCAGCTTGTAAACCTGTTTTTCCAGATCAGTAAAATCATCCAGCGTTTTATCGCCGTTAAGTACATCCCGCAGGGCGGATACAGTAAATTCGCACTCATCGCGGACGGCATTATTGACGCGCAGGGGATAATCCGCCACCGGCAGTACTGATACATCAAAGGTTTGCTCATCCCGGACAAGGAGGTTGGCCATCTTGATAACAGCCTCGGGATGCTCATAGCCTTTACGTACAACACAATAGCTGAAGGTAACGGCATTCATATGCAAGTTGACTTCTCCATCAGAATCCAGCGGTAGCAGGTAGCTTTGCCAATTAACTGTAGGATCGGCCTGTACTACATCCAGCCAGCTATAAACAGCGTGCCACGGCCCAAAAAACATGCCGGTTTTGCCCGCTTTTACAATTTCCTCGGTGCGTTCCCTTATGCCGATCTCTTTGTCGATCAGGCCGGAAGCATACAAGTCTGCCAGAGCAGCCAATGCATCTTTTGTTTCAGAAGTGATGGAACCGTAAACCACTTCTCCATTTTCATTGTGTATCCAGTAGCCAGGGTAAGACTGGAACGCGCTGAAAATTGGGTCAAAGCCATAGGTATTGTTGCCGGACGCCAAAAAGTTGGCATACAGCTTGCCGTTGGTATCTGGTCCGGCGATAGGGATGGTATTGCCGCCGCCAGCCATATCATTGTCCAGAAATGCTTGCGCCACCTCTTTCAGTTCCTCCATTGTTTTGGGAGCCTCCAGGCCCAGTTCATCCAGCCAGTCCTGTCGTATCCACATGTTATGAATGCCGCTGGCGGCTACGGAGGTGTTCGGGTAAGCAACCATCTTGCCGTCGAAAGTGACATCGCTGACGGCCTGATTGTCCGTAGCGTCAAAGAAAGATTTCACTACCGGCGACACATAATCGTCAAACGCTTTGGTCAAATCCTCCAGTTGATCGGCTTTGACTGCGTTGCGCATCTGCGCGTTCTCGACTACCATGGCATCGGGAAGGTCGTTGGAGGCGATAGCCAGATTTACTTTTTGTTTGTAATCATTGCCTGCGGCCGCGCTCCAGATAACTTCAATTTCAATGTTCAGTTGTTCTTTAATGTAATCGGTGTATTGGTTGCTCTCCGGGCTTTGACCTTCCGGATAAACCTGCAAAGGGTCAATGGACCGCCCGATTTTTAGCACAACCGGATTCTCATATTTCCCAAAGGGGTCGTTATCTTCGGCGGTCGCATTTCCTCCCTCCTCCTGGCTGTCCGTACCGGAGTTATTATCTGAGGCGGAAGCATTAGACGATACTCCATTCCCACTGCCGGTATTGCAGGCTGTAAGACAGATCAGCAACAAAACCAACATAATAGCAATGATTTTCTTTTTCATGACTTCATTCCTTTCAATTCTTATCAAAAATGTACTGTTATTTTGAACCAGAACTTTACGTCCGGGTAAACAGTCCTAAACGGGCGGATTGCTCCGCTGATGCTTCATTTTCTTCCAACAAGTGGAGCAGTAAGCTTTCCATCCGATTCTCCGTTTCCTTATCCGAAACCGGATGGAGTTGTCCGGGATCTGCTTTCAGATCGAAAAGTAAGGATTCTGCCAAGCCATAGGTAGTTTGCGGAATTTTGAACACCGGGCATCCTTTGAGGAAGGCAAATTCTTCTCGGCTTACCTCCGCCTTGCGCAGCAGCCCCACTGGTATACGGGTGTTCATGTAGCAGGGCATCATGGTGTATTCATATACGGTTTGGCCGCCGGCGCTCCCCCGCATATATACATACCATCCATCGGTGAGGTTGACTTCTTTGCCAAAGTATCCAAATAAAACAGCTTTATGTACGGGTACATTCTTAGCAATGGTTTCCCTGATATCCGCCCCCTTCATATCCGGAGTGGGAGGAATCCCAAAGAAGCCCAGCACAGTGGGGGCAATATCAATTGTGGAAACCAGGCTGTTCCTGCGTTCACCGGCCTTTTTACAGCGGGGGTCCCAAATAAACAGAGGGATGTGGGCCACCTCGTCATAGCAGGGGGGAATATTCTTTGCCCACCAGTTATGCTCACTAAGCAGAAATCCATGGTCGGTATTAACAATCAGCAGGGTATCCCGCCACATATCTTTTTCATCCATAAAATCAAGGATTTTGCCCAGGTATTCATCACACATGGTATATAGTGCTTTCGCTTCGCAGCGGCAATGCTCTATCATCGCCTCACTTTCCGACACAGGGCCGTAGAAGGGCCAGTCAAAGTGCGGACCGCTATATGAATGCGGATACATATCCCGGAAACGCTGGGATGCGAAAAAAGGTTCGTGAGGGTCAAAGCATTCCAACGTTAAAAACCAGTTATCTTCCCGGTGGTTTTCCTTCAGAAATTCTATGCCCAACTGAAAGGACTTCGCCAGTCCCATATCTTCTTCTCGGATCATGCTGTCACGGTTATGGAAATTCCTCCGTTCTGCCTGATAACGTTCTCCGGCCCGATCCCGGTCGTAGCTTTCCGGGAAATATGGCTCCCGGATGGCCGCCTTCCATGCGTCAACCTCCTGTCCGCGTACAAATTCCGCGGAGTTGTACCGATTGTGATATGTAGCTCCTCCATCCTCCCAATAGTGGTAATGATCGGTGATCAGGTGACTGTAGACGCCCGCGTTTTTAAGCATTTCCGGCATGGAATCATCAAAAGGCTCCAGCGGCCCCCATGCGCGGTGCAGAAAGTTGTAGCGCCCAGTATGTATTTCCCTGCGG
>Ga0153942_1000880_pt1 | contig 12142 bp, 7 predicted proteins | sample TSNJ026MetaG_FD_104731 | JGI IMG/M metagenome (GOLD analysis project Ga0153942, IMG submission 104731) | Attine ant fungus gardens microbial communities from New Jersey, USA - TSNJ026 MetaG | ecosystem: Host-associated > Fungi > Mycelium > Unclassified | place: USA: New Jersey, Brendan T. Byrne... | reverse complement strand
CTCTTCATAGATACTGACTTGCGTCAGAACATCCAATAACGCGAGATTCCCACCACAGTTCGAAATATATACATTCATTGCCCCATAGCACCAAGTATACATCACATTATCCATCACACTTTTGCCACCTGCTACAGCAAAATCCACAATATATTCATCTGTATGCAGCATTGGAACGGTGATTAGAAAATCCACTCTTACTCGCGAATTTGCCTTTGCAAAAAAGTTTTTCTTCTGATCTATTATTAAAGTATTGCAATTGATAATAGAAATACCTTTCTTATTTTGCAATACATATCCTACAATACAATCTGGAATATCGATATCAGTCTCAAAAACGAGACACAGTTTGTACTTTTGATTGCTCTGCAAATCATATACGATTTTTCCATGCTCATTCTCTGCAAAGCAAGATATTATCTTCACCTGGTCATGCAGAAGATCTCCAGTCCGATATTTAAGCCACGGATAATTCTCCATCTTTAACTTCTGCATTTCATATTGCGGTTTATCTACATCTATCATTTCACTGGCTAATGTATTATTCTCCAAGAGCATAGACTTTAAATAAGCATTGCATACTTCCAATTTATCACCAAACATCATTTGCTCGCCCTGTTCAATCCACAATACTTTGGAAGTCATGGCTTTCACGCTTTCAATATCGTGGGATACAAATAAAATAGTGATGCCTTTATCCCTCAACTCTTCAAACTTGCGAAAACACTTGTTCTGAAAAAAAACATCACCAACGCTTAAGGCCTCGTCTACAATGAGAATATCCGGCTCTACATTAATGGCAACCGCAAATGCCAATCTTGCAAACATACCACTAGAATAGGTTTTTACAGGCTGATTAATATATTCGCCAATATCCGCAAAATCGATAATGCTCTGAAGCTTCGCATCAATCTCTTTATCACTATACTTCATCATAGTTCCGTTTAAATATATGTTTTCAATGCCCGTATACTCCATATTAAAGCCGGCTCCCAGTTCCAGTAGCGCAGATACCTTTCCTCTCACAAAAACTTCACCCGAAGTCTGACTTAATACACCGGTAATAATTTTTAAAAGCGTTGATTTACCCGAACCGTTCGTGCCGATAATACCTACCGTTTCACCTTTTTCCACTTCAAAAGAAATGTCTTTTAACGCATATGATTCTTTGTACCTTTTTTTGCTTCTAAATCCCAAAATTTCTTTTAGGCGGTCTATTGACTTGTCATATAAATTATATATTTTATTGACGTGACATATTTTTATAATCGCTTCCATCGCTTATCTATCCTTTTCCACTACAAAACATCAGCTAAATGTGGCTGCAGACGCTTAAATATTTTTCTGCCTACTACCAATAATGTTATCGTCAATAACCAAAAGTAAGCCATTTGCCCTGGATTGCTCCACGGAGTTCCATCGCCAATAAAAGCGTTTCTATATCCTTGCACAATATAAAACATTGGATTACCATATATAATCCATCTTAGCTGTTCAGGAACTCGGGTATATTCCCACATTATCGGTGTAGCCCACATGAATATCTGCAACAATATATTGATGATTTGCCCGACATCGCGCACAAATACCACAACCGCAGATGTAATATAAGACAATCCCAACACCAGTAACATCATACCCATAATATAATAGATAATCTGGAATACATTAACGCCAGATATCCTTCCATATACTCCAAATAGAAATAACAAAAACACCAAGAAGGCTAAATGTACAAAAAAAGACGAGATTAGCTTGACCAACGGCAAGATATCAATACGAAATGCCATTTTCTTTACCAGATAATTATACTCAAGTAAACAATTTGTCGCACTCATTAGCGCTTCCGAAAAGTAAAACCATGGTATCATACCCGACACAAACCAAAGTACATATGGTATATCGCCTGAATTACCCACTCTAAGTCCATATTGGAACACAAGCCAATATACCATTACTGTAACAATCGGCTGCACAAACCCCCAAATAATACCCAGAAATGAGCCTGCATATTTAGTTTTGAAATCATTTTTTGATAATTTCCATATCAAATTGCGTTCGCTGAGTATCTCCTTAATCAAAACCATTTCCTCCCGGAAAATTCCCGTTTATTTTTCATATTTCCAAACTGTTACTTCTTTGTTATTTCGCTGCAACTCCCAATCATGAATCGCCTCATTAAATATCCAGTCCCCATCCATACAATAACCATCATTAACTGAAAATATCCCTCTCAAGCCACTATCTAAAATATCTTTCCTCAAAATCTCACTAAAAATAACCTCGGCTAAAGACTTATCAAATCTCGGCTGAATATCTCTCAGCAGTTCTCCCATCAATTCCACATATTCGAAAATATACGTTTGCATCTCTTCTGCTTTCTTACCGTATATCTCCCTCTCTGGCTTTAATTCTGCTTCCATCACCCCACCTTGGGTTTCATGGAACTTCACAACCTGTCCATGCGGTGCTGCAGTGACAGCTTCCAAAAAGAGCTGCGTATCGAGAAACATCCGGGATCTCCAAAACGTGTACAAGCTTTGATATGTTCCATCCAGAAGTTCCGGTTTCATTTCATAACCAGAAACCATATAGCAACCATTTAACTGGGTTCCCAAAATCTTCATGAGATAATATTGTATCGTTCCTGAATATCCAACATCTATTAATGTCACTTTACTCCAGTCATTGTCTTTACCGAGTACCTGCTGCATATATTTTAAATATGCTTCCTTTTCACTTTTCGCAACTCGTAAGACATCTGGTATATAATCCAAGAGTATCTTCATTACTTTAGAAATTTCGTTTGGTAATACAATATCGCAATCCCTTTTTAACTTTATATCCTCCAAACCAAATCGCTCTTTCAGCAACGTAGACAGCTTACCCGAATATTTTGTCCTAAACAAGTCCACAATATCTTCATAGTATTCGATCTGCGCTACAGATGTCGCTCTTCTAGATGTCAAAAAATAAACATGTTCTTTTTCTTCCCAACCGAACGCCTGGCAAGCCTTGACATATAGTTTTTCAAAAAAGTATCCCTCGCGGGCTAAAAAAAGCAATCTGGCATCCGCTCTGCTAGTCCGGTGCAAAAATTCAATGAACTTAAGCATAATCGGTGCAAAAATCCCCTTTGATACCTGCTCCACCGTTTTTACCTTGGATATCCCTCTTTCGGTCAAGGCAAACGGCGAATTGAAAAGACATGCATTCACTAAATATCCCAGAACCAATGAATTTTCTACCGTGGTATTAACAAACCGCATATACTTATCATATTGCTTTGAAAGGCGGAACGCGTCTATCGGAGATAACAATAGCAAATACTGCCGTCTTCGATCTCCGATGATTTGACAATCAGAATGAGGGTTATCACCTATATGAATCGTCCGATATTTGCCATACTGCTCAAGAAAATCATCCCAAATTGTATCGCGATCTTTTCTTTTTCCTTTATCACAAGACACCCATAGTTCCTCGTAACCCTGATATCCGCACTTCGCTAACATATTAGCAATAACATCCCCCGGCAGATACATATCACTGATTAAAACAATCTTCTTGCCTGCGGTGACCAGATTAATAAAAATCTCACGAGCATCTTCTCTAGGTATACAAAGTTGATATTCCAGATCGATTTCCAATTGTTTCAACTCTTCTGCCTGTGCTCGCGTAAAGTTTGACACATCTGGGAGTTTTTCATAAATATGATGTATATTACAAAAGTCACCTTTTTCTTCCCACGCAATACGCTCCGCTTCCTTTCTAACCTCTAGGTAATCTACTCGTTTTTGATAGATATTACGAATTTTACGCTCCATGAGATGAAATACATCATCTGGTTGATAAACCAACCGAGTAATTAATGTATCAAAAATATCAAAAGTGATCACATCATATTCTCGCTTTAATAAATCACTAAGATTCTGTGAATTATAGGTAAAATACTGCTGAAAGCATTTATAGCTTTTATCAATTGCATAACGACCGGTTTCTGAATCATAGATATACATACTATACCCTTGATTCTGAACAACACATGCAATCACACGTTCAAGCGTGTGTGCTAACGTACCATCGATCTGACCATGCTCATCATCAAAATCATCATATATAAATCCCAAATCATACAACGGTCGGATAGCATCCATCTTTGCCCAAAAGAAACTCCCTACCGGATAAATCAGCATGCGATTTTCAAAGGGAATGTGCATTCGTCCCAATAACTCCTGTCCCCGACCGGCATTACGAAGCCAATGTAGTGCCATAGGTGGCAGCATTTGAGTCATTTCACCAAAAACAAGACCTGCCTTAGGGCTTCTCTGCCGCATAATTTCCAAAGTTTCTGCAACCATTTTTTCATTTTTTAAAACACCGTCCAGCGCTTCTTGACGCCACTCGGCCTTTTCGCCACCGGTATACAGCGATTTTTTAGAGTGAACATGTAGAACACATTCATATTTTATTAATTCTTTTCTAAATAAAACATAAAACGGAGCAATATCTCTTCCTCTATTTTTTGTCTCCTTAACGACCACTTTTTTTACATTGCGGATTTCAGCTACTCTGGTACGTATCCGTTCCATATCTGCATTCTCTTTGCACGAAATATACAAATCAAAGGATTCAGGAATATTATTGAAATAACAACAAAATTCGTCTAATAAATCCTCATAATATAAATGTAAATGGACTCCAATCAGGATTTTCCCCTTATTAACTCTTGACGGAGCAGTGCTATCGTCATCAGGATTTTCTAATTTCCGAACCCCGGTCTTCTTCCATCGATAATAGTCTGTCATACGACGTAATGGTTCTGTCATTCGCCAAAAAGAAGCATCTCTGATTGCTTCATACTTTTCCTTATAATAAATATAGCTACTTTTATAATCCTCATAAGTTTTAGCTTCTTTTTCATTATGCAGGATACCGCCAGCTCTTGTTGTAGCAATTAATAATTCTTCTTCTGCCCGTTTCATTCCCATTACAAATTGGTCATAAAATTCTTGTTCTTCCGCTGTCATATTGTCACGCCTATCTTTCCCAATTGCCATCGCTATTCTCCATTACCTTTTTGATAAAATTCTTATATTCATCAGCTGTTCCTGCAGTGGTGCAGTTATCCATTACATATGAGTATGCATTATTCGCTATTTCTTTTCTCGTATCCTGATTTACGATCAATGATTCCAGTTTATTATACCAGTCATCAGTGATATTATCACATAATATACCAGTTACTCCATCTTCGATCATCATATCAAAAGCACCAATTTTACTTGCAACCGTAGGCACTCTTACTAATGCTGCCTCTATCCACTTAATCTCCGATTTACAACGATTAAACAAAGTATCCTCCAACGGTGCAAGGTTAATATCCACTTCTACGATTAGCGCCGGAAGTTCTCGCCAACCTACAGTATTTTTTTTCACAATGCGATTTGAATATATCTGCAATTCATCCGAAGAGTCCAACTCCCCTACCAATAATAATCCAACGTTTTTATGGTTTTCCAATATTTTTATCAATGCACTATGCACTATTGAAAAATCCTTATTATGCGTCAGGCTCCCACTAAAATATCCAATCCAAATATGATTAGAGTTTATATCCTCTTTAAGGCAATGTTTTTGATATGCTTTTTCAGCGCAAGCTACCATCTCCAGAGAAGCGGTATTACGATTAATGTGAGTTTTGGATACCACCCTTCCCAGTTCCTTAGCTAGCTCATCTGTCGTTGTAACGACAATATCACACGCAGCCAAGGTTTTTCCTGTCAATGCAACACTCTGGTCAAATAATTTCTTATCTCTCGGTAGAAGCGATTTTACAAATGGAACTAGATCCGTATACTTAGTATCTGTAACCAGATCATCAACATCAAAGCACACCACTTTATTGTGTTCTTTTGCTCGTTTAATAAATACTTCTACTTCAGTCGTATACTCGCAACGGTAAAAAATAAAGGTTTTAAAATTCGCCTCCATGTCAATCTCAATATCTTCAAAATACACCCTTGAGCAAATCAATCCCGCTAATACAAGCTGTTCCATTTGATGTCGAACGCGGTATCTGGCAGGGTGTTCTAACGAATAACCATTAATAAACAAAACATCGCCTTTCATACCTTTTGTTTTTTTTATGTCTAATCGTCTTGCTCTCCTACCTTCTATATTACCAATAAAATGAAAAATTCTGCCAACAGCAGTCGCAAAACCGTAATTTGCTTTTACCCGTTGGAACTTCTTAATTAGTTTTATAGTTTTCATATGATTACAACCCATTTTTTAAATGGTATAGCTTTTTAAATAGAACAAACGGCAAGTGCTCTATTAGCCATACAGTCCAGGCCGTATGGCTCGCTAAACTAACATTGGATATAGTTTTACCATCAAAAATTTCCTTTTCTATTTTTAAGTATTCCATCTTTAGCGGATGTTTGCTAGATTCATACCATGGACGATTATAAAGTTCATTCATAAAATGAATAATCTTGTATTTTCCTTTTACTGATTCTACTTGCACAGGATTATAGTAAACCGATGCTTTAAACAACCTTATAACTTGCTCTCCTGTATACATAAGCATCGAGGGCATTACATTGTATTCTGGATCCAAAACCCCGATATGACCTCTGCATACGTAATTAAGTGTGCCCTCACTCTGCATTGGGGGGGTCCCCTCATACTTATTTATATAAGTAATACAGACCTCTTCTTTTCCTTTTTCTTTCCACAATTTCATATTGAAAAGAACAACACCATCACATATATACCTATCTTCAGGCAGCAAATTACTCTCGTGTTTTAATTTATCGGAATAAGGCATTAATACACCTGCAATTAATTCTCCCCTCATGTCTCGTTGAAAAAGTTCCTCTAAAGAAGCGGTAATCAAAGTATCACTATCTAAATATAAAACCTTATCAGCTGCTATAAAACGATTTAAAAATAACTTAGCATAAATTGTTCTTGGATGTCTGTCTTGTCGATTCAAGTTTACCTCTTCTAATATTGGCGCTGCATCAATGATATTTATTTCACTTCCATAATTTCTTAGTATAGTTTTGAGATTTTTAATATTATCGGTACTAATACCATCCGCTGCCAAATGTATACAAACATTTTCATTATGCTTTACTAAAGATACCATAGAAATCACAGTTTGATTAATATATGAATCATTACAAGCATAAACCACATCCATTACGGTACCTCCATTCCTTCATATATCAATGCTATCTGTTCCATATAATCTTCAAGATTATCAAATCCCTCCGAACGTTTTTGCACAACTTTTTGGATGTTTTGATATTCCATGTCCTTTGTCAAGAGCTTCGTCATTTTTTCTACAAATTCACTATCAGTGGTACAAATTTCCCAGGCATCTTTTCCCAAAACCTCGCATGCACCTGATGTTTTTGTGGATAGCGCGGGTACCCCCAAAACATTTGCCTCTGCAAGTACAAGACCAAAACCTTCCCACCTCGATGTCATGCAGAGTATTTTTGATTTTTTTATATAACGATATGGATTCTGTTGAAATCCAGCCATTTGAATATTGGCATCTAATTCCAATTCCTTTATTAAATAGCCGCAAGCGTCAAACAGAGTTCCTTCTCCCAGCATAATACAATTTATATCAACTAAACCTGCTCTTTTTACTTTACTAATTATCCGAATAAAGCGTTGAGGATCTTTCTGCTCTACAAATCTACCAATAAAAACCACATCATAGCCAGAACAGTCCGATCCCTCCACCTCTGCGCCACTTTTTATCCGGCAGATATCTAAAGGATTTTTAATAACAAATATTTTAGAAGGTTGGATTTTTAAATCTTTAGTAAAAACCATCGCCTGTATCATATCTTGAGATACAACTAATAATTTATTGATTTTCCTGTCGCAGCAGGCATATAAAATTGTCTTCAAATTCCAGTGTTTCACCCATGGCGGATCATAATGCAAATGTGAAATCAAATAAAAATCTTTTCTTAATGACGAACAAAACACTGTCGCCGTAAAATCATGAGCATGAACAATATCCGGTTCAAACTCCCGAATTACTTTGCCGATTGCTTTACGTGTATACTTTTTTAAAAGATAATAAGATAATTGTTCCTTCTTTAAAACAGCCTCTATTTCACCCTTTGTCGCTAAATATGCAAAATCAAACTGTTCCTCCAAATGTTTCATTATTGTAATTACGACATTCTCTGCACCTGAGTATAAGGAAGACTTCAACACATGTAACACTTTAATCTTTTTGTTCATCTGCTTTGTCCGGCCTTTCCAGATCAACTTCGACCCCTTCTGTACTTTCTTTCAAAAACATAATCTTAGGTGTCATAATAATCAATTTCAAATCTAATAGCAATGAATATTTTCTAATATAGGTCAAATCCAATTTCAACTTATCATAAGAAGTTGTATTGTATTTTCCATAAACCTGAGCATAACCAGTGAGGCCTGCTTTCACTTTCAGCCGATATTGGAATTCCGGTATTTCCTTTTCAATTTCCGCAGCCAATCCAGGTCTCTCAGGTCTGGGACCAACAAGAGACATATCACCACGCAATATATTAAGGATTTGAGGCAGTTCGTCCAATCTGGTGGCGCGCAAAATTCTTCCTATGGGCAATATCCGCGGATCATGTTCTGATGCCAATACCGCTCCTGTCTTTTTCTCCGCATCCACAACCATTGTTCGGAATTTATAGATCATGAAAATTTCGCCATTTTGGGTAAGCCTGTCTTGTTTGTAAAAAATCGGTCCCCCGTCTGTACACTTAATTCCAATAAAAGCTATCAAAAATACTGGAGAAAACAAAATCAGCATCAACACAGACAAAATAATATCTTCCAGCCTTTTTATCCATTGCTGCTCTACCGATAAACCAATATTTCTCGACAGAAGTAACGGAGTATCAAATAAATTCAATTCATCTGAGCTTCTCAATAATATATCTGATATCTTTGGTATGCTATATGTGCGTTTCCCTATATTAAAACAATATTTGAGAATCTGGTTTCTTTCATGTGATGGCATATCACCAACAATAACTCCATCGTAATTCTCAATCATTTTACTGATTTTCATCAATCCAAGGTGATACGAAATCGCAGCACAAATCTCATACTTATCTTCTCTTGAATTGATCTTATCAAGCAAATGATAATCCGGTCTGTCTCCAGCAATAAACAGCATCCGCCTTGGCGGAAACATATTTTTGTACACCAGTTGAAAGAGCAATGTCCACATTAAAACAAACATAATGTCTGCGAATGTCATCAAAAATATATAAGTAGGGCTAACAAAACGTTTATCAATAACCGCAATTTGAAAATAAACAAAGATATTTGAAAATATAATAGATATTATCTGTGAGTAAATCAAATTAACATTTTTTAAATATCCGATTTTAAATCCACCATAAGTACTCATAAAAAACACAAGCAAAAACACATATAGTAAAATAATAACCCAGTTACCCCTTCTATAAAAACGCAAAGGAGCTTGTAAAATATAGCGATTATAATATCCAATCCAAACATAAGAATAGATCAAACCAAGCCCAAGTATCAAAACAGATGAAAATATCAGTTTAATTAAGCGCTTGTATTTTTCTCTGGAATCCTTCATAATAACACACATCTCAACTTCCCGATTTTGACAACTCATGTACAATAAATCTTATTACAGTATAGCATCAATCCGTCTATTTCGCAACTTTGGACGTTTCTAAAAGAAATGGAAAACGTTTAATATTTTCTTAATTATAACAATTCTTGCCAGAATCCCCTACTTTTTCAAAAACAAAGAGAATTAGTTCCGAGTTTTTTGCAAATATCAGATGCTCCATATTCCTCAAGGTTTTCTGTATCATTTATATTAAATAAAGCATGGCAGATAATTAAAAAAATTATACAGGAACTGTTACGCTATTATTATCCATTGCGATGAGACCAGTGCCAGGACTTAAAGAACCGATGCAACAGACCACCGCCAAAAGCTGGATGTGAGTATATATGGCGAACCAGCTTAGTGATTATCCCTGATGGTTCTTTTCCAAGTATGAGCAAACCCGAGATGGCTATCATTCTAAAGAATGCGGGAAGGTTTTAGGATTATCTGATAACAGATAGTTGCCAGACTTATCACGGCCTTACAGACAACATTATCTCCATCGGTTGTTTTGCGTTTTCGGAGAGACCTTACAAGAAATGCCTGACCATTCCGAAAAAAGGATTTCATCAATTCGTACCATCGCCTATAAAGCAATGGTACGAATTGGCATATTATAAAAAAGAGGAACTATTTTCAGAAGTGCCGGAAACAATCAACGCCACTTTTATCAATTGTTTGCATTGTTCAAAAAATCACTGACTTACATCAATCTTTCTTTCTTTCTACACGCTGCCATCCCGATACTCAACAACAACCACATAATTGGTGTGGCAATCGGCAAATTTAAATTTACTAATGCCTGAGCAGCATAGCACAGCACAGCAAACAAGCAACCTAAAACATACGGATTCCATGAAAGGGATTTGCACATTTTGAATCCAGCCGAAAACAAAAACATCAAATACGTAACCAATCCCAACACCCCAATCGTCACCAGATACTGCAGATACTCATTATGCACACTATCAAACACCTGCCCTGTCGCATTGACCATCTCCATACGAAAATTAGCCGTTGTCAAAATCCCAAATGTATCCGGCCCAAACCCAAACAGCTTGTGGTGTACCGGGAAATCCCGAAATATCTCCACGGATTTTCTCCAGATAAATCCCCGGTTGGTTCCCCAACTGTCATTAAACACCAGATAATTGCCCAAGGCGCCATATTTATCAGCTCCCCCTGCTACATTTGCATCATAAAGCATAAAGCAGACGATTAGTACTCCAGTCACCAGCAATCCAGACCATACGCGAACCGGAATCGGTTCCATCTCATCTGCTGCTTCCCGATTATTTCTATCGATGATAGCAACCGCAAGATAAACCAGCCACAAAGCCACTACCACATACATCAATCCACTAAAATTAACCAGTACCCGAAATAAGCTGTCCAGCCCAATCACCATCTCCGAGTATGCCTGATTAATAAAATCAATACACTGAATTACCGTGCTAAAGGTTGCCACCACAAGCAGATAACGCCTGATTCCCATCCGACTCCGGAAAAGTGCCAGCGGCAAAAAAGCAAACAGGGCACCCAAAGCCAGGTATGCATTATCACTACACCCCATGATAATAGCAAAAAACGCAATCACCATACATATATAATACCAGACAGCTCTTCCCGGGTTTTTCGCCGTTGTAAACATCGCGGTCGCAACTCCCATAATCAATGCAACATAAGCTGTATATGTATTAATATTCCCCATTGTAGAAGTAAACATCGTCGCCTGCTGTGGTTGAAGCGCATCAATACCACTCCGAAAATGCAATACATCCAGCTGAAAATAATCTGTGATGCCAACATAACATACAATAAGCCCACTGATTAAAAACGCTTCCAGAACCCACCCTTTCACCGTCCAAAAACGACTGACAACAAAGTAGACAGCCACATATAAGGTTAACAAGAAAAGCCCGGAATATCTTCCCTCATTTCCCCAAAACGACTCATACATATACTCTGATTGTAAAGTAGAAATCACCAGCACCAGCCAGAATAGCATCACAGCAACATCCGCTGCACAAAATGTGCTCCGCCAGTTCTTTGGATGCAGTTTCGCAAACAACCGGGCCGCATGCCTGCCCCCGTTCTCCATCTGGTCAATGATCAGCATTATGATAGCCAGCACCAGCACCACTGCCAGCATCGCAACCACCGTCCCATAATACCAGCGGTATTTCGTCTCTAAGATATCATAATAGGAATTATGGTAGATAAGAGGGAAAACCGTCACCAATATTAATAAAAAAACACTAATCACGCCGCTGATAATAGCGGAACATGTCTCCGCAAAACTATCTTTATACTCTGTCGTCTTAGTCTTTATTTTAGCCATCGTAAGACCTCCATCAATTTATCTCGCGCCAATGCGCAGTAAACCTCAATACAGTATACCATCTAACAAGCTTTTCCGCAACTTATGGTCATGAAAAAGAATTGGGAAACCTT
>Ga0153942_1000878_pt1 | contig 12146 bp, 13 predicted proteins | sample TSNJ026MetaG_FD_104731 | JGI IMG/M metagenome (GOLD analysis project Ga0153942, IMG submission 104731) | Attine ant fungus gardens microbial communities from New Jersey, USA - TSNJ026 MetaG | ecosystem: Host-associated > Fungi > Mycelium > Unclassified | place: USA: New Jersey, Brendan T. Byrne... | reverse complement strand
GCTGGATAACATGGGAGCCGTGGGGATGATCACCACCCATGACATGGATTTATGTGATCTGGAGGAGACCGGTGGCAGGATTTATAATTACAGCTTCAGTGAGCGCTATGTTGACGGAGGCATCCAGTTTGATTACAGAATCCGGCCGGACCGGTCCACTACCACAAACGCAAAGTATCTGATGGAAATGGTAGGGATTTTATAGGAAGGTAAAGAACGGCAACAGATTTATTTATTGCGTTTAAACGCTATGTAAAAAGGGAGGAGTAAAAAATGGCAACCTTATTGTATCAGGGTCACGGCAGCTTTCGGATTACCGCCAACAGTGGACAGGTCATTTATGTGGACCCCTATGCTGGTGAGGGATATGACAAGCCCGCCGACGTCATTTTGGTGTCCCATGAGCATGGGGACCACAACCAGACTGGTTTGGTAGCCCAAAAGGATAACTGCGTCACGCTGCGGGCGGAGGATGTATTGGTGGACGGCGCCTACCGCACATGCGCCATCGGCGGCTTGGAGGTGCAGGCGGTGCCGGCCTGCAATAAAAACCATGACCGGAACCGGTGCGTGGGTTTTATTCTCCGGTTGGACGGGATATCCCTTTACGGAGCGGGGGATACCTCCACCACAGATTATATGGCGGAGATGAAAGCTATGGGGTTGGATTATGCCCTGCTTCCCGCCGACGGCATTTACAATATGGATTTAGAGGAGGCCGCTGCCTGCGCCAAGGCCATTGGCGCAAAACACACCATCCCCATTCACATAAAGCCCGGGGAGCTGTATGACCTGGAGCGGGCCAAGCGGTTTGACTGCCCCGGCCGGCTGCTTGTCCAGCCTGGAGAAGAAATAACACTGTAGCATAACGCAGACGCAGGCTTTGCAACCTGCGTCTACGCGCTTTTCTCTTGCGCCTTGCACAACGCTATACTTCACGTGAAGGTCACAGTTTTTGTATAAAATATGTTGTTATTGCTCACGAATGAAGTGGGTGAATATATGCGGCTCTTTCTCCGGCAAACCGTATTGGTCTTTACCCAGAGCGACGCTCTTGAGTAGGAATGCCATGTTTTTCCCTAAAACGCGCATGGTTTGCATCCCTTCTTCATCCCTCCTCACATCGTCTGGAGTATATCCGTGAACACTGTTCCAGTATTGACTGGACGCAATCGGCATGCCACTAATGGTGAAGTATTTATTGAGTTCATCGAATGTGGCTGAACATCCGCCTCTTCTCGCGGATACCACCGCGGCTCCGACCTTCATGGTCTTGTCGCAGGAAGCGCTATAGAATAAGCGGTCAATGAAGGATACTAGATTGCCGTTCGCGGACGCAAAGTAAACCGGAGAACCGATAACAATCCCGTCGCATTCCGCTAATTTTGGATTTACTTCGTTCACCAAATCGTCAAATACGCATTTTCCGGTTGTTCTGCATTTGCGGCATCCTATGCAGCCTCGAATATCTTTATTGCCAACATGGACGATTTCCGTGTCAATTCCTTCTTCGTTTAAGGTCTTTTCTACTTCGCTCAGCGCCGTATAGGTACAACCATTCAAATTAGGGCTTCCATTGATTAATAATACTTTCATTTTATTTCCCCCTTGCAATAATGTGTTTTTTGACTATAATGATATTCTAGCACCCTGTGGTAACAACAGGGCAAGTATTTTTTCTGTTTGGGAGGAATAATTATGTATAGTATGAAACAAGCCTGTAAAGAACTCGGCATGACATATGAAACCCTAAGATTCTATTGTGATGAGGGGTTAGTCCCCAATGTCAAAAGGGACAAGAACAACTATCGGAACTTTGACGAAAGAAACCTAAACTGGCTAAAAAGCCTGCAATGCTTAAAGCGCTGCGGCATGAGCATTAAGGATATGAAAAAATACATGCGTTTGTGTTTGCAAGGCGCTTCGACGATTGATGAAAGAAAAGCCATTCTAGCTGTTCAGAAAGAAATACTCTTAGGGCAAATTAATGAAATTCAAAAGAGCGTTGCGTATATTGACGAAAAACAGGAGTATTTTGACGGCGTATTGTCAGGCACAATTCAATATACAAGCAATCTCATTGATCAGGAGCTTGAATAATAAATGAAGCGGAAGAGCACTCTGGAAATTGTATGACTTGGAGCGGAACGAGCGGTTGGATTGTCCCGGCCTGTTGCTTCTCCAGCCTGGAGAAGCAACAGTGCTGTGGCGCAAATGGACGCAGGCTTCACAAAGCGCAGATAACAGGAACAATTATTTGAGATAAACACCTAATAATAAAACATCATTAGCATATAGAATCACATTATCGAAATTAGAAATAATTTGGACAAACCATGAATTGAGTTCTAATTCATCTAAAAGCCATCCTGGGGTTAGTAATAGAAAATGTCTATCATATATTTTTGTAAATGCCGTAATATATTCTAATAATTTGTATGTTAGATAATTGTTTTTTTCTACAGTATTCTTTATTGTTAAGAAAACACCAAGTTGTTCGTTACCGTTTTTGTTATTTGAGAAAAAGAGTGATGCTTTTTCTAAAAACATCGCCAGCAAAGGATCAACGAATTCTTTCTTTATTAGTTCACGAAAATAATCTAGAGGAGAGAACAAAAAATCAATACACTGTAAGCCAACTTTTTGTTCATCATAAAATAAATAATTTAAGGACCTGCAAAAATATGATATTATTTTTACATATGAAGTCTTTTTTTGTGTATTTTCATCATGTTGAAAATAGATATCTTGAATAATTCTATGATAAGATTTTCCTTGCAGTTCTTGTAACGCGGCATTATATAAAAAAAGCTGAAAATTAATATCTAATACATATCCGCCAGGTACTGGTTTATCTAAAGATGGCTCTGTTACCTTTATTCTTACTGGCAGCATTTCGATGTTAGGTTCAGTTTTTATAAACTCCATAGTTATCAAGGGTTATAGTATTATAATCCTATACCTCCAACAAATTTTTATGTTTCTATTATACCTTGAAAAGATAAAAAGTTCCATATTTAATAGGGCTTCAATTGTTTTAAAAAATTGTCGCATGAGGTGACTTCTTTGTACTCTTTATAATTATGAGCTTTTTTATATCTAAAGAGCACTCTGGAACAGGATTGTAAAAATAGTATTAATAAATGGCGCCGCCCTTGACAGCTTGCCAAGAGAGCGGTACAATGAATCTAAGGTTTTAGCACTCTCTTTAAACAAGTGCTAACGCCTTCTTTACGTTATATAGAATAAGGGGACGATAGAATGGCAAAAAAGCAGTTTAAAGCGGAGTCCAAGCGGCTGTTGGATTTAATGATCAACTCCATTTACACCCACAAGGAGATTTTTCTCCGGGAGATTATCTCCAATGCCAGCGACGCCATTGACAAGATGTGTTACCTGGCTCTCACCGATGAAACCGTGGGGATGAACCGGAGCGACTTCGCCATTGATGTCAAGGTGGATAAGGAAAACCGCCTGTTAACTGTCACCGACAACGGCGTCGGCATGTCCAAAGAGGACCTGGAGTCCAATCTGGGTACCATCGCCAAAAGCGGGTCCTTTCAGTTTAAACAGGATTTGGACAAATCCGAGGATGCCTCCAAGGAGGAGGCTGATATCGATATCATCGGCCAGTTTGGTGTGGGCTTTTACTCCGCCTTCATGGTCAGCAGTGAGGTGACCGTTATCAGCCGGGCCTATGGAGCGGAGGAAGCGTATCAATGGCAGTCCACCGGGGCCGACGGCTATACCCTGGCGCCCTGCGAGCGGGATGGTGTGGGCACCGATATTATCATGAAGATCAAGGAGGATACCGAGGAGGAGAAGTATGGCCGCTTCCTTGAGGAATACACCCTATCCGCACTGGTGAAAAAGTACTCCGACTATATCCGCTACCCCATCCGGATGGACCGTGAAAGGCAGCGTCCCAAGGAGGGAGGGGAAGAAGGCGAAACGGAGTCCTATGTAGAAAACGAGACCCTCAATAGCATGGTGCCCATCTGGCAGCGCAACAAATCGGAGCTCACTGAGGAGGATTACCACAGCTTTTACCAGGAAAAGTTTTTTGACTACGAAAAACCCTTGCAATACCTCCATGTGGACGCAGAGGGCGTGGTCAGCTACAAAGCGCTCTTATTTATCCCGGCCAAGGCCTCCTATGACTACTACACAAAGGAGTATCAAAAGGGATTGCAGCTCTATTCCAGCGGCGTCCTGATTATGGACAGGTGCGCCGACCTGCTGCCGGAGCATTACCGCTTTGTCAGGGGGATTGTGGATTCTCCGGATCTGTCTTTGAATATCTCCAGGGAGATGCTTCAGCACGACCAACAGCTCAAGAAGATCGCCTCCAATATTGAGAAAAAGATTAAGGCCGCTTTGAAAAAGATGCTGGATCAGGAGCGGGAGAAATATGAGAAATTCTATCAAAGCTTTGGTCCGCAGCTCAAATACGGTATCGTCAGTGATTACGGCCTCCACAAGGAGCAGTTGCAGGACCTGCTTCTGTTTGCTTCCTCCGGTGGGGACAAGATGACGACCTTGGCGGAGTATGTCTCCCGGATGCAGGAGGAGCAAAAATATATTTACTTTGCCGCCGGGGAAAGTGCGGACAAGGCGGCCATGCTGCCCCAGGCTGAGCGGGTGCGGGAGAAGGGGTATGAGCTGCTTTACTTCACCCATGAAGCGGACGAATTTATCGCCCAAACCCTTCACGCTTTCCAGGAAAAGGAGTTCCGTTCCGTCAACAGTGACGATTTGGGACTGGATTCTGAGGAGGAGAAGAAGGAAACCGAGAAGCAGGCAGAGGAGAATAAGGATTTGCTGGACTTCATCAAGGAGCATTTGGGGGACCGGGCCGAGCAGGTCAGGCTGTCCCAAAATCTGTCCAGCTATCCCGCTTGCTTGACAGCAGTGGGCCCTATATCCTTTGAGATGGAGAAATATTTCAATACGGTTCAACCTGAGTCAGCCATGAAGGCCCAGCGGGCCTTCGAGCTCAACCCCTCCCATGAGATTTTCGGTAAGCTCAAGGATTTGCAGCAGAGCAACGCTGATAAGGCCAAAAAATATATAGATATCTTGTATTACCAATCCATGCTGATGGCGGGTCTCGCCATCGACAACCCCGGGGATTACTCCAAGCTAGTATTTGACCTGATGCAATAACGGCAGAAAAGGACTGCGCTTCAATGCGAAGTGCAGTCCTTTTTTATATGGAAAAATTAATTGTCAGCGCTTGGATATGCCGCGAAGTAATGCTCTCTTCCCTGACAGTCATAGGGGACAAATTGATTATCCTTAAGGGCCTTTAGTCTTTCCCCGGCCTCCGGGATAGCTTTCGTGATAATAAGGTCCGCGGGAAACAGGGAGAAAAAATGCTCCCGGACCAGTGACAACAGGTCTGAAAGATATGCCTCGGCTTCATAGGCGGAGGCCACGTCCAGCCGAAGCACCCCAAAGCCGCCCTGATGGCCGAAAATTTCCACAGTGCCAACGCCTCTACGGGTCTCTTTATCTATAATGGTAAGGCGCACAAAGTGATGATTTTGATAGGCGTCAAGCCAAAACCGGATCATCTCCACCATTTGGGCTTGGGTGGAGAAGCGGAAATCGTTGGTGCAGTTGTCGGCATTAAAGATTGGCTGGGCGAGCGGATCGGCATAGCAGCGGAGCAAATCCTCCCAATCCTCCTCCCGGACCAGGCGCAAGGTAAAACGATTCGTCTCTAATATAGGGCAGAGCGCATAGGGATTGGCGGCCTTGCCGTACTTTAACAGCCTGATAATATCCTCCACGGAATCCAATTGGTCGTAGTCACCCCGGGATTTCCCATTTGGATAATGGTATAGAATCCCTTGTTCCATATTGGTTTGCAGCCGCTCTATCAGGGATTCTACACCATACCGCTGAACATATCGCATAAACGCCACGGTGCGGATACCGCCATATCGCTCCTTGCCGCATGGAAATTCGGCGCATTGGTAGCAGGCTGAATATCCCTTGGCAGCGGTGCACTGGAAAATGCCGCAACTAAGCCGGGCATCGCATTTGTGACAACCGGGGCAATTTCCATCACTGCATAGGGCGCAAACCAATCCACAGGCGGCGATGCCACGTTCTTTTAACAATACCATTTTTCTCCCCCTTATCTTGACTATAGTATAAGGGAGGCAGTGCGACAACAGTATGTCGCCATTCAATAAAGTTTTTTCAGGGCCGTGATATGGCTTTCTATCCGGTCCCGCAGCGCCTGAGGCTCTATCACTTCCACTTGGTCCCCAAAGCCCAAAAGGAGGGAAAACCACATCCGCTCCGCTACAGGCATGCACATCCGGTAATAAAAGAAATCCCCCTCCCGGCTTTCTATGACCCCGTTGAGATATTCCTTGATTTGTTGTTCCAGCGTATTGGCACATTTGAGCAGAATGTTGTAGCGGGGAATTTGAGAAGCCTGCTCATGGCGGTGAAGCAATGTAAAAACATCCGGATGGGCGGTCTCAAAGGCCCCGTCCAAAATTTCATAGGAGGTAACGCACGCCACTTTAAATAATCTGTAGTCATCCTTGGCGCGGCAATAGGCAAATAAGTACCAGGCATACCATTTATACAGCAGGGCCAATGGCTCAATTACCCGTTTTGTGACAAGGCCGCTTCCGCTGCTATAGGTGATTCGCATAGGCCGTTTTTGACGGACCGCCTGCTCAATTTCGTAAAAATCCCCGGAGCCAAGCCCTTCCCTGGAGGCGGATAAATCCAAAAAGATGGTTCGGTCCTGTGGTTGTGCCAATTGCCGCATCTTCTCAAGCGTATGCCCCGGAGCTTGAGCGGGAAACGCTGAACACAGCCCTTCCAGGGCAGTGATGATATTCCCAAAATCCTTGTCCTCTATAAGTCCCTTTTGGAGGCGGAAGGTGTCCAATATTTCATAGCCGCCCTCACTTCCATACGTGGAGGCAATGGGGATTCCCGCCTCACAGAGGGCTTCGATGTCCCGCTGAATGGTTCGCCGGGATACCTCAAATTTCTCCGCCAAGGCGGACGCGCTCACAATATCCCGGTTCATCAGGTAGATAACAATGGCTATTAGCCGGCTGATTTTCATTTGACTCCCAATCCTTCTTTTATGCCTAAGTGAAAGTATTCGGCAGCAAACTGAATTTTGGTTGGATTGATGTTGGATGAGCGGGGGTAGAGGTAGTAGCAGCAATCCCTTGTGGACAAAACCACGCCGTCCCTTCTGCCCCTGTAATCATATTCAGTGTGAACAGAGGACATGGCCCTGGAGGAAAAAACCAACTGCTGGCCGGTGCGCTGGATAATAAGGCGGAAACCTTCGGGCCGGTGCTCCAGCAAACCGTCACCCAGAGGGATAAAGCCTTTGTGGTTGGGAAGGGCCTCCACCTTTACATTTGCGCGAAGCATATATTGTCCGGCTTCAATCTGGCGGATCACTTCCTCCCGCTGAAACTCGTACCAATCAGGGATGTGGGCGTACTCTGTTTCACCCTCCCGCGCGGCCAAGCGGCCATATTCATCCATATGCCACACTTTGCCGCAGCTTTTGCAGGAAAGCGCGGCTCCGCTGCTGGTGATGCTGTATTCGCGCCTACAGCTTGGACATTGGTACAATACCTTATGCAGCCCCTCTGCCCGCAAGGGGTATGGAACGCTGATCCTATTATCCGCCTGCCAACGGTATTCGTCATATGTAAAGCGTTCATTGAGCAGCCCGGTAATTTCATCCGCGGTCATGCGGCCGGTGTCACTTGGAGAGAGCACCCTTTCCAGGGTGGCTGTCAAGGGAACCTTCCGCCGATGCGACTCGTCCCAGATCGGGCTGGTCAGATAACTGCCATGGCTTTTGAGAAGCACTACAGGGAGATGTAGCAGCTTGACCAGCTTGCCCACAGACAGAGGAAGGGTGCTGTTGGTGCCCACGTTGCTGTGGCGGGCCTCCGGAAAGACGACAATAATATCCTTATTCCGCTCCACCACATGGCGTATATTGCCGATTAACCTGCTGTCACCCGCAAAGCGGCGGGTGGGGATGCAGCCGATCTGGCTGTAGAGGATTTTGCCAAAGGCGGCAAAGCCCTCCACATCGGATACATAGCTGGCCCGGTGGGGGAACAAGGCTAAAGGAGCGATATAGTAATCGGTAAAACCCTGATGCTCCGCCAGCACCAGATAGGGCGGCTTGAGACCGCTCATGCCAATCCTTTTGACTGTGAGCTTACCTGGCCGGGTCATTGCCCAGGAGGCCGCCCAGATTAAGGGAAGCAGAACTGCGTTTTGCCGTCCCGGTTTCTGTGCCATCGGGTAAGGGGTCATATCTCTGTGCTTGTTATTTAACATAGAAGGCCCTCGAATTAGCTCAGATTTTCTTGTAACCATTATAGCATATTTCTGTGTATATGATATGGCAAAATCCAATATCATTTTCCGTGACAAAGCGGATATATGTGTAGTATAATAATTCATATTTTATTAAACATGGGGAAAAAATGAATATTTTAATCAGCTATATCATTGCGTCGTTGATCGTCAGCCTGATTTTTGGCATACAACTTTTAATTACATTGTTAGTCAATAAAATAAATGCAAATATCAATATGTCGAAATATTTATTCCAATTATTGTTTATGGTTGCATTCATAGTGTTATACGGCCTCTTTCCGTTGCGGGGACGGTTACTTAATTTTCAAAATTTTATAGAACCAATAAATTTCGTATTATTTGTTGTTGCGGTAGTACCTATATCATATTTAATTGCACGGAAAAGAGCGGTGGCTCATAAATTACTTGAATGGGTGCTACTTGGCATATCAATGGAAGTGCCTCAACGGTTATTTATGCAGAACTTATTTTATGTATTGTTGGTTACGTTCTCAGCTACACATTGCCATTGGATTTCTATTGTTCTAAATGCGTTAATTTGGGCGCAATTCATTGTTGTCCAAGAAAAAATAGCCGGCAATAAATTATCAAAAGATGTTTTATGCGATGCTTTATCCTCGATATGGTTTTCTCTTGCCGTGGGATTGCTATATGAAATCAGCGGAAATATTTTGCTTCCTATGGCGGCGCACGGTTGCGAACGGTTGTTATCCGAAATTCTAAGAAAGAGAATGGGCAATCAGATAACACAAAATGATTAAATGTTCAAATTAAGTATTTTGCATATTGAAGTGTACGCTAAATAAATAACGTGATTGGTGAGCTTACCTGCAGTGCCTCTATGCCTTTGTTTCTATAAAGATAAGGAACAGGCGCAATAGGTAAATAGTACGTGGTGTTTTAGTTTGCCTATAACAGCCGAAAGAGGAGGAGGCGGCATGGAATGCCGCCTCCTCCTTTTTGCATAAACCCGAGACACGTATAAACTTCATCTTCCTAATCTTTCCTAACAGGCTCATTTTCTTCAAATAGGTAAAAATCATTCTAAATTTAGCTTATGGGAGAGGATATAGTTACTGCAGAAGTAACACACTGCCCCGGCAACCCCCATTAGAACCAAGGAAGTGACCGTATTCACCCAAAACACACTGCTACTCAGAATATTGTAGATAGGCGGGATCGCGTTCAACAGCTTCATCAGCAGATTTTCAACCACTATGATGGCGACATAAGATACCGCGGCGCCCAGTAGCCGGTGCTGCTTCCACAGGTGGCCGAGGGAGATGGAGGCGTAGATATGCAGAATTCCTACTAGGATACCTACCAGCGCCAACGCGACGACAGAAAGGATAAAGGTCAGGTTGGACACGCCCAGGGAATTGACGACAAACAGGTATCCTATCTCAAAGAAATCAAAAACTTGCTGTAAATCGCTAAGCTTGCCCACCATCAGGAACACCGATAGCAGAGCGGCGGCAATACTGCAAACCAGCCATACGGCCGAGGTGGCCAGCTTGACAAGAATGTGCTGCCAGAAGGGAACCGGCAGGCTTAGGGTCAGGTACCCTTCGTCTTTCAGCAGGTTCTTGTAAAACCGCTGGATGGCGATCACAAAAGCCACAATAAATACGGTCAGTATAAGAACGACATATAAGAACATCGTCAGAGCGAAGACCCAATCTAGGCCATCGCCGGATTCGCTTGCCGGCATTAAAAAGCGGTTGATTATAGCCAACAGGAAGGTGAGCCCAAACATAGGCAGAAAGGTCCTATAGGTTGCCTTAAACTCCTGCTTAAACAATTTTCCTAGCATCTGAATACCTCCCTGAATACTTCGTCCACACTCTTGCCGTTCTTCTCCCGAACATCATCGGCAGAGGCGCTGAGTACAAGCTGGCCTTTCGAAATAAAGATAATGTCATCCAAAACCTTTTCAACATCCCCAATTAAATGGGTGGAGATAATGACGGTTGCGTTTTCGCTGTAGTTGGAAATAATGGTTTCCAGGATGTAATCCCGGGTGGCCGGATCTACGCCGCCTATGGGCTCATCCAAAAGATAGAGGCGGGCGGCCCGGCTCATTATCAGCACAAGCTGCATCTTTTCCTTGGTGCCCTTGGACATGCTTTTTAGCTTATCGCTGTTGCCGATCCCCAGCCGGGTGAGCATCTCCTCAGCTTTCTTGCGGTCAAAATCGGTATAAAAATCTTGGAACATGCCTAGCAGGTCATCCGCCCTCATCCAATCGGAAAAGAAATTCCGTTCCGGCAGATAGCTGACCAGCTTTTTAGTGGCGACTCCTGGCGCGGAACCGTTAACCAAGATTTCACCCTCCGTTGGGGTCAGTAATCCGGCGATCAGCTTGATCAATGTAGTTTTACCGCTGCCGTTGGGCCCCAGCAGTCCCACAATCCGCCCCTCGTTTAATGTCAAATTGACATTCGCCAGGGCCGGTTCTCTGGAATAAACTTTGGTCAAGCTTCTGCATTCAAGAATAGAATTCATTGCCCAGCCTCCTCCGTCACTTTTTGCAGAAGTTCCACAATCTCATCCCTTCTGTATCCAATGGCTTCCATTTTCTCAATAAACTCATGAATCTGCTCCATAGCCAACGCTTCCTTCGCCTCCCTGATCATCGACTCATCCTCCGTAATAAATCTGCCAGATGTCCGCTGGCTGTACAGAAATCCTTCCCGTTCAAGCTCCCCCAGAGCTTTTTGCATGGTATTGGGATTAACGGCTGCGTCCACCGCCAGATCCCGGACCGACGGCAGCTTGTCGCCGGCTCTGTAGATACCGGCAATGATCTGCCGCTTTACATGATCCATTAGTTGCAAATAGATTGGCCGGTCATCCTTTAGTTCCCACGTCATGGGTCCGCCTCCTTCTTGTGAAACTTATTGTATTAAGATAATAATACAATAATACAGATTTGTCAACCCCCTAAATAAAAAATATTGCCATTTATTTTGCGCTGTGCTATTCTATACCAATCAGGCAGAGGAGATAGTTCATTTGCTGCCAGTGTTATACGTTATTTTAATTTTGCTTAAAAAGGAGGCGGAGCTGTGTTCAAGGGCGAGAAGGTATTGCTGAGGGAATACCGTGAAGGGGATATACAAAAGGCCACAGAAATGTTCAATGATGCGGAAACCCGGACCTATATTGGAAGCGGCCCTTTTCCGGCGAGTATCTGGCAGGAGGAGAAGTTCATTAAAGGCCAGGATTTTATGTCCAGGGACAGTTATAACTACGCCATCGAGACCTTGGAGGATGGGGAGTATATCGGCGGCTGCGGCATAAACAAAATGAACTGGACTGCCCGGGTGGCTGAGGTGGGCATTATGATTGGGGATAAGGCTTATTGGGGCCAGGGGTACGGTACCGACGCCATGAAGGTGCTGATCCGGATTATCTTTGAATATCTAAATATGAACAAGATCAGCTTGTATTTGTTTTCCTATAATAAGCGTGCCCAGGCTAGCTATGAAAAATGCGGTTTTGTGGTGGAGGGCGTCTTGCGGCAGGAACAGTACGCCAAGGGGGGCTATCACGACCAGATCTATATGGGCCTGCTGCGGGAAGAGTGGGAAAAGCAGCAATAGAGCAGTTATAGAAACGATTAATCAAGTGAAATAGGGTAGGATTTATATGGGGTGCCGCTCCCACACACAATGATATGTATGCTATACGGATGAATTTTAGTATGGAGCTATTTTCAGAATTATTCAGCCGCTATTTCGCGGTAG
>Ga0153942_1000875_pt1 | contig 12152 bp, 8 predicted proteins | sample TSNJ026MetaG_FD_104731 | JGI IMG/M metagenome (GOLD analysis project Ga0153942, IMG submission 104731) | Attine ant fungus gardens microbial communities from New Jersey, USA - TSNJ026 MetaG | ecosystem: Host-associated > Fungi > Mycelium > Unclassified | place: USA: New Jersey, Brendan T. Byrne... | reverse complement strand
TTCTAATTTATCAAAACAGGCAAGTGGTCTTATAACGGGTATTTTTACCACTTCATTAATGACACTCATACTGGTTAATGTTTGACTTGCGACTTGCCCTATTGCTTCTCCATTTAATAATATTTTACAATTTCTTTGATGAGCAACTAAAGAGGCAATCCGATACATCATTCTTCTTAAGATTGTAATTAAATATTCATGAGGCATATCTTTATAAATTGCTTCTTGAATTTCTGTTAAATTAATTACATGTAATTTAACATTCCCGCCATAAGTAGCAAGAATTCTTGCTAGTTCTATTACTTTGTTTTTTGCTTCCACACTTGTATGTGGAGGACTTTCAAAGTAAATTGCTTCTAATTTAACACCACGTTTCATTCCTAGATATCCTGCAACAGGAGAATCAATTCCACCAGATAACATTAGTAATCCTTTCCCTAGCGTACCAACTGGATATCCTCCTAAACCTCTTTCCTTTTCAAAATATAAATAACTCTTTTCTTTTCGAAGTTCTAAAGTAATCAAGATATCTGGATTATGAACATCAACTGTAACATCTGTAAGTGTACTTAAAACGACTCCTCCCATTCGCTTACTAATTTCTACACTAGTAAATGGAATTGCTTTATTACTTCGCTTCGTTTCTACTTTAAATGTTTTAAACTCTCTATTTTGAATGACTTCTTGCAAGGCTTTTTCAATTTTTTCTAAATCTATTGTCTCTAGTTCATAGGCAATATTAAATTCGTGTATTCCAAACACTTTTTTTAATTTTTCTTTGACAATATCAAAATTATCCTGTTCTAAATGAATATACATTCTTCCCCGATCATAAGATATTGAGACACGCTCGTTTTTAAGAACATCTAATAAATTCTTAGCCAACATTTTCAAAAAAAGATTAATATTATCTTTCTTCGTTGTAAGTTCAGCATATTTAATTATAATTAGTTTTTTCACGTTTATCACCACATAAGCTATTATATCTTATTTTTTATATAACGACAAATAGATTTCATGATATAATATTTTAGGAAGGATGAATAATATGAAAGTATTTGACTTTGACAATACCATTTATGATGGTGAATCACTCTTTGATTTCTTTACATTTGTTACAAAAAAGAATAAAAAAGCGTTATTATACATCCCAGTAGCAATAAAAATACTACTGCAATATAAACTAAAACTAATAACTGATGAAAATGTCAATTCCTTAGCTAGTAAATTCACGTCGCTTATCGTAAAAGATCAAAATCAATTAGATTTATATATCAAAGAATTTTGGGATTTAAATCGAAAAAAATTAAAACCAGAATTTTTAAGAAAATTAAAAAGAAATGATGTTATTATTACTGCCAGTCCTTCTTTATTAATGGATGGAATTAAAGAACAATTAAAAGGTGTAAAAATAATTGCCTCAGAATTTAATCTTGAAACAAATCGATTTGATTTCCTTTGTTTAGGCGAAAATAAAGTAAAGAAATTTGAAAGTATCTATGGAAAAAGAAAAAAAATAAAAGAATTTTATACAGACTCTTTAAATGATTTGCCGATGGTTAAAAAAGCAAAAAAAGCTTATATGGTAAAAAATAATAAAATAAAACGCATTAAAATTATCGTTGATTAAAAAAGGGAAACTAATATTACAAAATATAGTTTCTCTTTTTTAATCATTTTGATATGCTATTCCATCCAAACATTTATCATATAAAAATTGTTTCAAAGGCCTAATATCATTTGTTTCATAATATGCAATTAATTTTTCTCCAAATTCAATTTTAAAATTCTGAGGAATCGCTAAAATTCCTCTCCCATTTTCAATTAAATATTTATTAGTAATAATCGTAGCTGTTCTCTTATTACCATCTCTAAATAATTGTTTTTTACAACACCACGCCATTAGATTAATAGCCCTTTCAGTCACTGAAATATCTTCATTTAAAATCTGGTTTAATTCTTCTTTTACTTGTTCTGAATCTGGAATTTCTGGAATCCAAGATGTTCCTCCCATTTTTACAGAATATGTACGTAAAACTCCAGCATTGATAATCTGCTTTCTTTCTCCAACTTCTTGATTAATTTTACTAATAAAATTAAGATCTAAAGGATACTCTATATGGTCAAAAGCAAAATACCATGCATCTCTTAAATTCAAAATTTGGTTTTGTTCATCCATTTTTAATCCATCTACAGATAATCCATCAAGAATAGCTTGAGTTTGAGGAAATGTTGCTAAAATACCTTCAATATTTGCTGTTTTCCAGATAGAATCAACTAAATTTCTTTTAGCATAATCTAAATTATCTTCTCTTATCATATTAAATTTATCTTTCATAGCTATAGATCCTTTCCAATTATAAATAAATTTAGTTTTTTATATTAATCTATTACATAAGATTATAGCATATTTTTTCATAAAGTAGTAACTCAAAAATTTACAAACTACTAATAATGTTATCAAAGAAAATACATGAAAAAACATTACTGTGAATAATGTTTAATATTTTCTCATATATATTGTTGATTTTAAGTTGATGTTAATGTATTCAAACGATTATAAACAACATGAAAAGTGCTAATAAATTTATTGATTTCATCCGTGGTTGTTAAATGCGAAAGACTAATTCGAATCGTACTTAATGCTCTTTTTTTATCTTGATAAACCGCCATAACACTAGTAGATAAATCTCCACTTGCACAAGCTGTATTTGTTCCTAAATATATATCGTATTCTTCCATAGCATGAATAAAAGTTTCTGCTTTCACATTTTTAAAACTAATATTTAGAATATGCGGAATAGAATATTTCGTTTGATTAATTAAGATTCCTTCATAACCCTTTATTTCATTAATGATTTTTTCATTTAAACGTTTCACAAAGTTTTCGCGTTTGTCTAAATCAGTCACACACAAACGAATTGCTTTAGCAAAACTAACAATTAAAGGAACAGGAAGAGTACCTGGTTTTAGCTCATTACCTTTTCCACTTCCATATATTAAAGGACTAACTTTAACACGGCTATTTTTATAAAACAAACCAATTCCTTTCGGTCCATAAATTTTATGAGCTGACGCTGAAGCTAAATCAACATCATGTAAATTGACAGGAATCTTACCTAACGCTTGTGTAATATCACTATGTAAAAATGTTTGTGGATTTTCTTTTTTAATAATTTGACGAATCATTTTCAGTGGTTGACGAAGTCCAAGTTCACTATTTACACAAGCAATACTGACTAAAATTGTTTCCGGTCTTACCTTGCGTTTTAAATCATCAAAATCAATTAATCCATCATTTGTATTTTCAACATAACTTACTTCAAACCCAATCGAAACTAAATAATCACAAATAACATAAATAGAAGGATGCTCAAGCTTTGAAACAATAAGATGATTGCCTCGTTTCATATTTGCAAGAAGTGTTCCAATCAAGGCTAAATTATTGGCTTCGGTTGCACTAGATGTAAAAGTAATTTCACTTTCTAATATATTAAATATATCACTAATTTGCTTTAAAGCACTGTTAACCAAAGCTTTTGATTTAACTCCTAAACTATGTAATGAATTAGGGTTGCCAAAGAAATCTTTCGTACTGCGAAGATACGAATCCAAAACATCATAATTGACAGGTGTTGTCGCACTATAATCTAGATAAATCATCGTATCTCACTTCCTTTTAATAATAAAGATTCAATTTCTTTCCAGCTATTAACTCGAATAATATTATATTGTTTTAAATAATCCTCATCAAATTGTAAATTATGCCTTTGGGTTAATAATATTTTTATATCGCCACTGCCCTTTAAATTCTTTACTTTATCATCTATTTTTATTTCACAATTAATAATATCCTTATTTGAAGCAAAAACAATATTTTCTCTTTTAATAAAAGGTAATTCTCGACATATAAATCGATATTTAGAATCTAATTTAATTGCCGAATAGAAATCATCAAATTTACTATAATAAGCGCTACAAATAAATACTTCATATACTTCTGCCAATTTCTTAGTAACTTCAATAGCCTTATCAATTAAAGTAGAATTTGCATACATATCCGGATGTTGTCTTAGAAATTCCTGAAATTTAGATACTTCCTCATCATTTAAATTATCTTCAATATAATATCCTTCAAAATCTTCTTCTTTATAATTTCGGTTAGTAAACTGATTAAACAAACCTAAAAAGGGATCTTTTACAATAGTATCATCTAAATCAATCATTATTCTTTTCTTCATGTACTACCTCATTCGTTTTGATATTCATCAATTAATCTTTTATGGACACCAGGTTCCACAATATTAATTGCATTAATTGCATTTTCTAATGCATTTTTAAAATTCCCTTTATAGAAGGATGTTTCAGCTTTTACAAGACCAAAATTAACATCCTTATTTATTGGACGATAACGATTCCCATAAACTATAGTAGCCTCGGCCATTTTTGCCGTTTTAATGGTTTCCTTAGTTGTAGCAAAGACTTTTAAAGTTAAATCTCTTGCAGTATCTACTCTTGTATTTAAAATCTTAATATTAATTGGTATTTTCTCTAACTCTTTAATCATATTAGTAATTGCCTCAGTAGCTTCACTAAGCTCAATAAAATACTTCTTAGGAATCACAGGCAATTTATAACCACGCATTAATTTCTTCGCCTGATTTAAAATATCTTTAATTTCATCCAATTGATCTCTTGCTCTTAATTCATCATCTTTTAAACTACCAAGAGTTCTTAAGGCAATATCTAATTTATCTTCCGTCTTTATTAATTTTAAATTTAATAATTCCATTGCTTTACTTAAATGAGAAAAAGAACTTTTCTTACTACGATGTTCCTCAATAATCACATCATATTGTTCTCTTATTTCCAGTAATTCATCACGAATTACTTCTAAGATACTTAAATCCTCATCCTCTAAATCATAACTATATTTAATATCATCAATTTTCTTTAATAATTGATTATTTACATTTGCCAACTTTGTTGTTTTTACTAAAATCGTCCGCGATAATTCCTCAAATACTTTTTTAGCGCCTCTTTCTTTATCAAAGTCAGTTAAAATACTATCAAAATAATCTACCATTGTCTTGCATTCAAAAGTAGAATCTTCAATATTTAAAACATTTAAACGAGCAAAAATATCAGTTATTTTCTTTTTTGTTTCTCCAATATTATATTCTAATTTTAAATAGTCCAAATTATATCCTTCTGAAATTAGTTTATTAGCCGTATTCCCAACTTCTTCGATTTTCTTTGGAATTAATTTTTGACCCATATTAATAATTAACGGAGCTTCATCAATAATCATTTTTAAATTTCCAATAATATCATCAATTGCTCTTACAATCTTTGGTACTTCTTGATACGCATTCTTATCCATTGATAATTCAAATGCTCCAAATAATTTATCAACATTTTCAAATTGAAGTTCAATTGACTGTGTAATTAGACTATAAGCTCCTTTATTATTATTATATTTGGAAATAATCGTACGATAATTGGCCTTCAATTTTGTAATAGTTTCACGATTTCTTTCTTCACTTAAGGTGATTTCTCGAATCTCTTCCAATAAAAAATTAGATTTTGTCTTCAAATAATAAATTTTCATCTCAGTATCAGCAATTTGTTTTTTTAATTCCCTATAATCTTTACGATCAAATAAATCTTCAATTAAAATTAAATCATCTGTAATTTTAGGGATATCAATTTCTTTTATTTGTTGAAACCTTTCTTGCCATGAACCATAAATACGTTTCATCTCATCATTATTAATTAACGGTTCCACTTTATTTAATTCAGTCAAAATATTCGCAGAAATAATTAAATTTTTGTCTCTTTCAAGCTCACTTATTTCTAAACTATATTTCTTACGATCTTTTCTTGACATAATACTTAATACAACAATTAAAGTAATAATCATACAACCAAAATAAGCTACACCTATCAGAATAAATGTTGTTGAATTCAAAAGTACCACATCCTACTCTTTATTATTTTATCATATTTATTACTATTATGTCGAATTATTTCAAATATATTTTTAGTTATTTTTTAGATCAAAAAACACCAAAGTAAATTTGATGTCTAAGCATAATCAAGAACACGTATTTGTGGAACAATCAATAATAGTTCCTTTAAAACCTTTTTCGCTTATCAATGTTTTATCCGCGGCATTTTTTACATAAGCAGTATACGTTGTTTTTGAACTAAAAAATATATTACTAAAATTCGTAACTTTATCAAAATCAAACGTTCTTAAATCAAGTATTAAATTTGAATTATTGCCTCCTATAGAAGAAAACATATTTCCCATATTTGTTACTTTTGAAGTATCAAACTTACTACCAAAATTAAGCGTAAAAACAGTACTATTCCAGCCAGTAGAACTAAACATATTTCTCATATTTGTTACATTGGAAGTATCGAATTTTTCTCCTAAATCAAGCGTAAACTTAGCATTACTATAGCCAGTTTGATCAAACATATAAGACATATCTGTTACCTTGGAAGTATCAAATTTATCGCCTAAATCAAGCGTGAAAACAGTACTCCTATAGCCAGTCGAATAAAACATACTGCTCATACTTGTTACCTTTGATGTATCAAATTTGTTTCCTAAGTCAAGGGTAAAGTCTGGATTCTTATTTCCAGTAGAATTAAACATCAAAGACATTGTTGTTACATTTGAGGTATCAAATTTTTCTCCTAAATCAAGGGTGAAGACGGGGCAATTTCCTCCAGTACTAAAAAACATACTATTCATATTTGTTACCCTTGCTGTATCAAAGTTATTTCCTAAATCAAGCGTAAAAACTAAACTATTTGATCCCGTGGAACTAAACATGGTATCCATATTTATAACTTTAGAAGTATCAAAATTATTACCCAAATCAAGTGTGAAGACAGTACTATAATTTCCTATATAATAAAACATAGAACTCATATTTGTTACATTCGAAGTATTAAAATTACTACCCAAATCAAGCGTGAAGGCGGTGCTACGATATCCTGTATAATAAAACATATAAGACATATCGGTTACATTAGCAGTATCAAAATTTTCTCCTAAATCCAAAGTGAAAACAGAACTAGTTTCGCCAGTATAATAAAACATATAAGACATATCGGTTACATTTGAAGTATCCAAATTAGACAAATTAATTTTTTTAAGTTCAGTTAAATTTTCAAACAAATAAGAAGAATCAGAGTTAGCAATAACACCATCCTTTTGACCAATATAGACTTCATATTTGTCATTAGAATCCGTATCATAATACCAAGCCATAATACCCCCATTTTGTTGTGCGGACACATCCCATGAGCCTATCGCATCATCTGGTACTTTATTTGAAGAAACAAATTCAAGTTTCTCAATCGAATCTTTTGTCAAAGGTCCATTTAAATAATCAGTAGATGACCAACCACTTGTTGCCATTCTTAAATTAGCAATCAAAGGTGCTTCATCGGTTGCAACATTGGTAATATAAATTTTTGAGGCAAATTTCTTGTTCATTTCACTCATAGGCGCATCTTGATCTACCCATAAGTATAAACTAAATTCGATTTCTTCCAGAGCTCGCAAATAACCTCCTTTTAAATAGTAGGATTTTATTAAATTATTAATATCAATATTACTTGTTTCGCTATTTTCAGGAGAATCACCAAGGATTTTAGGGGTGGGACTTGTTTTGGTACTAAAATCAAAGGCATATTTAATCGAATTTTCATTAAGTAAAGTACTTGTTTCTCCAAAAGAATTTAGGGTTACATAATATTCTGAATCAATGGTACAAGTATTTTTTATTTTAAATTTATATGGTGTTAAAGCCAATCCTTTTTGATTTGAAATTGGAAATGCATTTGTTAAGGTAATATCACTTCCAGTTTCCTCGAATGTTACTTCAAAACAACCTGAATTGATAATATTGACATTTTTTTGCTTGTGTGTTATTTGCCAGTAGGCATAAGAAATTCCCATTGTAACAAATAAAAGGAGTAAAATACTAATTACAATCAATATAATTTTGTGATTTTTATTGAATTTATTTTTCATTTACATCACACCTTATTATTCATTATAACTTAAAAACCCTTAAAAATAAATGTTTTACCTGTAAGTTTACTTAAAAAAAACATCAATTTTAATTTGATGTCTTAAAAAGAATCAAGGGCAAGTATTTAAAGAACAATCAATGATTGTACCAGCAAAACCTTCACTATTAACCCATGCTTTGTCACTAGCATTTTTAACATAAGCGGTATGAGTTGTTTTAGAATCAGAAAATGTAAGATCAAATTTAAAGACAGAATCAAAATTGAACATCCTTAAATCAAGAATAAAATTTGGATTACTATATCCAATATCCGAAAACATCCATTCCATACTCTCCACCTTGGAAGTATCAAATTTATTGCCAAAATTTAAAGCAAAGACCTTATTACTATATCCGGTAGCATGAAACATATGCACCATATCCCTTACATTCGAAGTATCAAATTTATCACCCAAGTCTAACGTGAAAACGGGACTGTCGTGTCCAACTTGGCAAAACATAGCCATCATATCTGTTACATTAGAAGTATCAAATTTATCACCTAAATCAAGCGTAAAGACTTTACTACTATAGCCTGTATTATTAAACATAGCAAACATACTCGTTACATTAGAAGTGTCAAATTTATCGCCCAAGTCAAGCGTGAACACGGTACTATTATATCCAGTATGATCAAACATACCGTTCATAAAGATATCTCCTATTTTTGTTACTTTGGATGTATCAAAATTATCTCCTAAATCAAGCGTAAAGATGGGACTACTATAGCCAGTTTTATAAAACATAGACGCCATATTTGTTACATTGGAAGTATTAAATTGATTTCCTAAATCAAGCGTAAAAACCTTACTACTATAGCCAGTGGAATCAAACATACAAGACATATCTGTCACATTAGATGTATCTAAATTAGTTAAATTAATAGATGAGAGATTAGTTAAATTTTGAAACAAATAACTAGAAATAGAATTAGCTATAACACCACCTTCTTGGCCAATATAAACTTCATATTTGCCATTGGCATCACGATCATAATACCAAGCCATAATCCCACCATTTTGTTGTTCGGACACATCCCATGAGCTAATCGCATCGGTTGGTACTTTATTTGAGGAAACAAACTCGAGTTTTTCAATCGTATTTTTAACTATTGGTCCATTTAAAAATTTCCCAGTCGCAGCAATACTAGTTGTAGTCACTAAATTAGCAAGTAATGGGGCTTTATCCGTGGCAACATTAATAATCGAAAGATTCGCTTGGAAGGTTTCTCCCATAACTTCATTATTTGCATTATAATCAATCCATAAATAAAGACTATATTCTATCTCTTCATCTACTCTTAAATAATCCTCTTTAATTATATATGACTCTATTAAATCTGTAATTTCAAGAGAAGCTGTTTCAATATTAATTGGCGCGGTTGTCAAAAATTCTCTATCAAAGCTAGCAGGATTCTTACTTGATAAGTTAAAAGCATATTTAATCACAGCATCATCCATCGCGGTTGCTGTATCCCCAAAAGAATTTAGAGTGACATAATATTTTGAATCAATGGTACAAGTATTTTTTATCTTAAATTTATAAGGAACTAGTTTCATTCCTTCTTCATCCGTAATTGGATAAGCTTTGGTTAAATTAATGGAATTACTAGTTTCTTCAAAGGTTATTTCTAAACAACCAGAAGAAACGATATTCTTATCAGTTTGTTTTTCTGTGATTTGCCACAAGGCAAAAGTAACACCAAGATTGATTGTTGCTACCAATAAAATACCTAGTAATATTAATGTGATTTTATATTGTTTTTTCATATATATACACATCCCTATTATAAGTATAACTTAAAAAGCATAAAAAATAAATATTTAAACTATTAATTTACTAAAAATAAACACCAAATGAATATTTGATGTTTAATATTTAAATATATTTTTTTATCCAATCACTATTTCTCCATCAAATTCATTTATTGATTCGATAAAATCTTGTGCATTTATATCTTTGACACGTATTGTTGCATCACTTGGAACACCATTAAACATATCTTGTATACTATTAACGTTTTTGAATGTAGCATTTGTAAAATTAATTGTATTTAAAAATAAACAATCATAAAACATCCATGACATATCTGTTACATTAGACGTATCAAAATTACCAATGTCTAAGGTTTTTAAATTATAACATTTTTGGAACATTGCTTGCATTGTTGTAACCTTCGATGTATTAAAACTACTGACATTTAAATTGGTTAATAAACCACAGTATTCAAACATCCCCCACATTTCTGTTACATTTGATGTATCAAAATTACTTAAATCTAGACTTTTTAATGATGAACAGTTAGAAAACATAAAAGACATTTCAGTTACATTAGACGTATCAAAATTACTAATATCTAAACTTTCCAAAGAAATACAATTAGAAAACATATAAAACATCAATGAAACATTTGATGTATCAAAATTACTTAAATTTAGATTAATCAAATTAGTACATCCATTAAACATATTTCCCATACTAATTACATTTGATGTATCAAAACTATTTACATTTAAATTTGTTAATTTTGAACATAAATAAAACATATGAGACATCGTTATTACTTTCGATGTATCAAAATTATTTAAATTCAATTCTGTTAAATTAGAACAAGATTGAAACATGGATTGCATATTTGTTACATTGGAAGTATTTAAGTTAGCTATATTAAGAGCTGAAAGTAATGTTAAATTTTGAAATAGATTACTAGAATTTTGATTAGCGATAACACCGCCCTCTTGACCAATATATACTTCATATTTACCATTTTTATCGCTATCATAATACCAAGCCATTACTGCCCCATTTTGTTGCTCGGACACATCCCATGAATCAATTGCATCATCTGGTACTATGTTTGATGAAACAAATTCAAGTTTCTCAATCGTATTTTTAACAAGTGGCCCCTCTAAAAACTTCCCAGTCGCAGCAATATTTGATGTGGCTTTTAGATTAGCAAGTAATGGTGCTTGATCTGTAGCAACATTAATAATGGAAAGATTGGCTTTAAAAGTTTGTCCCATAACTTCATTATTGGCATTATAATCAATCCATAAATACAGACTATATTCTTTCTCTTCATCCACTCTTAAATAATCTTCTTTAAGAATATATGACTCTATTAAATCTGTGATTTCAAGCGAAGCTGTTTCGACATTAATTGGCGCGTTTGTCAAAAATTCTCTATCAAAATTAACAAGGCTTTTACTTGATAAATTGAAAGCATATTTAATCACAGAATCATTCATTGCGGTTGCTATATCCCCAAAAGAATTTAGAGTGACATAATATTTTGAATCAATGGTACAGGTATTTTTTATCTTAAATTTATAAGGAACTAGTTTCATTCCTTCTTCATCCGTGATTGGATAAGTATTTGTCAAATTAATGGAATTACTAGTTTCTTCAAAGATTATTTCTAAACAACCAGAAGAAATGATATTCTTATCAGTTTGCTTATTCGTAATTTGCCACAAAGCATAACTAACACCGAGTGTAATTGCTGCTACTAATAAAATACCTAGTAATATTAATGTGATTTTATAATTTTTGTTTAATTTAGTTTTCATATATCCGCCTTTATTATTTTAGTATAGCTAAAAATTATTAAAAAATAAGTTAAATAAGTTCTTTTTAGGAATAATAATATTAATTAAATGGCTATATAAAGCGAAACAAGAAACAAAACTACATTAGATGTTTAGCTGTTTCTTTTTTAAAATAATATCAAATCCCTTTAAAAAAGAATAGTTGTAGAACAGAAACATAAAGATCTGTAATAAAAAGTAAATCAATGCGACATACCAAACAAAAGATATATCGGTTAAATAAGTAAGAATAATATTTTTTGATATAAGAGAAAAATATATAATTATATTACTAATAAGATCAAAGATTGTATTAAATACTTTTTTTGACAATACATTGAAAATAAAGCCTGGAACAATCAATAAAACTAATGCATAAGATTCTACTCCATTAGAAAACAAACACCATAATAAAAATATATATCGAACGATTAATAATGAAGCTTGTAACACTTGGATTTTAGACATT
>Ga0153942_1000873_pt1 | contig 12162 bp, 8 predicted proteins | sample TSNJ026MetaG_FD_104731 | JGI IMG/M metagenome (GOLD analysis project Ga0153942, IMG submission 104731) | Attine ant fungus gardens microbial communities from New Jersey, USA - TSNJ026 MetaG | ecosystem: Host-associated > Fungi > Mycelium > Unclassified | place: USA: New Jersey, Brendan T. Byrne... | reverse complement strand
TTGTTATACTTCTCGCTGTCAATTTTTTGGGTGCTGACACATTTGTGATTCATGCTATAGGTTTTGTGGTGGGATTGGTTTGTGGATTTATTCAAGTAAAGTGTAACCGCGTTTTTAAGGAAACGTAGAATAAATACAAACACAGTGGAATTAATTAGCTGTTATTACCATTGATACACATAGATGACATGAAAGGTCAGGACATCGCTGCATATTATGAAGATGGATTTCTTCAGGTTGATTATATCAATGGGCATCTGTATGGGATTGCCCTTTTGTTTTGTCTATTGCGGAAAAAAGGATTGCTTTCTGGCGGATTACCACTTTTGTCCCTTTGCCGGGTTCGGATGTTATGCTTACTCCGAATGAGTCGCCAAAGACAAGCTTAATCCTTTTATCCACATTATTCAAGCCAATATGGCTGTTTTCCTTAATATGCGTTTCCTTCAGGCTGTTCTGCAGATTAATTAATACATCTTGCGGGATACCCTCACCGCTGTCCCACACTGAAATTGTCAGGACACCCGACTCTAAATATGCTTTTATGGATATGTGTTTATTATTTTCAGGGCTGTTAACAAGTCCGTGTTTGAAGCAATTTTCCATAATCGGCTGAAGGATGAATTTGACGGTTGCATATCCATGTAATCCTTCATCTACGTCCCACTCTGTACGAAATGTCCCATTATGCCGAATGCGCTCAATCTCCAGATACTTGGCTCCTTGTCTGAGCTCATAAGATAGAGGAATAATATAATTGGTAGTATCTAGATTTGACTGAAAAATGTCTGTTAACAGGGAAATGATTTTTGTAGCATTTGAATCCGTTTTCATTTGGCTAATAAAATCCAATGAAACAATCTGAAGGGCATTCAGGATAAAATGAGGATTGATTTGGGTCTGCAAGGCTATGGATTGCGCTTTTTTCAGCTCTGCCAATTTTTCCGCAAGATCAAGGCCAATTTGGCTGTTCATTGCAGCAAGGCTTAGTATATTCTCTGTAATAAAGGAATTCTCATTTATGCCTGCCTCGTTAAGATCCCCATATTGGAAATTAGTGCGGGAAACGAAACGGATTGTGTTTCGGTAAAAACGAAAAGACATAATGAATGCAATCAGGAATACCATAGCAATGGTTGCCATAATTCCAATCAACAGGAAGCGTATAAAGGTATTTTGAAATTCTGATATCTCGTTGCTTTCGGTGCAGCTCAGTACAATATAACGGTTATTATCGGAACGCATAGACGTAATAACCCATCCTCCGCTAAACATAACGTTACCGGTGTCATTTGTCGCTTTTGAAAATGGGCCGTCATAAATAGAATAATTCTGAATATTGGTGTTCAGGTACTTTTCGTTGGTAGAGTAAAAAATGTGTCCATAGGTATCGGTCAGGAATATTGCTTCCGGAGGAAGCTCAAAGCTTTGGCCCACCAATCCGGCAAATACGCTATACTTTATGTTAAATGCGGCAATTCCGATTATCTGATCCTTATAGATCACTTCTTCAATCAAGGTTATGACCTTCTCCTGGGAATATCGTGAGTTTTCATGGGTATAAAATTGATAATCCCTGCTATAGATATCAAGAAAATCCGGATCCGGAAAAGATTCAAGAGGCCGGAAATCCGTCCAGCTTAGCACGTAATCATTGGTAAAGCTATAGATATAGATAGATTCCAGAGATGGGGTTAAAACAGTCAGCTGGAACAAGCTGTCAATAGCCCGTTTTATATCAGACCGTCTGAGGGCTTCCTCCCCTTCCGGGACAATGAAAGAAGAATCAGCTGAAGAATCTACAGAAGAATCGGCAGAAGAATCCGGTATAGTGGACTCCTTTGCTATCAATGGTTTGACAATAATCTCGCTGCCGGATATCAGCGAGGATGCCTGGTCAATACCTTGAAAGACATAGTCAACAAATTCATTTGTCTTAATGATATTCTTCTCCTGAAAACGGGAAAGAGCATCCCGGAAAAAGACGGAATACATCATATAAGACGCTATTACGTAGACAATAAAAGCCGCAACTGCCATAGAAGCGGCCACAAGGAAGTATTTTTTTATGTATGTTCTGAATTTTTTATTTTTTATCAAATACTGAATAAGTTTAGTATTGCTCGTCATCATCATAATCCTCTATTTTAAGTACTTTATTACGATATTCTATAGGGGTACATCCGGTATAACGACGAAATTGATTATAAAAATTCTGTTTGCTAAAATATCCCACCAAGGTACAGATTTCGAAAATCCGGTAGTTGGGATCCTTCAATAATGAAATTGCTTTCTCCATCCGGCATTCTGTCACATAATCGGAATAGTTCTGAGTGGTATGTTTTTTAAAAAAACGGCTGAAATACGCTGGATTCATGGATACCAGATTAGCCATGCTTTCTAAAGAAATGTCGTCACCAACATGCTTGTCTATATATTTCTTCACCAGGTTTATCCTATAGTCATCGCTGTCAAACTTCTGACCTCCCACAGATGTTTTTTTGTCAGATGCGGCATCTAACTTCCTTCTTATGGCAGTAAAGCATGTGGAAATACCCTCATAGGTTACCGGCTTTAACAGATACTCAAAAACCTGATAGCGCAATGCAATCCGCGCATACTCAAACTCACTGTACCCACTTAAGAACACCACAATGGTGTCAGGCCATCGCTCTCTGACAATGGCCGCAAGGTCAAGGCCTGTTTTATTCCCAAGGTTGATATCCGTCAGTAATACATCGGTTTTATTCTCTTCAAGGTGCATAATAGTATCATGGACGCAGGTGAAGCACCCACTGACACGGAAGCCCATGTCTTCCCAATGAATAATTTGATTCAATTGTTCCAATATAATCAGTTCATCATCTACTATAATCAGCGTATACATGAAAGCTCCTGCATAATTAATGCACTATTCTTAATGCCTCATCTATTATAAACAGAACTTATAAACGGATCCTATAAACGGATCCCCTTATAATAATTCTAACAATAACATAATTTTATTGTGGGTGCAACGAAAATACGTTAAAAATAGACAAAAATATAAAAACGATACGCAATGTAAAGTATCAAGAATTTACATAGTTAATATAGGAAACATTAACTACTCTTATAAGTGTTTGTATATAAATGTACATGAAAAGACACCCGGAAAAGTAGAGAAACGGTACTCATAGTAAAACATCAAGGATTTACACAGCCGGGTGACAATCCTATAATATAGTAAGAATCTACCAACACCCCGCCCGATATATGAAAATAGTATGTGTAACATGTCCAAAACCCCAAAGACGATAAATAGAGGTGATGATAATATTGAATAATTCCCCAATAAGGCCTTATGAAAAAATAAAGCCAAATACAAAATCTCATACAAAAAAGGAAAAACCCCTTATGAAACAAAAAGGATTCCACTTATTCCTTATGCTGGTTCCATTTATTATATTGGTTTTCCTGCTTAATTATTTGCCCTTATACCATTGGCGTGCCGTTTTCTATAACTACAAACCGAGTTTGGCCTTAACGTCGGACAGATTTGTTGGATTTGACAACTTTATTAACCTGATCGGCAACAAATTTCAAATGGAACGTCTTTTCCAAGTGCTGGCCAATACCTTCGCTTTAAGCGGCCTTAGCATGCTGACCTTGCCCCTGGCAATGTTTTTTGCAATATTTTTATCCGAAATTAGATGCAGTCCGTTTAAAAAGGTGGTTCAGACTCTTACCACGATTCCGAATTTCATCAGTTGGGTTCTGGTATACTCCGTAGCGAGTTCTGCTTTTGCCACGAATGACGGATTTGTCAATCGGCTGCTTGTACAGATGGGGGTAATCGATCAAGGGATTTCTTTTCTTTCTTCGTCCAATCATGTGTGGATTGTCCAAATCGCATGGTATACATGGAAATCACTGGGTTGGAGTGCGATTATGTATTTTGCTGCAATGTCAAATATTGACCAGGAACTGTATGGCGCGGCAGAAGTAGATGGGGCGGGGCGCTTTGCCAGGATATGGCACATAACGATTCCCAGCCTGGTCCCCACACTTTTCGTCATGCTTGTATTGAATATCGCTAATTTTGTCAATTACGGATTTGAACAGCCTTTTGTTTTCCAAAATGTCATGAACCAGCGCTACATAGAAACACTGGATTTATTCGTGTACAATCAGGGTATTGCAGGACGCAACCAGGCTGCCGCCATTATTATTGGCATCCTGAAAACCTTCGTAAGCCTGGTGCTGGTATTCTCTGCCAATGGCGTATCAAAGCTTGTACGGAAAGAGTCGGTCTTTTAGGAGGGTTACAATAGTGTTCAGAAAAAAATTAACCGGTTGGGATTTGCTTTTCAATATTTCATTCTATACCATATTTACATTATTTGCCTTATTGTGCATTTTTCCTTTTTATTATATTTTCATAAATACCATAAGTGCAAATGACCTCTCCACAAAGGGTTTGATATTGTTCTATCCCCGGGGAATTCATTTTGATAATTATCTGGAGATTTTTAAGCTCAAGGACATTGGGCGGGCTACATTGGTCACCGTTTCCAGGACAGTGATCGGAACAGTGGGTACAGTACTTTGCACTTCCTTTGTGGCATACATACTCAGCAAGAAAAACCTTTGGAAACGGAAGCTCTGGTATCGATTTTTTATCATTACCATGTATTTGAATGCGGGCCTGATACCCTGGTATATGAACATGCGTATGCTGGGTTTGACCAACAACTTCTTTGCGTATGTAATCGGCGTGATTAATCCTTATAATCTGGTTTTAGTAAAAACATTTGTGGAGGGTATTCCCGATTCACTGGAAGAGGCGGCGGAAATGGACGGAGCAGGAACGATTACTGTTTTCTTCCGTGTGATTCTGCCATTGTCGAAGCCGGTTTTGGCAACAATAGCAGTGTTTACCGCTGTATTGCAATGGAATCAGTTTATGGATACATTGATTTTGATGGACGATGCCAGGCTGACCACCCTGCAATATGTGTTATGGCAGTTTCTAAATCAGTCAAGTTCGATTGCGCGGATATTACAGGGTTCGGGGGCTGCCGCCATAATTGATCCATCAAGGCTGCTTACTCCCACGTCAATTAAGATGACAATATCCATTGTGGTCGTATTTCCAATTATGGTGCTTTATCCCATATTCCAGCGTTATTTTGTAAGTGGCATTATGTTGGGTGCAGTGAAAGGATAGCGATGTGCGCTATAGGGTGCAATGAAAAGGCGGTGAATTAATATGTACTGGTGAGAAATTAAAAAGTAATGAAACATTAAGACAAAACGGAGGGAAAGAAAAAATGAAGAAAAAATTAGTAAGCATGATAGTAAGTATGATATTGATCGCTTCTATGGGTGCAGGTCTTCTGTCGGGATGCGGTAAGGCAGAGCAGGGCGGAGATAATCAGGCCGCTGAATCCACTCAGGATAATCAAACAGCGGACAATCAGACAGGGAATACACAGAATGAAGCAGCCGCAGAAGAAGTAATTACGTTACAAGTCTTTTCTATGGCTTCCAACTCCTTTGGTTTACAGGACAATTCTTATTGGGCGGATATTTTGAAAAGGGATCTGGGCATTCAGATTGAGTTGCTGCCTGCCGGTGATGAAGCAAATTCCAAGCTGGCTACCTTAATGGCATCAGGAAGCTTACCGGACATTGTACTTTTTAAAGATAATATAGCCTATGTAACCGATGCAATTGAGGCTGGCATGCTTGTGAACCTTGATGAGCACATGGATACTTTACCTAATATTGCGGCAAATGCCCCCATGGCACTGGAATATATGAGGGAAAAAGCATCCGATGGTACCGGTTCCGCCTTTGCTGTTCCTACCGGCGTAACCAATCAGACCAACAGAATCGGCTCTGTAACGGGTCCGTACCTTCGCTGGGATCTATATAAAGAGCTTGGCAGCCCAAAGCTTAATGATATTGAAGATTATCTTCCTGTCCTACAGCAGATGTTGGAAATCGAGCCGACCAACCCGGATGGGCAAGTCAATTACGGAATCTCAATTTTCAAAGACTGGGACGGCAATGTTTCATGGCCGGTACGTATCCTTTGCGAAATGTACGGAGTAACCCAGGATGGGCTGGGTTTCTCAGAGGTTAATTTTAATACAGGTGAAATCTCTTCCATCTATGACGATGACAGCTACTTCAAAAGGGCTATTAAGTTTTTTAATACCGCCAACCAGATGGGACTTATGGATCCGGACATGATTACAGATACCTTTGATGATTATGTAGAGAAAGCGAATGCGGGTCGTTCCATGTTCCAGCTGCTTTCCTGGACCTCATGGGCTTATGAAACAGAAGAAACCCGCAACTCCATGAGAAGCTATAAAGGCGTATTCTTTGACAATGAAAAGATGATGATCCCATCCCCTACTTATGTAGGAGGAGCCAATGGCAACCTCTGGCTGGGAGTAAGCTCCCAATCAGCCCATATTGAGAAAGCTTTGGAATTTATTGATTATATGTACAACTATGATGCCCTTTGGGAACTCGCTTGGGGAGAGCAGGGAATCGCCTGGGATCTGAATGCCCAAGGGAAGCCATACCGGACAGAATTGGGTTGGGAGATGAGGAATAATAATATGCCTTTTGAAAATGGCGGACTCATTGGCGAAGGCCTTAACCTCATGAACATTTATGGTTTGCCCTGGTCTGTGGTTCACCCGACATATGGTGTAAGAATGGATGAGCTGGACTGGGAAAAAGGGGAAGGTGCACCTGCCGATTATACGGTTGATGTTGACTGGCGTGAAACGATGGGAGCCTTAGATGATGTTGACTACGGCTACAAAAACAACCTTTATGTTGAGCGTCCGCTGATGATGCCCATTCCTCCATTCCCGGATGAGCTGCAGGCTATTTTGGACCAGGTTTCCGCTGAAAATAAAACATATACATATCAAATGATCGTTGCCACCACAGATGCTGAGTTTGAAGCACTATGGGATGAACTTGTTGAGCGCGCAGAGGGGATGGGTGCAGAGCAAGTAAACGAATGGGTTGTAGAGCAGTACAATCTTAATGCCCGGGAGGGTTCAAAATATATGTACTAGAATAGCGCGAGAAGAATTACTAAGGCGCGAAAAAACCGTGCCTAAGTAATTCTATGTCTCACGCGGGAAGAATTGCAATGAAATTCGGTTGAATTTCATTGTAATTCTTCCGGGTTTTCTCGTGAACTGTTTGTGTAAAACGCCTACGACGTTTTGGTATGGTTGCTTATGCGCGAAAGCGCACAGATGGGAGTTAGAGTGAATTTATTAAGTAAACCGGAATACATAGAATGTTTGAAAGAAACAAGGGATAATCGGATGGCATGGTGGCGGGAAGCGCGATTTGGGATGTTTATCCACTTAGGTCTGTACAGCTGCTTAGGGCGCAATGAATGGGCGATGGCTTTTGAAAATTGGCCCATTGGTGAGTATGAGAAGCTTGCCGACAGGCTGACTCTGAAAGAAGGCGCCGTCTCGGAATGGATTTCTCTGGCAAGTGCCGCCGGAATGAAATACGCGGTATTGACCACTCGACATCACGAAGGATTCAGTCTCTGGGATTCCAAAGTAAACCCTTTTAACAGTGTGGCTTATGGACCCCACCGTGATATAGTACGTGAATTTGTGGATGCCTGCCGAAAAGCGGGTCTTCGCATTGGTCTCTATTCTTCGCTAATGGACTGGCATCATCCGGATGGCGGGAAAGCCGCATATGACAGCGCCGCGCGTAAACGATTTCAAGATTATTTATATAGTTTAAATGAAGAGCTGCTTACGAACTATGGCAAAATAGACATATTGTGGTACGATCTGCCTTGTCCCATGGAGCATCATGAGGGCTGGAATTCCTTAGAAATGAACCAGAGGCTTCGGGCAATCCAACCGGATATCATTATAAATAACCGTGCTATGTTACCGGAAGATTTCAGTACGCCGGAGGAGAGCCTGACTGCGGATAAAACATGTGACTGGGAATCCTGTATGACATTCAACGGTATTAGCTGGGGATATGTTGATTCTGCGAAAGCATCGCCATACAGTTACAATGCTCAGAGAATCCTGAAAATGCTTAGTACCGTTACCTCTGATGGAGGGAATCTGCTGCTTAATATCGGGCCGAAACCGGATGGGTCAATCCCTCCGGAGGTTATAGAACCCTTACAGACAGTTGGCCGCTGGCTGCGTGTTAATGGGAATTGTACCTTTGGGAAAATAGAGCGTAGTAAATGCCGCTTCTGTAATGGGGTCTGCTCAATTAGCGTAAAAGGTCAGAAACTATATCTATGGAACTGGATCTGGCCGGATGATGGTGAAATCATATTGGGAGGATTCCGTACGAAACTAAAAGGCGCCCGCATCCCCTGTAATGGGCAAAATATAGAATTTGAACAGCATGGTTGGCAAATTATCTTAAAGAATCTTCCCAGGGATACTCCTGACATTATTGCGTCAGTTACCATATTGGAACTGGAATTTAGCGAGGATATTGCTTATATACCGTTTCCTGAATATCCTGCACTGAATAACGGAAGGGTATATAATTTGACTTAGCATAGGAGGTTGGCTATGGATAAAAGAGAGAATTTGCTGCGTGCCCTTAGGAGGGATTATCCGAAGTACGTTCCTTTTGATTTCACGTTGTGCCCTTCACAAACAGATGCGTTTGAGCGGGTTTACGGCACACGTGACTATATGGGTTACTGTAACTTTCCATTTCGTTATGTGGAAATAGGAGCAACAAAACTGAATATTGATTATAAGCGGTATTATCAGAATGCCGGGGAGGATTATGAGCCGCTTTGTTGGCTGTCGGATTGGGGAATTATGGGAAAATCGGGGGGAACGGCTCATTTTCAGGAAATGCTGCACCCAATGCAGGGCTTTACTTCCGCCGATGAGATACTGGCTTATCCATGGCCGGATTTTATAGCGGATTATCGTTGGGCTGGTGTTAAGGAAAAAAATAACAGGATTATCCGCAGCGGGTATGCAACAGTTGCCGCAATGCAGATGACTATCTTTGAACTGGCATGGTATCATCGGGGGTTGGAGGAATTTTTGATAGGGTTTTATGAAGAGCCGGAGTTCAACGAAGTCCTTCTGGATGAAATCACAAAAATCAGAGTCAAAATGGCCAGAAAGTATGCAGAAGCAGATTCTGATATCCTTATGCTTGGAGATGATGTATCCACACAATTGGATATGATGATAAGTCCTGACCTGTGGCGGCAGTTTCTGAAACCCAGACTGTCCGCAGTCATAACCGCCGCAAAAGAAGCAAAACCAGATATAATCATTTTTTATCACGGTGATGGCAACTTATCAGCCATTATTCCCGATTTGATAGAAATTGGAGTGGATGTATTAAATCCGGTGCAGCCGGAATGTATGGATCCCTACAAGCTAAAGGAGGTCTATGGAGATAAGCTGTCTTTCTGGGGTGGGTTGGGAACACAGACCACGCTGCCATTTGGGGACTTTGCTGAAGTGGATGATACCTGCCGGACACTGATTGAAAAAGTGGGCAAGGGCGGGGGTTATGTACTTGGACCCACTCATATAATAGAACCGGAAGTACCATTTGAGAATATTGAAGCTTTCCTCAGGGCTGCCCGGATTTATGGGAAATATTAATCCCTTCATGAAATAATGAAAGTAACACCTTCCTTTGGCTGCGGATTAGAAGGCTGTGGATTCAAATCCTGTTAAGCACATTCTGCAACCTTTGATTTTACTGGGTTTTTAAGAAAAGCATTCCTTGGTGGGATGCTTTTTTGCTTAACGTATGACTAACATTTCTTTAAATATAACTAATAGACTAATTCTAAATAAGTCTTTAAACCTAAAGAATTTCTTGAATAAGAGCGAAATAAGTGATACAATTAATGATACACCTAATTCAATACACCCGATTCAATATGAAAGGAATACTCTTATGAGAAGTGTGAAGCTGAAATTAATAATCTTTTTGACCATTCTGATTTCTATCTCCTGTGTGTCAATCATCGTTCTGTTCGGCTTGAATGCATATGATGAGTTTAAAAATAACTCAGTTGAATTGATGACTGAGCTGGCAAGTGAAGCCACAAAAATTGTTGAACTGGAATTAAATAAAAACCTTGCTATTCTGGAGAATCTTTCGTATACGGACAAGGTAAGCAACCCTGTATACTCATTGGAAGAAAAAGCTGAGTATCTTAAAAGGTACAGTGATTTAAACGAATTTTTAAGAATGACGATCATAGATACTGCCGGTGAAGCTCAGATCACCAACGGGACTTCTAGTAATTATGCAGACAGAGAGTATTTTCAGGAGTCAATGAAAGGGAATAATTTCGTTTCCGATCCGCTGGTAAGCCGGAATGATGGTCAGATGGTGGTGATGTTTTCGGTTCCTGTAAGATATAATGGCAGCATTGTGGGTGTGTTGACGGCAACAATTCTCATGAAAGAATTATCAGATATTACAAATCAGATCCAGTTTGGAGAGAACGGCATAGTGCTAATGTTTACTGAGAATGATGACCTGATTGCCCATCAGAACCAGGAGCTGGTCGATTCCGGGTTCAATGGCATCGAAAAAGCCAAAACAGATCCTGCTTTCCTTTCAATGGCCGCCGCAGAGAGGGGAATGTTAGAGGGTAAGCCCGGATGGGGTGAATATACTTATAATGGTGTAGATAAAATAATGGCATATTCAAGACCTGTTGAAATAACAAACTGGTTCCTGTCTGTCTCAGCCCCCAAGGATCAGATTTTTGCTGGAATCAACAGGACACTACGATTTGCTATAATATTAGGTATCATATTTGTCATTTTGAGCGTTGTTATTGCTATATTGATTGGAAATATGTTCGCGAATCCAATTAAGCAGCTGAATGCTGTTATTGTCCGAATGGAAAGATACGAACTGAATTTTGATATACCACCAAAAGTTACAGCACTTACGAAAAGGAAAGATGAATTTGGTGTTATCGCTGCATCTTTAATTCAATTAAAACAGGTTTTTCGGGATATATTATCTGAAATGCATAGTAAATTCATGGATGTGGAGACGCGTGTGACTACGGTACACCAGTCAATGCAGCAGGTTAATAACAATATCTCAGATATTTCCGGTACTACGGAAGAATTATCTGCAGGTATGCAGGAGACATCCGCCTTGACTACTAAGATTAATTCGAATTTCCGTGATGTGAATGTTACCATAGATGAGATTGCTGAGACAGCAGGCGACGGAAAGCAGACCGCAGGGGAAATAAGTCTCCGTGTCAATAAACTAAATAAAACCTTTACTGAATCACAACAGGAAGTAAATAAGAACCTTAAGCAGTTTAATAAGGACCTGACAGTTGCCCTTGAAGAGTCTAAGGCGGTTGAACAGATTAATGGGCTGGTGACCGCAATTATAGATATTGCATCGCAGACAAATTTATTGGCCCTCAATGCAAGTATCGAAGCGGCCAGAGCCGGCGAAGCGGGGAGAGGATTTGCTGTTGTTGCGGAAGAGATTAAGAAATTAGCAGACAGTTCCGATCAGACTGCTTCACAAATTCAAAGTATTATCGGAATTGTAATTACTTCCGTTGATAATCTTGCAGATAATGCGAACCGTTTGATGCAGTTTGTATCAACTACCGTTGGAGGTGATTATGAAAGCATGCTTGGGACGATGCACCAATACTCTGATGATGCCGGAATCCTGTCAAATCTGGTTACGGACTTTTCCCAAGCTGTAAGCATATTACGTGAGTCAACCTCTCTGATCATAAAGTCCATGTCCGACATCGAAGCCGCGGCAAGCCAAGGTGCCCAGGGAACCTATGATATCGCTACCCGTAATTCAGAGATTGCTGAAAACACGGCTGGTGTGCAGAAACATATGGACGAAACATTGATACATATTAAATACCTTGAAGAACTATTAGGGAAATTTAAATTTTAGAGATGAATCTCCGACTTATGGGGGATGGTTTACCAATTTAACAGTTCTTAACCTGTGCCTTAACTGTATTATAGCAGAACCCCACTGTAATGCCAGTATTTACTGAAACGTAGAAACTTGCATTGTAGTGGGGTGTTACAGTTCAGAGGGTAACATCCCGCGAGTCCCGCAAGGCTGCCTTTGTTTTAT
>Ga0153942_1000870_pt1 | contig 12182 bp, 8 predicted proteins | sample TSNJ026MetaG_FD_104731 | JGI IMG/M metagenome (GOLD analysis project Ga0153942, IMG submission 104731) | Attine ant fungus gardens microbial communities from New Jersey, USA - TSNJ026 MetaG | ecosystem: Host-associated > Fungi > Mycelium > Unclassified | place: USA: New Jersey, Brendan T. Byrne... | reverse complement strand
CTTTAATAAGCCCCGTTACCGAATATGTTCTTGTGTTAGCGTCAATCAGAACGCCGGAAAGATAATAACCTCCAAGCAGCCCTAATAAAGCGCCGGTTATAGAAAGCGCGGCGACAAACACAACAAAACAGGCGCACAGCGCGTTGTCCTTAAATCCAAGCGACTTCAAACACCCTATTTGCTTTTTGTTGGAACGGTAGAACCGGTAAAAAAACATCACAAAAACAAAAGCGGTGAGACCTGCCAGCGATGCAAAAAAGTTATATGCAAGCGTTGTATTGGAGTCTAGCGCTTTCTTGTATAATTGCTGATTTTCCGTTAAGTACGGCAATGCCTTCAGTATGGCCATGTTCCCGTCAATGGAGAATATGACAAAAAAGAACAAAAGTGATGTAAGCAGCGCAAGAAGAAGTAAAAGCGCCACAAAGACCTTGCAGCGGGCGATTTGTTTCAATATTTGTTTATATACAAGCCTCATATCTTACCCCCACACCATATCACCAGCCGATATGGGATTTTCGTTAACTGTATCGTTATGAAGCAAGCCGTCTTTTATAGTCAGCACGCGTTCAGCCGTTTCCGCGATTTGCCCATTGTGCGTAGTGAACAGAATCGTCACCCCAAAGGCGGATTTAAGGCTATGCAGCAGCTCTACCACCTTTTTGCTGTTAGCCTCATCCAAGGAGCCGGTCGCCTCATCACAAAACAACAGGCGGGGGCCTTTGATAACAGCTCGGGCAATGGCGACACGCTGCTGCTGCCCGCCTGAGAGCTGGGTGGGAAACTTATCCAGAATATCGTCAATTTCAAGCATCCGAGTCAGCGTGTCAAAGGCAAGGGGCGTTTTGCTTGGGCTAATGCCAATTTTAACGTTTTCTCCGGCAGTCAGATTGCTTAGGAGCAGATAGCTTTGAAACACATTGCCAACCTCGGCACGTTTCCAATCAGCAAGCTGCGCTTCCGAATAATCCGTAATGACCTTATTCTCATACCGTACCGTTCCGGCTGTGGGCTGTGTCAGGCCGGAAAGGATATTGAGCAGCGTGGATTTGCCTGAACCACTGGGCCCTAAAACAGCGACAAAGGTATCTTTATAAATATCAAGAGAAATCCCCTTAATGACCTTTTCTTTCCCATAATCCTTTGTGACGTTTTCCGCTCTTAGTATTGCTTCCATTTATTCAATCCCTACCTCTAAAATAATTATACACCGCCTGGGCGGCTTGCGTGTTCATAGATTCTACCCGGCACAAGTCTTCGACTTCCGCCCGTTTTATATCCTCCACGCTCCCGAAATGTTTTATCAGCGCTTTACGTCTGGCCGCGCCTATTCCCTTTATTTCATCCAGCCTGGAATGGGTCTGGCTTTTTTGTCTGAGCTTCCGATGATATTCTATAGCAAAGCGATGCACCTCGTCCTGTATCCTGGTCAATAGCTTGAAGCCCTCCGACGCTACAGGAAGCAGTATTTCCCTGTCCTGGTATATAATCCCTCTGGTTCTGTGGCGGTCGTCCTTTATCATGCCACACACCTGGATATCGGCCAGCCCCATAGCTTCCAGGGCCTTGCAGGCTGAGTTGACCTGCCCCTTACCGCCGTCTATCATCAATATGTCAGGCCGGCTTCCGAACTTCCCCTCGTCGGGCAGCTCCCTGTCCTCCAAATAATGAGTGAATCTCCGTCTTATTACTTCTTCGATGCTGGCGTAATCGTCCGGCCCTATAACCTCTTTGATCTTAAATTTACGATAATCGCTGCGTCTGGGCCTGCCCTTTTCAAAAACCACCATGGAGCCTACGGATTCAAAGCCCTGTATATTTGAAATATCATAGGCTTCAATGCGGTCAAGTGTGAAATCAAGCTCCATTGCCTCCTGCAGCTGCGCCAAGGCTCCTATAGTTCTTTCATACTCCCGCTTCAGCTTATCCTCAAACTGGTCAAGTGACAAAAGCGCGTTTTTTCGCGCCAGCTCCACCATGCGAAGCTTATCTCCCTTTTGCGGCACCACCAGAGAAACGTTTGAGCCTCTAAGGTCGCTAAGCCAGTTTACTATTACTTCTCTGTCGTTTATATCGGTTTCCAAAACTATTTCCTTTGGTACCAAGGCCGTCTCTCCATAAAACTGCTTCAAAAATTCCGTCAAAACCGCGGAAGGCTCCGCTCCTTCCACTCCCTGAAGCATATATTGCTCCCGGCCTGTCATTTTACCGCCGCGGATAAAAAATACCTGTACCAGGGCTTCATCCCCTTTCCGGGCGAAGGCAATAATATCCCTGTTATCCTGAGAATCCATTTCCACTTTCTGTTTTTCCGACAACTTTTCTATAGCAATTATCTTGTCACGGTATTCGGCGGCTTTTTCAAACTCCAGCTGTTCGGAGGCCTCTTTCATCTGCTTTTCCATATTTTTTAAGATAAAGTCCTGCTTGCCGTTTAAAAACTGCATAGCTTCCTGCACCATTTCATCATAAGCTTCCTCGGATATGATTTTCTGACAGGGAGCGTTACACTGTCCTATATGATAATTAAGGCATGGCCTGCCCTTCCCTAGCTCATTAGGAAATTTTCTGTAGCAACGCCTAAGAGGCCACAGCTTATGAATAAGCTCAATAGTTTCCTTTACGGCCATGGCGCTGGAATAAGGCCCGTAATATTTTGCCTTGTCCTTAACATGGCTGCGGGTCATAAATATTCTTGGAAACATTTCATTGACAGTGACCTTTATATACGGGTAACCCTTATCATCCTTAAGCCGGATATTATATTTGGGTCGATGCTTTTTTATCAGGTTGCATTCTAAAATAAGAGCTTCCAGCTCGCTATCGCAAACGATATATTCAAATTCGGCTATGTTGGCCCGAAGACTCCTGACCTTCGGAATATCATCTGAAGAAGGCTGAAAATACTGGCGCACCCGGTTTCTCAGGTTAATGGCCTTACCCACATAAATAATTTTATCCGCCGAATTCTTCATTATATAAACCCCAGGCTTCTGGGGTAAATTTTTTAACGATTCCTGTATATCAAACATAAGCATCCTCAAATTTCATATCCTGCCGAATTTTTTTTCTATTTCGCTCTTGGTCATTTCAATAATAGTAGGCCTGCCATGAGGACAGGTGAAGGGGTCCTTAAGCTTTAAAAGCTTTTCTATAAGCGCTTCCGCTTCTCTTTCCGTCAGCCGGTCGTTGGCCTTTACCGCAGCCTTGCAGGATATACCCGCTATAGTATTTGCCCTTAATTGGTAAATATTTTCCAGATTGGCATCCAAGGATGAAAGCCTGTCAATTATCTCAATGATAAATTCCGGACTGGCAGGCCCGTTGAAAATGAAAGGCACTGACCGCAGTACATAAGAAGCTTCTCCAAATTCCTCCAGCTCAAAACCAAAGCCTTCAAGCAGCTCCCTGTTTTCCTGCAAAATAAGCCTTTCGCTATGGGAAAGGGATAAAGCCATAGGCTGGAGCAACCGCTGTGAAGGAATTCTTTTCTTCTGATATAATTCGGAAAGCTCTTCATAATAGATACGTTCATGGGCGGCATGCTGGTCAATGAGATAAAGCGATGACTCCTGATCCACAAGCCAGTAAGTATGGAATATATGGCCTGCGATACGGTAATGCTGGAAAAAAGGCGGCGTGTCCTCCAGCTTGTCATCCACAAGCTCTTGGTTCTCCGGCATCTCCGGCATCTCCGGTATCTCCCGGGACTTCTGGCCTTCATCCGCCATAGGGTTGTCTAAAGCAGTTCTCAGTTTCTCTTTTATACTAAGCCTTTTGGCCTCCGGCTGCTTTTCCCAGGCTGATGCCGGCAATGCCTCCGCCACCTGTAAAGGCTTTACAATACGTGAGGTATAGGTAACATCCGGCAAGCGCTCCTGCTGCTTATGGGCCTCGTACACAGTTGTATTTGCCACCTGGCTGTAGTTTTTTTCCACAAGCCTGGCTTCAGGTATCAGATTTTCATCCCGGAGAGCGGAGTCAACAGCTTCCCGTACCGCGTTAAAAACCTCCAGCTCCTTACTGAATCTAACCTCCAGCTTTGTAGGATGCACATTAACATCAACAGTATCCGGAGCCGCCAGGAGATGCAACACAAAAAACGGGAATTTCCCGCCCATCAGCTTTGTCTTATAAGCATCCTCAACAGCCTGACGCAGTATTTCGCTTTTGATAAAACGCCCGTTTAAAAAAAAGCTTTCATGCAGCCTGTTTCCCCTTGCAATTTCCGGCCGGCCTATGAAGCCTTCTATGTGAAAGCCGTCCTTCTCATAATCCACCGGAATGAGCTTTTTGGCTATATCCTTTCCGTAAACCTGGAATATAGCCGTCTTTAAGTCGCCCTTACCATTGGTTTGCAGTAATATGGAGCCGTTATTTATATAGGTAAAGCCTATTTCGGGATGACCCAAGGCCAGTTTTCCAACCATGTCGGAGATGTAGCCGCCTTCTGTTGCCGGTTTTTTTAAAAATTTAAACCGTGCGGGAGTATTAAAAAACAAGCTTCGTACCACCACCGTGGTTCCTTCCGGGCAACCCGCTTCCTGCTTGTCGATTGCCTCCCCGCCCCTAAGCTCAATACTGGCCCCGGTTAATGCCTCGTTTGTCTTTGTTATCATTTCAACCAGCGCGACGGACGCGATGCTTGACAACGCTTCTCCCCGGAAGCCCAGCGTCATTATACTCTCCAAATCCTCAAGGCTTTCTATCTTGCTGGTAGCGTGACGTTGAAACGCGGTTTCCAATTCCTCCCGCTCTATGCCTTTGCCGTTATCCGTTACTCTGATATAGGATATTCCGCCATCCTTTATCTCAATTGTGATTTGCGTAGCTCCTGAGTCAACGGCGTTTTCGGTCAGCTCCTTTACTACGGAAACCGGCCTTTCCACCACCTCTCCGGCGGCAATCTGGTTTATAAGGCTGTTGTCAAGCTTTTTTATCATAAATCCGCCTCCCTTGAACGGCTATGCAGGTAGTGAAGCTTATTTAACGCTTCCCTTGGCGTTAAAACCGCTGGGTTCAGGTTTTGAAGCTCACTGATGAGATATTTATGCTTATTTCTGTCCCTTCTGGGTGTTTCGTATATTATTCCGGCTTCCCTGGCCGCCTCTTTGTCCGCCTTTGCGTATTCCGTCTCGTTCAGCAAGTCCAGTATCTGCTTTGAACGGTTTATTATCTCGTCGGGGAGCCCTGCCAGCCGGGCTACATGAATACCATAGCTTTTATCCGCCCCGCCTCTGACTATCTTTCTGAGGAAAACGATATCGTCCCCTTCCTCCTGGACGGTTATACGGTAATTTACAACTCCGTCTATCTTTCCTTCCAGCTCCGTCAATTCATGATAATGCGTAGCAAACAGCGTCTTCGCGCCGATCTTTCCGGGGTCGGCTATATATTCCAATACCGACCATGCTATGCTCAAGCCGTCGAATGTGCTGGTGCCCCGGCCTATCTCATCCAATATTATCATGGATTTATCCGTTGCGTTGTTTAATATATTGGCAACCTCGCTCATTTCTACCATAAAGGTGCTTCGTCCGGTAGCCAGGTCGTCCGAGGCCCCTACCCTTGTAAAGATGCGATCCACAATGCCGATGCTGCCGCTTTCCGCCGGGATGAAGCTTCCTATTTGAGCCATAAGAACTATTAACGCGCTTTGCCGCATGTATGTAGATTTGCCCGCCATATTAGGCCCTGTGATAATGGAGAGCCGTTTGTCTTCGAGATTAAGCTCCGTATCATTGGGCACGAAGGAGCTGTATAATGCTTGCTCCACCACCGGATGCCGCCCATTTTTTATGTCGATGCGACCGCTGTCATTCACCTCCGGCTTTACGTATCCGTTTTTATCCGCAACCTCCGCCAGAGATTGAATAACGTCAACCGCAGCAATCACCGCCGATGTAAGCTGTATCCGTTCCATCTGCGCTTCCAGGCCGCTTCGGATTTCTTCAAAAAGCTTAATTTCCAGCTCGGCAATTTTTTCATCGGCTCCCAATATGGCTTCTTCAATTTCTTTAAGCTCGGGAGTCATATAACGCTCGCAGTTGGATAAGGTCTGCCGCCGCAGATACCGTTCCGGGGCCAGATGCTTATTGCCATTGGTTATTTCAATACAGTAACCGAATACTTTGTTATATTTTATCTTTAGATTTTTTATGCCTGTTGCTTCACGTTCTCTGGCTTCCATCTCCAAAAGCCAGTTATGTCCCTGGCTTTTCACCTGCCTAAGCTTGTCCAGCTCAGAATCGTAGCCGTCCCTGATGAATCCTCCCTCTCTGATGCTTACTGGAGGTTCTTCCACTATAGCCGAGCTTACCAAAAGATAAACATCCTCCAGAGTATCAAAGGCTGCCGTCATTTCTTTATGAAGAGACGAGCCACAATGCCCCAGCATATTTTTAATATCGGGGAAATACCGGATGGAATTTGCCAGGTAAATAAGATCCCGGCCTCCCGCGGCTTTATAGATTATTTTACTCATTATCCGCTCAATATCCCGTACAGTATTTAAAAGCTCCTTCAACTCCTCACGAAAAAGGGGGTCCTGGGTAAGCTCTCCCACCGCGTCCAGCCTTTTTTGTATCTGCTCAATATCGATAAGCGGCTGCTCCAGCCACTTCCGTATAAGTCTGGCCCCCATGGGCGTTTTAGTCTTATCAAGCACTCCCAGCAGCGAGCCCCTCTTGCTTTTTTCCATCATTGTTTCCGTAAGCTCCAAATTACGCCGGGAAGAAATATCCAGCACCATATACTGGTCCCGGTTATAGCATCGGATATTTCGGATATGAGCCAGGGAATTTTTCTGGGTATCCCTGATATATTCCATAAGCGCGCCGCACGCGCATATGCTGAGGGATTTTTTCTCAAGGCCGAAGCCTGTCAGGTCGTGGGCCTTCAGATGCTCGCAAAGAGCTTTGTAGGCGTTGGCTTCATTAAAAGCCCATACCGGGTAAAGAGCCGGCTTTACTCTAAATGCCTTTTGCGAAACACTATCACTGTTTGTAATGATCTCCGCAGGGTTGTACTTTGCCATTTCGTCTATTATCTTGCTTTCTTCATCTACAGAAAGGCTTGTTGTTACAAATTCTCCGGTAGAAACATCGGCAAATGCCAGGCCGTATCCGTTCTTAGCTACATAGAGGCACATTAAATAATTATTTTTTCCTTCTTCAAGCACATTGGTATCTATGAGCGTACCGGGAGTTATTACCCGGGTCACTTCTCTCTTTACGATGGTTTTGGTAAGCTTAGGGTCCTCCACCTGCTCACAGACCGCCACCTTATAGCCCTTTTCCACAAGCCGGGCAATGTAAGAATCCACCGCGTGGTATGGAACGCCGCACATAGGCGCCCGCTGCTCCAAACCACATTCCCTTCCGGTCAGCGTAAGCTCCAGCTCCCTTGAAGCCGTTTTAGCGTCGTCAAAAAATAGTTCATAAAAATCTCCAAGCCGAAACATCAAAAGGCAATGCTTATATTCGCTTTTTATCTCCATATACTGTTGCATCATCGGTGAATATTTAACCATGTCTACACTCCCATTTATCTTTTGCGTTTGAAAGTTATTATATAATGAATAGTTTTGGAAAGCAATTTATGGAGCGGTGGGATCATTTACTTTGCTTATTATTTGCATTATAATACTATTGGAATTATTATACCTAATAAATTGATAAAAGAGGTGGATTATGAGCAAAGAAAACAAATTTGAATGGTGGAGGCTTGGCGACATCGCTGAGGGCAGGGAAAATCTTGGTCCCGAAATGCCCGTAATACTTTACAGACTTATGCAATATACAATAAGCGATGTGATTTGCGAAACCATTGGAGACGCGCAAGCCGAGGAAATCACCCGCAGGGCGGGCTTCAGAGCAGGCGTGGCTATGGCTGAGAATATGCTTGATTTGACGCTGGATTTTGATGCCTTTATCAGTCAGCTTCAAAAAACAATGAAGGATATGAAAATCGGAGTGCTTAAAATCGAAAGAGCAGATTTGGAAAAGCTTCAAATTACGCTTACGATAGACGAGGATCTAGACTGCTCCGGCCTTCCGGTCTTAGGCGAAACGGTATGTATTTACGACGAGGGCTTTATAGCTGGTATACTGGAAGCATATACCAAAAAAGAATTTTCTGTCAAGGAAATTGACTGCTGGGCAACAGGAGGCCGCACCTGCCGTTTTGATGTGCGGGGTAATGTATAGGTATGTGACTAATTACATACTATAATCTATCAAAAACATACTACAGAAAGCGAGGTTTTTTAATATGTTTAAAAAAGTTATATGTACAGTTTTGTCACTGGCCATGCTTATGGGTTTAAGCGCGGCGGCATTTGGAGAAACAATTTCTGTAACCCGCTATGAATATCTGGCGCAAATTTTAGCGGATAAGGGCGTGGGGATCGCAGAGATTGAAAGCTCTACCTTCTCAGACGTATCCGCCGACCAAGCCCCTGTTGTGGAAACAGGTTACGCTCTTGGCATAGTATCCGGCTATCAAGGCCTGTTCCGTCCCAACGACGCTGTTACTAAGGACGAAGCCGTTACCATGCGGATAAACAGTAACGAAGAGTACAAGGTAAAGGTTGACGAGCTTAAAGCAAGCCTTTCCCTGGAAGAAGCAAAGCAGGCCCTGGCTGACGCCGGCATAGCAAATGTTTCCGATTGGGCGGTATATTATGTGGCCGCGGGCAATGAGATTTCTATACCTTCGGCGGATTTTTATAACGGCTACAGCGGATCAGTCCAAATAAGTACAGGCGGAGCCGCGCCGGAAGAGCCTATTGATACGCCGGACGCCGCCGCGGAACAAATTGCCGCAGAAGTGCCGGCTGCCGCCGCTAAACCGGCCATTGCTCCCACTGACCCGGCAGCAAAAGAGCTTTTCTTAAAAGCTAACGCGCTTATTGAAGATACCTCCTACCGTTATAAGGGCTCTTATGATATTGACATGACCATGAACTATATGGGCGAAACCGAAAGTATACACATGGTCATGGATCAAGAAGGCATGATGTTAAACCCCACCACTGCCTATATCACGACCTCTTATACAATGGACGGCGTTGACATGTCCGTAGAAATTCGCATGGAAAACTATGAGTTTTATACCAAATCAGTCATTAATGGAGAGGATACCGGCTGGGTAATGTCAGATGCCAGCGCGTTAAATGCCGACATGATCTCAAGCCTTCAAGATATGGCCGGAGAAATGGAAGAAGGAATCAGCTATACCTTCGGCGAAAACCGTGAAATTGACGGAGTACCGTATAAGCAGGTGTTGATTTCCTATGATCCTGCTTACATGAGTAACCTGACCTCGGCAGCTATGGGCCTTATGGGCACCGACCTTACAGTTACTGATGATATGACCGAGGAAGAAAAAGCCACTATGCAGGAAATGCTGGATAGCATGACCATGACAATGGACATGAAGAGCGGCTACTTCATTAATGAGGAAACTCTGGAAATAGCTCTTACAGTAATCAGCGGTACAATCGACATGAGTATTATGGGCATAGATATGCACATGGTCTTAAATGGCGAAGCCAATTATTATGACTTCGGCGCTGAACTTGAATTACCTGCAATGTAAAGTTTATAGGACATGGATTTTAACTGGCGTAATGGGAATTTCATAAAAATAAATCCATGTCCGTTTTATTTCTTTATATAATCGATGAGGGGGATATGCCTATGAAGATGAAGTTTTTAGCCTGTACTATAATAATGGCTATATTGGCAAACGGCTTTAATCTCACAGTATACGCGGCGTCCCGTCCACAGGTAGAAACTACCAGCGCGGAGTATAAAATTAATACCATAACCGCTTACGGAGAGCTCCTGGACGAGGGCGACTCAGATATAATTTCCATGGGTTTTGTTTATTCTACTGAAAACGAACATCCTACAATTAGAGATACCAATATAAACGTCAAATTGAACTCAAGCTTTAAGGCGGAATTTTCAGCTCCCGCGGGCAGCGGGATTTATTATATCCGCGCTTTTGCCACTAACAGCTCAGGCACCTCTTACGGCAGCGTATTCGACATACCTTCAAACCCGGACAACAAGGTAACTCTTGAAATAGAAGACGTAGAGAATATTACCGGAGACCGGGCCAGCGTTAGTTTTGAGGTTACCAAAGGAAACGCGAATAATTTTACCGTATACGGTATAGTATACTCCCAAAGCAATTCATACCCCACCATTAACAACAGCAACTGCGACTACATCTCCTATGATGAAAGCGGCAACTCAGGCAGCATAACAATATACGGACTTGATGAGGAAGAAACCTATTATGTACGGGCCTACGCCATATATAACGGCAATACATATTACAGCATACCTGTCGAGTTTGTAAGCGGCGCAGCCGATTACCTGCGGACCCTGGAGCCTGAGGAGGTTGGAGCCTCAAGCGCCGTTCTCCGCGGCCGTCTGCAGGCTTCTGAAAAAAACAGAGTTGCCAAGAAAGGCTTTGTCTATTCCACCAAATACGACATGCTGGAGGTTGGCAAGGGTACTGTTGTAGATATGAATACCGAGCCTACCGGCGTATATGATTACAAAATCACAGGGCTTTTACAGGACACAACTTACTATTACAGAGCATTTATAAGGAATAAGCACGGCGACTACGAGTATGGCAACCGAATAAAGTTCAAGACTATTACCGGCTATGAACTAAAAATAAAATATTATACTAACGATGGTTTTGAAGTCGGAAACGAGACCCTGTTTCTGCCTGAGGGGTACAGACTGACTCAAGAAGATCTTACCGTTCCTGGTCATTATGTGATGATGAACCAGAACTTCAGCCAAACCGTTACAGGCGCCGAAACTATCAAGATACAGCTAAGCAGCAAGGAGAAAGCTTTTATTGACGGCTATCCAGACAGAACCTTTAAGCCGGATCAGGCAATTACAAGAGCCGATGTCGCGAAGGTAATCTATGCTCTTTATGGAGGAAACAAATCTTATAACAAAGCGCCCTTTAACGATGTTTCTGTCATAGAAGCGTATTCCAACGCCATATCCTTTGTTAAGGAAAAGGAATGGATGGGAGGATATCCTGACGGAACCTTTAAGCCACAGGCCTCAATAACCAGAGCGGAAATGGCGGTAGTTTTGACCAACGTATACAACCTTGACATTTATGACGGAACCAACCGCTTCAACGATGTTTCCCATCATTGGGGACGTGATTATATAAACGCCGCGGCCAAAAAAGGCTTTATCGGCGGATATAACAGCGGAAGCTTCCTGCCGGAGAACACTACTACCAGAGCCGAAGCCACTACCATGTTCGCCAATGCTGAGGGCAGAACAAGATTACCCCTAAGCGACAAAACATATACAGACGTTCCTACGAGCCATTGGGCTTATGAAATAATAATGAACGCGTCTACACCTAAATAAGGAGTTGATTTTATCAAAGCGATTATTCTGGCGGCCGGGTACGCCACAAGGCTTTATCCTCTTACACTGGACAAGCCCAAGGCCCTTTTGCCTATCGGCGGTAAGCCGATAATAGGCTATATAGTTGATCAGCTTGAAGAAATTGCCTCCATAACGGATATTTATGTGGTAACCAATAGAAAATTCGTCAACAACTTTGAAGACTGGTCAAAAAACACCCCTTTCGCGAAACCATTATTTGTACTTGACGACGGTACCTTAAGTGAGGAAACCCGCATGGGAGCCATAGGAGATATTCAATTCGTTTTGGAGAAAGCGGCTATAGATGAAGACGTTATCATCATAGCCGGAGACAATTATTTTACCTACAGCCTGAAGGACTATGTAGATTTTTACAGAGAGGCAAACAAGGATTGCGTTTGCGTACAAAGGGTTGAGGATCAAGAGGCTATAAAGCACTTGGGCGTGGCAGTCGTCAACAGTGACAACATCATTGTTGATCTTGAGGAAAAGCCGCAAAACCCCAAATCCGATATAGCTGTTTACGCTACGTATATTTATAAAAAAGAAACCCTGCCGCTTTTCCGTAAATATCTGGAAGAAGGCAACAAGCCCGACGCGCCAGGTTACTTTGTTCAATGGCTTTATAAGCAAAAGCCTGTAGCGGCTTACGCCTATGAAGGAAAATGCTATGATATAGGTACTCATGAGGCTTATAAGGAAGCACAGGAGCTATTTGACCAATGAGCCCGGAAG
>Ga0153942_1000869_pt1 | contig 12198 bp, 11 predicted proteins | sample TSNJ026MetaG_FD_104731 | JGI IMG/M metagenome (GOLD analysis project Ga0153942, IMG submission 104731) | Attine ant fungus gardens microbial communities from New Jersey, USA - TSNJ026 MetaG | ecosystem: Host-associated > Fungi > Mycelium > Unclassified | place: USA: New Jersey, Brendan T. Byrne... | reverse complement strand
CTATCAAGATTTCCATTCACGGCAGGCTGTATTTTGTCCCCCGCGACCACATGGCGCTGTTGAGTATCTTTGAGGATTTTGTGGAAGCGTTGAATACCCATAACCGCAACAAAACGCCTCTCACCGTCAACAGCATGTATGTCCTTGACGACCAAAAGCAGCGTGACAAGATGGCGGCCGAGTTCCATAACCATATCCGCAAGGAGATCGAACTATACCAGGAGCGCGCGGAGCATTTTATCGTGTGCGACTGCCAGAGCGTGGCGATCATGGATCGGTGGGTGCTGAAAATCTCCGCGCTGGAGGAAAAAAAGCGGCACTATGAGGAGCTGCTGCAAAAAGAGCTGGATGAGCTGGGCGAGGAGTTTTCCACTCTGCGCATGTTTTCACAGGAGCTTCAGATTAAGGCGAAAAAGCTCCAAACGCTCAAAAAATGTGCGTGAATAGAAACTGTGATTCCTTATTAATGATGGGAGTAGTATAAAGCGGGGTAATTGCCCATATACAAGCTCCCCTGGGAAGGGCGTCCGATTCGTCGGGCGCTTTTCTTTTTTTATTGGTGCTTTAGCGTTTATATACCACCGGTTCTACCGGGGGAAATAAAAATGCTCTAGAAAATGAATTGCATATCGCCAACCGGCCTGTAGAAAACTTACTGCTACATTAGAAGTAAAATGCGGCTAAGGATTTTATGCAAGCAAAATGAGCAGCATTTGCCGCTTTAGCGGCGGCGGGGCGTGTAATGCTATAATATAATTCGATGCCCCTTGAGGGGCTAAGCCTGCAATTGGCCCGTTTAGGGCCCGTGCATACCACCAGTTCACTGGTGATTTTAATTCTCTCCGGGTCAATACCCCGCCCCTTCCACCCTAGCAGCGGGGAAATTTATTATATTATTTTCAGAAAACGTGGGCCGTTATCCCGCTTTTGCATATAGTGCCTTTTCATCAGTGACCTCAACATAGCCCACCAATCTTTTCAAAGAAGAAATTAATAATAGAGTATTTACAAAGTTAATTGTTTATGGTATTATTGGCATGCAGTAACATTGGTATACCGGTGATACAGCATTCCGGTAATATTATATATTGGGATGTTGGCATACCGGTATTTGACTTTCCACTTCAACTTATTGTATTATTTTATTATGGCAAGATAGCCAAATAATTTAATATTCAAAAAGGAGTAAAGTATGTTCAATAAAGTTGAAGTAAAAAATCATCGTCTTTATGAAAAAATCATTGATGAAATCAACCGTTTAATTCAGTCCGGGGAGCTTAAACCTGGAGATTATCTGCCACCGGAGCGGGAATTGGCGGAACAATTTGGCGTCAGTCGTGTTCCTGTTCGCGAAGCCACTAAGACGTTGGAATTCATGGGTGTTCTGGAAAACACCACCAAGGGCTTGAGAGTAACCGATTCGTTGACGCGCAGTTTAGTTGGATTAGAACTGGATTTAAAAGACATTAATTCCGATACCTTTTCGGATTTATTGGAGGCTCGTGAACCAATCGAATTGAAAATCGTGGAATTGGCTTGCAAGAACCGTACGGAAGATGACTTGGCCGCTATGGACGCGGTTATAGCCAAAATGGGGCAGGAAGTAGAGAAAGGCATGATAAACCCCCAAACATCAAGGGAGTTTCATTATAGTTTAACTAATGCCTGCAAAAATAGCGTACTAACGCGTATATTGCAATTGCTGGATGGGTTGTTGGGGGAAGTGCGGGAGCAATCCTTACTGGCGCCTGGACGATATCTTCAGTCATATGAAGAAAGCTATCGTATTATAGAGGCTGTACGCATAGGCGACGCCGAACTTGCCTGTAGAGAAATGCAACTACACATGGCAGTGATGCGAGGTCATTATGAGGCGTACAGTTCCATGGAACATACGGAGGAATAACCATTAATAATGATGGCCATTATTATAAACCAAATGCTCTACTTTAATGAAAAGGAGGATTGTTTCTAGCTTTAGTCAAAGTACATTGCGCCGAATTTTCAGAATGCTTCTGGGAGACATGTATACTTGGAGGTGATTTAAATTGATTTGCCATATCATACGCAGAACTCTATCAATAATCCCTATTTTATTGGACACGGTTTTCTTCATTATAGGAATTATGTCGCTGACTCCGCGCTCTCCCGGTTTGGCAATTTTGGGACCTGACGCGCCAGTTAAAGCGGTAGAGGAACTGAACGAGAAATTAGGGTATGATCAGCAATATTTGGAGGTGATTTAAATTGATTCGTTATATCACACGCAGAACTATATCGCTGATCCCTATTTTATTGGGCATTATTTTCATCATTATGGGAATTATGTCGCTGACTCCGGGTTCTCCCGGCTTGGTAATTTTGGGGCCAGACGCGCCACCTGAAGCGGTAGAGGAGCTAAATGCGGAGCTAGGGTACGATCAGCCATTTTTGTCCCGGTACGTAACGTACATAGGAAATCTGGTCAAGGGAGATCTAGGCGATTCTTATCGGACAGGCAGGCCAGTGTGGTATGAGGTGAGCAGGCGGCTTCCAACATCGGTCACGTTGGCTATTCTGGGTGTCGGGGTGGCAATGGTGATTGGAATTCCCCTGGGGATTCTTTCGGCGGTAAAGCAGTACAGTCCGGCGGATGTTCTTTTGACATCTCTGGCAATGGTTTTGAATTCTATGCCGACATTCTGGTTCGGTCTTATGGCGATAATACTATTCTCGTTAAGACTGGGGATATTGCCGTCAACGGGCTTGTCGTCACCGGCGCACTATGTCCTTCCCGTCGCCGCGCTCGCGAGTTACACGATTGCCGGGCTGCTCCGCCTGTCAAGAACAACGATGCTGGAGACGATACGCCAGGATTATGTAAGAACCGCCCGCGCCAAGGGACAAAAAGAGAAAATAGTAATTTTCAAGCATGCTCTGGGTAACGCGCTTTTGCCGGTGGTTACCTATGCCGGAATGGCGTTTGGGAAGATGGTTGGCGGCGTCGTTGCCGTTGAAACAGTATTCTCCATTGATGGTGTGGGAAATATGGTTTTGACTGCTATCAGAAATAAGGACGTCATGCTGGTGACCGGCGGCATTGTGTGCTTGGCAAGTATTTATATGATTATCTTGTTGCTTGTAGATGTTTTATATGCAGTAATCGACCCGCGTGTTCGCGAAAAGTATCGAAATCAGTATTGATGGGGGTGTCGAGAAGATGTCTAACCGGATAACATCTCAGGGTCAGGCGAACAAAGTAATATGGGCATATAAAAAGAAAAGTGTATTTTGGGACTTTTGGAAGCAGATCAAACACAACAAAGCGGCGATGTTCGGGATGATTCTCATAACGATTATTGTGTTAATGGCCATATTGGGTCCGGTTGTGATCCCATATGAAAAAGCGATTGTGCAGGACTCGGCGCAGCGGCTGCAGTCGCCTTCACTGGCGCATTGGTTCGGAACGGACAACTACGGCCGGGATATTTTTGCCCGTATTGTCCATGGCGCAAAGTATTCGCTGATGATTGGTGTTGTCGCGGTTGCGGTGGGAATTTCCCTGGGATGCATTTTGGGAACCGTTTCAGGGTATTTTGGAGGAGTGATCGACAATGCCATCATGCGGGTTACGGACTGTATCGTATGTATTCCTTCGACGTTGTTGGCGCTTACCATTGTCGCGGCATTAGGGGGTGGTCTGGGAAAGGTGCTGATTGCGCTTATCATTGCAAATATTCCAGTTTACACGCGAGTAATCCGGTCTACGATTTTAAACGTAACGGAATCAGACTACATTCAAGCGGCTAAAGCAAGCGGCACCCCGGATTGGTTGATAATCATTAAGCATGTACTGCCAAACGCGATTGGCGTCATCATCGTACAAGCCTCCATGACTTTTGGAGACGTTATCATTACAGCCTCTACCATGAGCTTCCTTGGACTGGGTATTCAACCTCCCACACCGGAATGGGGTTCCATGTTAGCGGAAGGCAGGGGATTCATGCTTTACTCTACCAGTATTATGCTGTTCCCGGGTCTGGCAATTGTTCTAACGGCTTTGGCGCTAAACCTAATGGGAGATGGCTTGAGGGATGCGCTTGATCCCAGACTTAGGAATTAGGGGTATAAATATGGATGATAGATTGCTAGTCATTGAAAATCTGAAAATTGAGTATCATTCTGACTCCAATGTGTTCCACGCGGTAAATGGCATCAGCTTTGAACTGGGCTACAAAGAAACTATTGGCCTGGTTGGGGAAACCGGTGCCGGAAAGACCACTACAGCGCTTGCGATTATGCAGCTTCTACCCGAAAGAACCGGATTCATAACCGATGGAAGAATACTCTTTAAGGGAGAGAACATCATTGGGAAAGACCGGGCGGAAATGCAAAAGATTCGAGGCGCAAGTATTTCTATGATATTCCAAGACCCGCTGACATGCCTCAATCCACTGATGACAGTTGGGGAACAGATCAAAGAAGCTCTTGAAATCCACAAGGAAAGTATAGGCAGCGTTGAGCATATCGACCAGCAGGTGAATCAGTTGTTTGAAATGGTAGGGATTCCCCCGGCAAGGGGACGGGAGTTCCCCAATCAGTTTTCCGGTGGTATGAAACAGCGTGTAATGATTGCTATAGCATTGGCCTGCAACCCGGAGCTGCTGATTGCAGATGAGCCTACAAGCGCATTGGATGTTACCATTCAAGCACAAGTGTTAAATTTGATGGCAGACCTAAAGAAAAAGATTAACACATCCATGATTATGATTTCCCATGACCTTGGCGTAGTTGTAAAGACCTGTGATCGGGTTGCCATTATGTATGCGGGCGAAATCGTGGAAATTGGGGCGGTTGAAGACATCTATGCAGACGTGAAGCATCACCCGTATACCGAGGGCCTGTTTGGCGCGATCCCGGATATTCACACCAAGGTTTCACGTCTCAACGCTATTGACGGGCTGATGCCGGATCCCGCGAATTTGCCGACTGGGTGTAAATTCTCTCCGCGCTGCGGGCACTGTATGGGGATTTGCAAAACAACTCCACCGGGGGTGTGGAAATCCGGCTCCCATTCTATCGCCTGTCATTTGTTGGTGAAGGAGGGAGATGAATGACTCCACTATTTGAACTAAAAAATGTGAAGAAGTACTTTCGTGTCAGCGGCGGAATGCTGCATGCGGTTGACGATGTAAGCCTGAGCATTCCCAAGGCGGGTACCCTTGGCTTGGTGGGGGAATCCGGATGCGGCAAGTCCACTCTGGGGCGTTTGTGCATTCGGCTGCTGGAGGCGGATGATGGCGAGATACTTTTTGACGACGTTGATCTTAGAAAGTTAAACAAGAAGGAAATGCATTTGCGGCGGACAGATATGCAGATGATTTTCCAAGATCCGCTGGCCTGTCTGAACGCGCGGCGTAACGTGTTTGAACTGATCTCCGAGCCACTGACCTTAAATCCGTATTATTGGCACAAATTGAGCAAACCAGATATCACCGAAAAAGTGGTCAGCCTGATGGATATAGTAGGCCTTTCCAAGCGTTTTATTAGCTCCTATCCCCATGAACTGGACGGTGGACGGAGACAGCGCATTGGCATTGCGCGGGCCCTGGCGGTGAACCCCAAATTTATTGTCTGCGATGAGCCGGTCTCTGCTTTGGATGTGTCCATCCAGGCACAGATTCTGAACCTGTTGATGGATTTGCAGGAGGAAATGGGCCTGACTTATATGTTTATCACCCATAATCTATCTGTGGTCAAGCACATTTCAAGTGAAATCGCGGTTATGTATCTGGGGCAATGCGTGGAAAAGGCAACTGCCGACGAACTGTTTCAAAATCCGCTGCACCCTTACACAAAGGCGCTGCTGGATGCGGTTCCAGTGCCTAATCTGGCATACCGTGACAAAGTGAGTGCTATCCGCGGCGAACTGTCCAACCCAATCAATCCTGCTCCAGGCTGCCGGTTTGCTCTTAGGTGTGACAATTGTTCAGATGCGTGTACACAGGCGGACTTTCGGTTGAAAGACATGGGCGGCGGGCATTTTGTTGCCTGTTCCTTGTATTAAGCTATACCTTTCCCAAGACTGAATTTTAACAGATACGGCAATGACTGCTTAATAATTTGAAAAGGGGATATTCTGATGAAAAAGCAAACCTTCAAATCTATTGTTTCAATTATTTCATTGACCCTTGTGGCTAGTATGTTTATAACTGGATGCGGAAACAATGCGCCAGCCAATGGAAGCAATACATCGACTGGCGGAAACCAGTCCGCCGGATCGGGAGAAAGCACCGCAGACAAGGTCATGCGGGTGGCCGTTACCTCCTGCCCCGGCAACTACAATCCTTATTCTTCGCAGGCAGGCGGCACCTATAATATTTTCGGCAAGACCCAAGTGTATGATACCCTGTTCTGCCATGATGCGGAGGGCAACATCGTTCCGTCTATTGTTGAGAGCTACGAAATGACTCCTGATAACCTTACCATAACCATGAAGCTGCATCAGGGTGTAAAATTCTCCAACGGCGATCCCTTTACCTCGGCGGATGCGAAGTATTCCCTGGATTTATGCAAAGCGACGACTACAATGGCTGTTTATTTTGAATGCATCGACAGCATTGAGGCTCCGGATGAGTATACAATCGTGCTGAATCTGAATACCCCCAATGCGGCCTTGTTTGAGAACCTAACCTTATATGGACAGATGGTGTGCAAGAAAGCCCATGAGGAGTTAGGCGACGACTATGGTATGACGATGGAAACCACCATCGGAACCGGCCCCTATGTGATAACGGAGTTTACTCCGGAGCTGAGCGTTTCTTATAAGGCCAACGAGGACTATTTTAAAGGCGCGCCCAGTGTGAAAAAGGTCGAGGTTCAGACAATCGTCAATGATGACAGCGCCCTTATTTCCTTGCAGACGGGCGAATTTGATTACTTTATGAATTCAGCCCCTGCCATTGCAATTGACAATATCAAGTCTAATTCGAACCTTGAGCTGGTAAACATCGTATCCAAGAAAATGTACTATATGTGCCTTAACTGCGAGAGCGGGCCTTTTGCCGACCCGAATATGCGCAGGGCGGTGGCCCTGGCCATCAATCGCGATGATCTGAATGTCATGGGAACTGAAGGGTTAGGAACTGTGGTGTATTATCCGGGCTATCCCACAAATACCGGCAACCCGGATATCAATAGCGAAGTAGCCTATCATCAGGATCAGGAAGAAGCCAGGCGCTTGATTAAAGAAGCCGGTTATGAAGGCGCGACAATCACAATCTCAATGGAAAACAATTCAATTATTCAGTTGTTCGCAACGGCTTTACAGAGTCAGTTGGAAGCGGTAGGTCTTAAGGTGCAGGTTGAAATGATGGAGCATAACGCATTTATGGACGATGTTTTCTCGCAAGGTAATTATGAAATGACGATGTCCTTCAGCACGGCCCGTACCGGCGACATGGACTTTGTCTGGACTAACACCATGTCCTCCGCCAAGGTTGGCTCTGGCAATACCGCTCGTTATGTTAATCCTGAAATGGACGCCCTCTTGAAAAAAGCTCGTGAGGAGATGGATCCTGAAGCACGCAAAGAGGCTTATGCCGACTGTATCAAGCTCTATCTACAGGATTTGCCCCTGCTGCCGATAACCTATGAATACTCCAGCCGTGTATATAACAAGGACAATCTGTCCATTGATGAAGGCCTTATCGAGCAAGATAATTTCTACTATTTCAAGTGGAACAACTAAGCCTGCAACCTCACATTTTTCAGGAGTTGTTGTCGTCAGAGATAATGTGAATAGCGTTCGGTGGCTTTTATGCACCGCTTTGTTTATTTAAGTAAAATTGAAAGGAAGATTGCTTGCTATGGTAACACACATTCAGCTGGAATGGAAATCCTTGGGGATTAAGGTTCGGGCGAAGCTACTGTCGGATGAAGCCCCTCACTTTTGCGCGGAACTTGAAAAATTACTTCCCTTTGAGAGCATTCACGGTCATACTGTTATTTCCGGTCATAACATGAGCATTCCAATGAAGCTTTTGTGGCTGGAGCGTGAATATGATGCTCCGCGTCAGGCTGGAAGACTGTTTATTTACACGAACGGTCAGCGTATTGTAATTCCTTATGGGAATACCACGGAGCCGGGCCTTGTCAATTGCTTTGCCGATGTCTTGCCGGAAGACCTGCCTTTGCTTGAGCAGGCTGGGCTTGCATGCAAACAGCGTTTTATGACCGGAAACACTACACCGCAAACGGTAATTGTTTCCGCATTACAGTAAGGAGGTATGGAATTATGGATTGGAGAGAAGTTAAGAAGGAAATCGAAGATCAAATTGATGAAAATTGGCTGAAAGAGCCTGAAGCCATGTGGAAGGTTCGGCATGGTATTTCAGTGACCGGGGCCGGCTCCTTTAATCAATATCTGTCTACCATGATGTTTGTGGATGTATATACCATTGCGTATGGCCAGCACACGTTCTTTATGTTTGTTCAGTTCTGCGACGATCCGGATATGCCGCTGGAAATACTAAAGAAGATGACGGAGCACGAGGTGTGTACGGGTTTTCAGTCAACGCAATTTCTGGCCTATGTGTCCACTCCCGAGGTACATAAGTTCGCGTTGGATATTGTGGAGGTTCTGCCTCAGATCCAGACGAAGGATGAATACAGGGAGCTGATGAGTACTTATGTGCGCTATATCAATCTGCTCCATTATTGGAATCACTGCACCTTCCCTTGGCACATTGGACTGATGTATCAGTATAAAAACACAGAGGAAATTGAGGAAATGTATCGGTTAGCAAGCAGTTAAACAAATAGGTCGAGTGCCGGAACAATTATGTAAGTAGCGCGTAAAGTTTTGCATGAGGGCCAAAATTCAAGCGATGGGCAAATGTTATAATGCGGCATGCGCCCAATCTGCCCCAGGATGGACAGATGAGAGAGCATGGGCCAATCCTTGATGGGCTTGCCTATCAAGGATTGGCCGTTTCTTGTGCAAGTTTATAATATTGATTATAAGAAAGGGGTTGTGACTAATGAAAACAGTTCTTCTGACCGGCAATGACCTTACTTTGGAAGATGTTGTAGCAGTTTGCCGCCACGATATGCAAGTTGATATAAGCGAACAAGCCAAAGAGGGAATATTGTCTACGCGAAAAATCGTAACGGATATGATTACTCAAAATCAAGTGATCTATGGTATCACAACTGGCTTTGGAAAGTTTAGTGACACCGTGATTTCCAGCGATGATTGTGAGCGTCTCCAAAAAAACTTGATTATCACGCATGCCGTGGGGGCCGGTCCTTGCTTCACGCGGGAATACGCAAGAGGGATTATGTTGTTGCGCATCAATAATTTGTGCAAGGCATATTCCGGTACGCGATTGGAAGTAGTGCAGACTTTGGTGGATATGCTTAATCGCGGAGTCACGCCGCAGATTCCTGAGCAAGGCTCTTTGGGGGCAAGCGGTGATCTGGCGCCTCTATCCCACATGGTATTACCCATGATCGGTTATGGCCAGGCAGAGTATCAAGGAAAGGTCATGCCTGGTGCGGAAGCCATGAATCTTGCAGGTATTCCGATCATAACTTTAAGGGCTAAGGAGGGATTGGCCCTCATCAACGGTACGCAGGCCATGACCTCTGTGGGCGCAATAACCACTTATGACGCTCTAAATCTCCTTAAAACAGCTGATGTTGCTGCCGCCCTAAGCTTTGAGGCACAAAACGGCGTTACCGATGCACTCAATCCCAAGGTGCATACCTGTCGTCCCCACCAGGGGCAAATTGATACCGCCCGCATTTTGTTGCACTTACTGAAAGGAAGTAAAAACACAACACGTCAAGGCGATATTAGGGTACAGGATGCTTATTCTCTGCGCTGTGTGCCTCAAATTCATGGCGCGAGCAAAGATGCCATCAAATATATACAAGAAAAAGTTGAAATCGAAATTAATTCCGTCACCGACAATCCCATCATACTTACTGATACAAAAGAAGGGATTTCCGCAGGAAATTTTCATGGTCAACCAATGGCATTGAGTTTTGATTTCCTTGGCATTGCATTGTCGGAACTGGCCAACGTATCGGAACGCCGTTTGGAGAGGTTGGTTAATCCAGCGTTAAGTGGACTACCAGCCTTTTTGACGGAAAACGGTGGGGTTAATTCCGGGTTTATGATCCTTCAATACTCCGCTGCCGCGCTGGTATCGGAAAATAAGATACTTGCACATCCCGCTAGTGTTGATAGTATCCCATCTTCCGCCAATCAAGAGGATCATGTGAGCATGGGTACTATTGCAGCCCGGAAAGCAAGAGATATCATGCGTAATGTTCGCAGGGTATTGGCGATGGAGATTTTGTGTGCATGTCAGGCTATTGACTTGCGGGGAAACAAAGGTATGGGAGTTGGCACCCAAGCTGCGTATACCACTGTAAGGGCTCAGGTCAGCAAGATGGATGATGACCGCCCATTATATGAAGATATAAACACGGTGGAGCGTATGTTGATTGATGGTAAGCTTATCCACAATGTGGAAGAGCGTGCGGAGTGGATTAGTTTTTAACCCTCTTATTTGTTTTAAAGTACGACCGGATGCCAAACATTGCGCTATAAAAGAAGAACAACACCTTTCTATTATGTGATGGCTTGCACGCTCATCACGTTACTGAAGGTTGTTGTTCTTTTGTGTTAATCTCTAATTTACCCGCATGTCAAACGATGGCTTGCCTTTGGGATGCCTCGGTTCATGTAAATCCACACGCCTACTAAGGCATGATTTTGATGCCCTTTCTGCCTCTGCCACGTGTAACAATTCCTTCTTCTACAAGTTCCCTGACCACGGATTCAAATTGTTTCTCACTGAGCATGACGCCGCTATCTCTTAGAAGTGATAAAATCCGTGCTCGACCCAAGCTCGTATCCTTATATTGCTCAAGAACTTCTAATATTTCTTCTTTTGCCGCTGCATATGCAAGTTTTCGTGCAGGGTATTTTGGCGCGGCAATACAATCCAAGTTACCTATAGTATCGAAATAAATAGCCGCATTTCTTAGCTCTCTTACATTTCCAGGCCAATCATATTCAAGCAGCTTTTTTTCTTCGTGTGTCGTTAGCATGCGATGTCCAGATGCACTAAATATGTGAAAGAGGATCAAAATATCTTCTCGCCGCTCACGCAAAGATGGTATATGAATCGTAAACACAGAAAGTCTGTAATATAGATCTGCACGAAAACGCCTTTTCTCAATTTCTACATTTAAATTTTTGTTAGTGGCAGACAAAACCCGTATGTCTATATCAATTACGGTATTACTCCCCACTCTCATAATTTTTCGTTCCTGTAGTGCTCTTAATAGTTTCGCTTGCAAAGAAAGGGGCATATCGCCTATCTCATCTAAGAATATCGTTCCCTTGTTGGCTAATTCAAACAGCCCAATTTTTCCTTCTTTCCTTGCCCCTGTGAAGGCACCGCCCTCATATCCAAACAGTTCGCTTTCCAGCAGTGACTCGGAAAATGCGGCACAGTTTACAGCGACAAACGTGCCGGATGACCGTGCCGAGGCGTTATGGATCGACTGCGCAAATAGTTCTTTTCCCGAGCCGGTTTCACCTGTGATTAAAACCGCGTGATTTGTTTTTGAAATTGCTTGCGCTGTGATTAAACATTTTTTCATTGAGGCTGACATGAAGATAATATCTTCAAATCGGTAATTTGCATATAGCCCTGATTTGCTAAGATTTGAGCTGAGTTTACTGCCAATTTCGCTAATACTGCTGGCTGTTCGGCATTCAAAAAAGAATCCGATAATTTCGTCAGAATTCATCAGTTGCTGCCGCTTGACCATCACATATTCTTCGCCAATTTCGATTAGTTCGTGTTGAAACGAATCACTGAATAGACGTTGAACCAAATTGGGATGACTCGGCAATTCGAGTAAGTCGTTTTGATGGAATTCGTATTGAAAAATATCATTTGCTTTTCGGTTGCTGTATAAAACAACGTGAGAGAGATCCGTCACAAGTACAGCAATATCAGCTTTCTCCAAGACTTTGTTCAACGTCTTGTTAATGATTTTTGCGGATAAGTAACCAATGTCAACAACTTAAGCCCAACGGGGCAGGATGACAAAAACAAGCAATAAAGATTGTACAAAAAGCGAATTGACAAAAAGAGCGCGACAACACAATGGAAGTGGATGCCAATAAATGGG
>Ga0153942_1000868_pt1 | contig 12201 bp, 7 predicted proteins | sample TSNJ026MetaG_FD_104731 | JGI IMG/M metagenome (GOLD analysis project Ga0153942, IMG submission 104731) | Attine ant fungus gardens microbial communities from New Jersey, USA - TSNJ026 MetaG | ecosystem: Host-associated > Fungi > Mycelium > Unclassified | place: USA: New Jersey, Brendan T. Byrne... | reverse complement strand
TTTTATCAGGTAAATCCGGTTCAGACGGAGAAATTGTATGGAAAGGCCCTGGAGTATGCGGGTCTGACCGGCGATGAAATTGTTTGGGATTTGTATTGCGGAATTGGGACGATATCATTGTTTTTGGCAGAGAAGGCGAAGTGGGTCTATGGGGTGGAAATCGTACCGGATGCCATCCGGGATGCGAGGAATAATGCGAAGATAAATGGTATCCGGAATGTGGAGTTCTTTGTGGGGAAGGCAGAGGAAGTATTGCCGGAAAAGGCTGCGGAAGACGGTATCAGGGCGGACGTGATCGTGGTAGACCCGCCAAGGAAAGGGTGCGAAGAGAGCCTGCTGAAGACGATTGTGGAGATGGAGGCAGGGAGAGTCGTGTATGTGAGCTGCGATAGTGCTACGTTGGCGAGGGATTTGAGGTATTTGTGTGATAGGGGGTATGAATTGGTGAGGGGGCAGGTTGTGGATCAGTTTGGGATGACGGTACATTGTGAGTGTGTGGTCTTGATGTCACGGGTAGATAAATAAAGTGCCGAAAAACGGCTTGCATAAAGGATTCCTGGTATTGGGCAGCTAATTGCCTGATGTCGGGAATCCCACTTTTTATATCTGTAAGAACTTATCTATCGGAAAATTGGCTTAGGGTCGAGTTGACAGGATTGTTTTTCGGTAGGTTGTGGAGACAGGACTGATATTTTGAGGGTTGAGTTGACAGAATGAATTTGAATCAGTCGGATGGACTCCTACACAAACACCCACGTAAAAGTAATTGATAAAGTCATTACTTTGTGATATGCTTTAATCATGACTATGTGAATCTGTACAGGAGGATGATTATGTCAGAAAAGAAAAAAAGCATCACACCGATGGAACACTATAATATGTCAGATTTTCTTAGAGGACAGGCGTCTAAAATTATCACGTCTATTTCTGAAGAAGATAAGACTGGTTTCGTATTGAAACATGGAAAGCCATTGGTGGTTATTATATCCAATGAACGCTATGAGCGCCTTCTCAAAGAAGGCATTGATATCAACGAATACTAAGAAACGGAGAAAAAAGAGGACATGGCTGTGAAAAAATCAGAATTGTATTCAATGCTTTGGGAGGCTTGCAACAAGCTCCGGGGCGGCGTGGAGCCAGCCCGCTATAAAGACTATGTTTTAGTACTGCTTTTCCATAAATATGTAACGGACAGGTACAATGGACAGCCTTATGCCATGTTCACGGTAAAACCAGGCACTTCTTTTGATGACCTGATTCTTGCAAAGGGTAAACCGGATGTCGGAGAACGTGTGGATAAGATCATCCAGAAGTTTCTGGAGGACAACCATTTACAGGGTGCTTTGCCCGATGTCAGCTTCAACAATGCCGATGAACTTGGCTCTGGCAAAGAACTGGTGGACAAGGTATCCGGGCTGATTGGTGTATTCCAGAACCCCGCTATCGATTTCCGCACGAACCGTGCCAGCGGTGATGACATCATCGGCGATGCCTACGAATACTTCATGATGAAGTTCGCCCAGGAATCCGGAAAGAGCAAGGGACAGTTCTATACTCCGAGCGAGGTTTCCAGAATCATCGCCCGCCTGATTGGCATCGGCATGATTGAGCAGATTCCTGATAAATATTGGACCATTTACGACCCGGCAGCAGGAAGCGGAAGCCTTCTCATCAGAGCTGCAGATGAATCCCCTGTGGATGAGAACGGAACATCCATCGTGACTATCTTCGGTCAGGAAAAAGATCACTCTACCGCAGGTCTTGCTACCATGAACTTAATTCTGCACCAGAAAGACAACGGACAGATTACCAAGGGAAACACGCTGATCAATCCGCAGTTCAAAGACGATTTCGGTCAGTTGAGACGCTTTGACTTCGTGGTTATGAATCCGCCATTCTCCGACAAATCCTGGAGTGACGGCTTGAAAGCAGATTCTGACCCATACAAACGCTTTGATGGATTTGGTATACCACCTGAAAAGAATGGTGACTATGCGTGGTTCCTTCATGTTCTTAAATCCCTTAATAGCACAGGCAAAGCAGGTATCGTTATGCCTCATGGTGTACTTTTCCGTGGCAACGCAGAGGAAAACATCCGAACACAGGTACTGAATACTCGTTATATCAAGGGTATTATCAGTCTACCGTCAAACCTCTTCTATGGAACCGGCATTCCTGCTTGCCTTATTTTCATCGACAAGGAAAATGCTGACACCAGAGAAGACATTTTCTTTATTGATGCAAGCAGCGACTTTAAGAAGGACGGCAATAAGAACCGCCTCCGTGAACAAGACATCGAGCGAATTGTCCGTGTTTATACCTCACGAGAGGAAATCCAAGGCTATTCCCGTCGAGTACCTTACTCCACCATTCTGGAGGAAAACAACGGCAATCTGAATGTACCTTGCTATATTCAGAAAATTGACGATGCACTTCCGCAGAATATCGCAGTACATCTGAAAGGTGGTATCCCGAAATTTGATATTGACTCTCTTTCCAAGCTGTGGATTGTATCATCGGAGTTGAAATTCGCAATTTTCAAGTGCGTTGATCCTACACATGATATTTATCATCTGGCTCTCGAACCCGATGTGATTGAAAGTGCTTTTGAACAGGATCAGAAGCTCCAGGCAGAAAAAGCATTGGAGGGAACAACTATCTTTAAGTCGTGGCGGGATGAAGTCCGTGATCTTTTGCTTGGCATCTCAAGCGATACAGAGCCAAAGGCACTTGTACGCCAGTTGGGTTCTCTGGTGTTGACAGCTTACGAGGATTCGCAGTTCCTCGACAACTATGATATTTATGACTGCCTGATGAACTACTGGAATGAAAAACTTCAGGATGATGTGTATGCCATCAAAGCCTACGGCTATGAGACCGCTCGTGAAGTGGAATACCAGTATGCACAGAAAAAAGCCAAAGATGCCAACGGTGAGACCGTATCTGTGGATGATAAGTCCAAGGTGAAATCCTTTGATGGCTCCCTAATTCCACGATCCATCATCGAGGCAGAGTATTTCTCCGATAAACTAGATGCAATTCAGGCATTGGCTGACAAGCGGGAGCAGTTGAATTCCGAACTGGCAGAACTGCGTGAGGAAGAATCAGGCGAAGACGGTCTGTTGACCGAAGTGCTGACCGAAGGCGGAGACCTGCCGAAAACCAGTCTGACGAAACGCCTCAAGGAACTAGAAGCTCAGAAGACCTCCCCAGAAATGGATGCCCTCACGGAACTGATGAATTCTTTCGGAACTGCCAGTGCTGCTGCAATGGAGCAAATCATCAAGACAATTCCGTCTGTAGAACAGTATGGCATTCGGAATAAAAATAGTACGCTGGCAAAGGCAAAGCTGAAAGCGGCACTCAAGGCGGCAACCGATGCCGCTGTTCTGCCGGAATCCCGCAGGGATGAATACAATGCTCTGACCTATTATCAGAAAAAACTGGATGAGCAGGACGCTCTCGGCAAGGCAATCAAGGCAGCACAGAAGGAATTGGATGACCTTGTGTTGGCAAAATACGATGCTCTAACTTTGAAAGAAATCAAGCATCTGCTCTTTGACAAGAAATGGATGGATTGCCTCTACAGCCGTACTAATGAAGAAATTGAGCAGATTCTGAGTAACTACGCTGCCCGTGCTATTATGATTGCAAAGCGTTATGAACACACCCTTGGCGAGATTGAGGATAAGACCGCAAAATCAAGAGAGGCTGTTATGTCTGCACTGGAGAGGATGGGTTATCAATGGAAGTAATGTATAAAAAAACCGATGTTGGTAGTATCCCAGCAGATTGGGATGTCCGCACTCTTTCTGAACTCTTTGATAAAGGATTCCAAAATGGGGTTTTTTATGAAGTAGACAGAAAAGGCAAGGGTGTTCCAATAGTCAATGTCTCAGATTTATATGGCAGTGTTCCAATCAAGGAACACTCTTTAGAGAAATTTGATGCTACCGCAGATGAAATAGACCGTTTTCTTGTATGCAAAGGAGACTTGTTTTTTACACGTTCTTCTATTGTGCCATCAGGAATTGCGATGTGCAATGTCTACGATGGAGAAATCGAACACAATGCGGTATTTGATAGTCATGTGATTAAACTCTCTGTTAACCAGCATGAAATTAACCCGCTTTTCCTGTGTTTGCAGTGTAGGATGCCCTATATCCGTAGGTTCTTTATCGCAAATTCCAAAACTGCTACTATGACAACTATTGATCAAAAAGCTATGACTGGATGTCCTATACCGATGCCCTCTTTGCCTGAGCAAGAAAGAATCGTTGAAACACTTCAATCTTTCGACACCTACATCGACAACCTTGCTGAACTGATAGAGAAGAAACGGAATATCCGAGATGGTGCTTTGGAGGATTTGGTCAGCGGAAAAACACGACTGAAAGGGTTTAATGATGAGTGGAGTGTAAGACGTATCGGAAACTGTGCTGACATATACCAAGGAGGCACCCCAAAAACAACAAATCTCCATTTTTGGAACGGAGATGTGGTTTGGGTTACTCCAGGAGAGATTACTAAGAACAAAAGCTTGTATATTCATGCATCTGAACGAATGATAACCACAGATGGCGTAAACAATTCATCCGCTACTATTTTGCCCAAAGGTACCATATTGCTATGCACCAGAGCCACAATTGGCTATCTGGCCATAGCAGATATTGAATTGGCTACAAATCAAGGGTTTAAGAATTTGGTTTGTAAGCCTGACATCGACAATGTTTTCTTTGCCTATGCGCTAATGACAAAAAAGACAGAAATGCTGTCAAAAGCGATTGGCACAACTTTTTTGGAAATATCAAAAAAAGCATTATCTGGAATTGAAATGCGTATACCCTCATTTTCAGAGCAACAAGCCATTTCAGCTGTGTTGATAGCGATGGATGAAGAAATTGAAGCTTTAGAAAATGAACGTAATAAAATAATTCAAATTCGGGAGGGCGCAAAGGATGACCTTTTGACAGGTCGTGTCCAACTGAAAGTTTAAGGAGGCAAACGATGGCAACAGTAGATGCAGAGAAAAAATTGCAGAACAGAGTCCTGCACTGGCTGATTGACGACCTCGGCTATACCTTTCTGGGAAACCTGGAGGATGTAGACAATACGTCCATCCGAGAGAATTTGCTCCGCAAGCACCTGCAGGAACGAGGATATACTTCTGAGCAGATTGGAAAGGCAATCTCAGAACTGACAACCAAGGCTGCAAACCAGACAAGTGATCTTATTGAAGTGAACAAGGCTGTCTACGCCCTCATCCGCTATGGTTTGCAGGGGGTGCGTGACGACCAGGGCAACCGCCCTACCGTTCATTATATTGAGTGGGATGTTGTGACAAATAATGATTTCTATGTGGCAGAGGAAGTCTCTGTGCTTCGCTTCGACTACAAAACAAGAAAACGCCCTGACCTGGTGCTGTACATCAACGGTATTGCGGTAGGCATGATTGAACTGAAACGATCCTGTGTATCTGTCGGGGAAGGTATCCGGCAGATGCTGACAAATCAGAAGAAAGAAAATATCCAGAGTTTCTTCAATACAATGCAGCTCCTTATAGCTGGCAACGAAGCCGAAGGACTGCGCTATGGTGTTATCGAGACCCCGGAGAAGTTCTATTTGTCGTGGAGGGAAGACAAGAATGCCACAGATGAACTCTCTGCCAGAATCAAGGGGATTCAGAGCAAGGAATCAAACCGTCTGCGTGATGGGATTGTCTCTATCTGTCAGCAGGAGCGTTTTCTCTCCTTGCTGCATGATTTCATAATTTTTGATGCTGGACGCAAGAAAACCGTTCGACACAATCAGTATTTCGCAAACATCGCCGCAAGAGCCAGAATCCGCAAAGGAGAAGGCGGCATTATCTGGAACACACAGGGTTCCGGCAAGTCTCTCATTATGGTCTGGCTGACAAAGTGGATTATTGAGAATATTGCGGATAGCCGTGTGGTTATAATTACCGACCGTGATGAACTGGATGACCAGATAGAAAGTCTCTTCTTTGATGTAGGTGAAAATGTCAAGCGGGCAAAGAGCTGCGCAGATTTGCGTGACGCTCTTAACAAAAATGAGAATTCCATTATCTGCTCTCTCATCCACAAGTATGGTCACAACGCTGGCAAACAGGCAGACATTGATCAGTACAGCAAAGAACTGATAGCAGACCTGCCGAAGGATTATAAAGCTAAGGGTACCATCATTGCCTTTATTGATGAGTGCCACCGAACAAACTCCGGCAAGCTGCATACCGCTGTCAAATTGCTGATGCCGGACGCAACACTGATTGGTTTTACAGGTACTCCGCTACTGAAGACCGACAAGAAAACCAGTCTGGAGATTTTCGGCTCCTACATCCACACCTACAAATTCAATGAAGGTGTGGAGGATGGTGTCGTTCTTGATTTACGTTATGAAGCACGTGATGTTGACCAGGATTTATCCAGCAAAGACAAAGTCGATCAGTGGTTTGACCTGAAAACAAAGGGTCTTACCGACCGTGCGAAACAACAGCTGAAACAGAGCTGGGCAACCCTAAGCAAATTATACAGTTCCAAGGAACGTCTTGAGCGAATTGTAGCCGATGTCATTTTTGACATGAGCGATAAGCCTCGTCTGGCGGATGACCGCGGTACTGCTATGCTTGTTGCAGGCAGCATTCTTGAAGCCTGTAAATACTGGGAACTGTTTACAGCACAGGGATTTAACGAATGTGCCATTGTTACCTCTTATGAGCCGACCACCGCAAGTGTCCGCACCGCTACCTCTGACCCTTCACGCAACAGCGAGGAAGAATATAAGAAAAAGGTCTACGAGCGGATACTGAACGGCAAAAAACTGGGTGAATTTGAATCCGAAGTAAAGGAACTGTTCAAAAAATCCCCGGCTAAGATGAAACTTTTGATTGTGGTAGATAAACTGCTCACTGGCTTTGATGCTCCAAGTGCCACCTATCTGTATATTGATAAAAAGATGCGCGACCATGACCTTTTCCAGGCAATCTGCCGTGTCAACCGCCCTGACGGCGAAGACAAGGATCATGGTTATATTGTGGATTACATGGACTTGTTCCGTAACATCCAGCTTGCTGTCAAAGATTATACCTCCGAGGCTTTTGACTCCTTTGACAAGGAAGATGTCGAAGGTCTTATCAAAGATCGCTATGATGAAGCAAAATCCGAAATGGTCGGCAGTCTCGTTTCCTTGGCAGATTTACTGGGAAATGCCAGCGATCCAAAAGCAGATTCTGACTACATTGATTATTTTTGTGGTACCGACAGTGAGGATACTGAGATGGTTGCCCGCAGAGATACCCTGTATGCATTAACAGCTGCTTTAAGCCGCTCTTTTGCAAACTGCTGTGAACGCCTTGTTTCTCACTACGGATATTCCGAAGACCAGGTATCTAACCTGCGAAACGAAATATCTAACTACAACAAAATCAAGGAAATGATAAAACTTGCCAGCTGCGACTATATTGACCAAAAACCGTATGAGGCGGATATGCGATATATCCTTGATACATATATCCGTGCAGAGGATTCCAAGGTAATCAATAAAATGGCGGAAATGTCCTTGGTGGAACTGCTTCTTGAGGGCAAAACCACCACTCCGGTTGAACTGATCAAGGAATTACCCGGTGATGATAATGCAAAGGCAGAAACCATCGAAAACAACCTGAAACATGAAATTGTCAAAAAAATGAGCGGCAACCCCGTGTACTACAACAAAATGTCCGAAATGCTGGAGGATGTCATTGCCCGCCGAAAAATCGAAGCCATGAGTTATGAGGAATACCTCCGCCAGGTAGTCGAAATGGCACAGGCTATCCTTCATCCGGAGGATGACAGCAACTATCCGGATGAAATCAAAGACAGTGCAGCAAAACGGGCTATCTATGATTATCTGGGATATGATTTAATTCTTGCGATTGATGTTGACCGTGCTATTCGTGTAAGCATCCGTCCACAGTGGCATGACCATTTCCAGAAACAGCAGGCTGTCCGACTTTCAATTTATAAGAAACTTATCGCAGCCAAGCACAAGGAACCAAAAGTTACAAAAGAAACCGAAGATCTATATGAAATCGCAAGAAGGCAGACAGAATATGACCAATAGTACAACATCCACCATCGGCGGACTTCCGGTAGAAATTACCCGGAAGTCCAGCCTTAAAAATATGTATATAAGGGTAAATCCTCCAGATGGCATTGTCACGGTAAGCGCGCCTAATAACATTGGGGAAGAAACCATCAAAAACTTTGTTTTAAAGAAAATACCTGAAATTACAAAGGTTCGTGACCGAATGCTGGCACAGGCTCGTCAGAGCAAGCGGGAATATGTGTCGGGCGAATCGTGTTATCTTTGGGGCAAAGCATATATGCTCCAAGTTACCTATGCAGGAAACAGGTATCATATCAACAAGACCCCAAACAGAATTATTATGACCGCACCGGTCGGCTCTACAGAGGAGAACAGAGAAAAAGCCATGACGGAATGGTATCGTTCCGAACTAAAGCGAGTTCTTCCGACCGTGTTGAAACAATGTGAGGACAGGATTGGCGTTGCGGCGAATGCCTGCAATATTAAATATATGAGAACACGTTGGGGTTCCTGCAATGTTGCAGAAAAGCGCATCCTCATAAATCTCCAGTTGGTGAAGAAACCAGTAGATTGCCTGGAATATGTTCTTACACATGAACTGGTGCATCTGTTGGAAAAGAACCACAATAACCGTTTCAGAAGTCTCGTTGAGAAGTATTGTCCGAACTGGAAAGATGCGAAGCAGCTCCTCCAGGATATGCCTCTTGATCATATGGAGCAAGGAGATGATGCCGATGGATAAAAGACCGACCTTCAGCGATGTATTTGATACAAATCCCAAGACGGGCGCATTGATTCTCGGCTCAAACCGCCTGGATGATTATGCTTCAAAATTTCTTGCAAAATATTGCAAAGCAGCATTGATAACACCGATGCCTCTCCCAGTCGATGATATTCTCAAAGCAGAGAAGCTGACCGTGGAAACTGCTGCTCTTTCCAAAGATCTGGATGTCTTTGGGTGCTGTCTGTTGCTTGACAGTTATGTGGATGTTTATGATGCGGAAAAGGACGAGTATGTACCTCAATTTTATAAAGCCGGAACGCTCCTGTTCGATCCTGCATCTGAATGGGCATACGGCGAGGGCTGCAAACGTAATACTCTGATTCATGAGATGCTCCACTGGGAGAAAGACCTCACATATTTTAAGATTCTTGACCTCAAAAACAAAAAAGCGAAGGAACAGTTATATCCTATCATGTGCCGTCAGTCGCGCACGAATTATATGCCGCCTAATGGCAAGAACACAAAACAGAATGAAGTTCAGTGGCTGGAATGGCAAGCACACAAATTGGCTCCCCGTATTCTGATGCCGAAGGACCCATTTAAGAAAAAGGCTCTTGAAATACTGAGTTCTGATATCCAGTCATGCGATGAGCTGGTGAATCAACTCAGTGAGTTCTTTATTACATCCAGAGCTTCAGTAAAAATTCGTCTTCTTGAAGTTGGCATAACAGATACGGTTGCCGTCATGCCGGATTATTCGAATGTTTTTGCCGATATTAACCGCACCGTGGACTATGCCCCTATTTCCATGGAGGATGCTTTTCAACTTATCAACAATAATGTTATTTTCGAGGAATGGATTGAATCCAGAGGCTTCGTTTATGTAGATGGCTATTTTGTTCTTCCTGACAAAAAATATATATCGTTTAAGAACGGACAGATTCACCTTACAAAATTTGCAAAAAACAATTTGTCGCAATGTGCCATCAACATTCAGGAGCAGCATCTTGTAACCTACAAGTACCAAAAAGAGGATTTTTGCAACTATGCTATTCTGTACAAAGCAGACCCCGCTGAGATCGATCAGCGTATTCTGGCATTTAATCCTCGGATGCAGTCTCAGATTCAATCCGGAATAGATGATAAAGAAGTAGCTGCTACATATCAAACGGCAAAAGATCATCTTATCCCTTATGATGAAGAAACCGAAAAAGAACTTCTCCGCATGATTGCAGATGAAGACAAAATGTTATGTGACTGCCTATGGTTCTTGATTCAGAAAAGAGGTTGGGAATATCCGCTTGATTTCAATGAGCATACTCAGATTCATGAAAACTACTTTGCAAGAATTCGTGATAATAAAGCAAATAATATGAAAAGTGATACCATTATGGCTATATGTGTAGGTTTGGGTCTTAGATTACGGCTGACGGAAAAAATATACAGCAAATCCGAACAAAAGCTGCACTACTATGAAGATCCTGATAAAACAAGGATACGCATCATGGAAACCTACCCTTGCATCAATATCAAAAACTTCAACAATCTATTGATTGAATCTCATTTAGAGCCTCTTGGCACAAAAGAAAAGGCAAGCTAAAAAATTTCAAACTATTTTCAACTTGACGAGTTGGGAATATACCATCAATCAACACTGAAATTCCTTCAGAACCCCTTCGGGGGTTCTTTTTTTTGCTTAAAACAACAAAATCTACGTTTTTTATGCTTTTCAACCAACTCGGCGAGTTTTTACAGAAGAAAGTTTCTTTGTTTTAATAAGAGTGTGATTTGAATCACATCATTCTCATCTAAGTACCAGACACTCAAAACAAATAATCTCATCGTCTGAGATGGCCATTAGGACGGCGGGATGCAATAGGAGGTCCGAAGACAGCGAAAGCTGTGCGGAAATTCGATGCACCCACCGTAATTCTTCATGCCCATTTCAGCATTCGGAGTCGGTGGTATCGGAAACCATCGGCTCTCTTTTTGTGTCCTGCTGTCCCATCCAGACAGAAAGGACAAGTCATGAAAAAGAGAGTAAAAAAAGCATTTACAGCAAATTACAACGGAGAGGATTTCAGACTCGGAGAGGTTATGATTCCTTTCGAATTCACAGAGAGTGATGCAGTAAACTGCACCAACGCAGAGTGCATCAAGACCGTGAAACAGGGTGGTCGTACATTCAAGGTGGTTTATAAAGCCGTGCCGGAGAAATGGGCAAAGGTTGGAACATCGGCTTTGAACCTTATCCAGAACGAGGCACTTGGCCATTATGATGTGCCAAACTCCGTATCGATGGATGAGGTAAGGGATGAGTATGGACTTGAAATCGGAGAAACCGAGTCGGCAGAGGATATTTTCATGGCTGCACAAGACCGTGACGAGACCCTTAACACTTTCATCGAACTGATGCATATACTGATTGAGAAATCTGCAAAAATCGGTTATGCTGTTTTGCTCATGCATACCGGAGTCAAAGGCGAGGAGTTCTATGGGAAGATGAAGTTGTCACATAACCCGGCAAACCTGGTACAACAGCAGGCAGAGAGCATCCTTCATGGCGGTCTTGCCAACCTGGATGTAAACAGCATCCGTTGTTACAAGAGCCGGTACGAAGAAGAATACCGCACCGAAGCGTACAAGCTGCTCAACCAGATCATTAAAATGTACAAATAAACACAAGGCACCGTTAGGAAGAATGAATCCTGGCGGTGCCATTGTTTAATCTTTTTTATAGTATCTGCATTCATAACCGTCTGCTCGCAGGAGCAGTCCCTTCATCCACGGTGGTGTTCGACTCATCTGCTCACAAAGTGCATCCAGGGAAACACCGGGACTGCATTCGATAATCAATTCATCGTGAACGTGTCCGACTATCTGGCAGTAAGAGAGTGTTCGCATCGCATACGCCAGAATGTCCCGGCTGACCGCCTGTTCTTATGTCTGGGGTGCGAGGACAGGAGAAATCACCGGGAGAATTTCGATCTTCCCAGAATTGGATTGGTGGTGCCGGAAGTACTCTTAAAAATGCCAGATATATCCCACCATCACCGGAGGACATGGTAATATGTATGTCAGATTTGGAGAAATACATGAATGCAGAAGATGATGAAACTGATCCGCTGATTAAGGCAGGACTTATGCATTATCAGTTTGAAACAATACATCCGTTTCTTGACGGTAACGGCAGAGTAGGACGTTTGCTCATTATTTTGTTTCTTCTTCAACATAAGGTATTGTCTACACCTGCATTATATATATCATATTTCCTGAAAATAAATCGTATTGAGTATTATGACAGAATGTCAGAGGTGCGGAGAAAAGGTGATTATGAGCAGTGGGTGAAGTTTTTCCTGCAGGCAATTTATGAA
>Ga0153942_1000867_pt1 | contig 12205 bp, 12 predicted proteins | sample TSNJ026MetaG_FD_104731 | JGI IMG/M metagenome (GOLD analysis project Ga0153942, IMG submission 104731) | Attine ant fungus gardens microbial communities from New Jersey, USA - TSNJ026 MetaG | ecosystem: Host-associated > Fungi > Mycelium > Unclassified | place: USA: New Jersey, Brendan T. Byrne... | reverse complement strand
CATAACGTTGCAATACAAACAAAATCAGCTCCCGGAATGGGGTTTTGGGGCCCCATGGAGGGAGCGTACGGTTTGATTGGGGTTTTGGCTGTGCAGGGCGTTACAACCCTGCCAAATTACGGATTCTTACGACGGAGTGCTTGCACTCCTAGTCCTTTAGGGGGGCCATTATGGCCCTAAGCGGGTTCGGGCAGAGCCCGCGGCCAACCGAGGCAAAGCTATCGCCGCGTACAAAGTCAAGTCAGAGGCCAACCGAGGCAAAACCTGCATCGGGCGAATACTAAACCGTATCCAAATAATGAAGCTAAATCAGCCAGGTTATGTGTATTTCCTGCTTTTTTGTCACCGGATTCCTTTCCCCGACCTTAATGAAATCAATAAAGCCTACAACCAATTCCCTGGTCAGCTCATTAAAGTCCAGCCAATTATCAATTTTCCTTTGAATCATGTCCAGGTCTAGCTTTTGCGCTTCCAGCGATTCCAGCTGCGAGATTCGAGCCTCGCACAGAGCCATGTCTTTCTGAAACTGCGGACTTAAACGGGCAAAGTCGTTGACCGTGATAACCCCTGCCGCTTTATCCGAATACAGCTCACTGAAAGAAGCGGTTGCCCTTGCCAGTTGCTGCCGCAAGCCGCTGAGTTCTGTTTGACAAGCTTCTTTTTTCTGCCGGCAGCGGTCACTGCCCAAATACTCACCGGCGGATCGCATCTCATAGTGCTCATGGATATGCCGGCGCAGGAGCCGTATTACCTCCTGCTCCAGCAAATCCAAACGGATGCTGTGGGCAGTGCACATTAATTTCCGGTTACGGTATAGCTTACAATTTAAGTAATATTTCCTATTGCCCTTGTAAGTCATTTGGTATTTATTCAGCGCACTCCCACAGTCCATACATTTCACTTTGCCATTGAGGGCATGAACCTTACCGGTTCCGCGTGCGCCACACGGGGTGTGCTGATATCTGAGCTCCTGTACCAGCTCAAACATATCACGGTCAATAATCGGTTCATGGGCGTCCTTTACGACGATCCAATCCCTTTTGGGAACATCCTGCGTTTTTTTAGATTTGTAAGAAGCCTTCTTCTTGCGTCCCTGTGCCAAATCGCCAACATAATTGGGCTCCTGTAATATTCGTGAAATTGTTGTTGGGGTCCACTTTGTGCCGTTACTGCCGCAATGATAAGCGCTGTACCGGATGCCCTGCTTTTTGTATGCCGCCGGATTCGGAATTCCCTCCGAGTTCAGCAGATCTGAAATCCGCCCCTTGCCCATGCCGGATAAATATAAGGCGTAGATCCGCCGAACCACCTCGGCGGCAACCGGATCCGGAATCAAGTGATTGTGATTTTCCGGATCCTTTTGATAGCCATATGTGGGAAACGCCCCGATAAAGTGTCCGTTTATCCGTTTGTGATTCAATACCGTCTTGACGTTCTCCGACAAATCCTCCAAATACCACTCGTTTATTAAGCCGTTGATCTGCCGGGCTTTTTTATTGCTTTTTACGGATGTGTCCGCATTATCAACGATAGATATGAAGCGAACGCCCCAAAGGAGGAACTTGTTGTGTATGTATTTCTCCACCGCTTCCATATCTCTCGTAAAGCGGGATTGAGACTTGCACACAACAATGTTAAACCTTCCTTTTTCGGCGTCCGACAGCAGCTGATTGAAGCCGGGGCGCATGCTGTCAACCCCTGAATAATCTTCATCCACATAAATATTATGGATTATCCATCCGCGTTCTTCCGCGTAGCTTTTCAGTAATTCCCTCTGATTCTGAACACTTTCCGATTCCAGCTGCTTTATTTCATCCTCCTTGCTGAGCCGCACATAACCGGCCATGATCTCTCCGTCATACCGGGTCATCATACTTGCACCATCCCTTTAAAAAGGCAGCGCGCATCCGCGGTCTGATACGGCTTTTGGATGCCGCGTTTCAGCGGCAAAAATCAACCGCTGCCGCCTGCGCTTCGTTTTCGAGATATTTTTTTATCAAGCTGTCAACTCTAGCCTGAATAAATTCTTGCCGCTGCTTTTCATTCTGATAATGATAAAATTGCGTCACCTCAAAAATTGTTTGTTCCATTAAATCACCTCCGTTAATCCCTATGTGGGAGTGGTTGTACAATATGAATTTTGCTATAAATTTGATAATCATACACCCGCCCACGGGAAGTGACTTAATTCAATAAAAAAAGTGAGCGGCCTTGCGCGGACAGCGCGGCTGCTCACCATGATAATTTTTCATTGGTTCTCATTTTTTTCTCAAGTGTTTTTAATTAAATCCCATACCAAATCCATATGATCCCACATCGCGTTCCGCGCCGCAACCGGATCCCGCTTCTCTATGGCTTCAATAATCATATTATGGTATTTAAGCGCATAGTTCTCACTTGTATATTTTCTGGCGTATAAGATATTGTCCAATATAGTGGGCTGCAAAATATTGCTGGTTTGTATAAACATTGGATTTTTGCAGGATTGCGCGATTAATAAATGAAACTCCACATCCAACGCGGAGCATTCATCGGACATGGGATCCACCTGCTTCATTCTTTTATAATTTTCTTTCATTAGCCCAATTTCCTCATCGGTTGCCCGGATAGCCGCAAGATACGCCTCCTCGCTTTCAATAATCCGGCGGAATTCCACCATATACTTATGGTTTTCCCCCGTCAGGATCGCTACCGGAATCAGCATATTGATACCCTGGCTCCCGTCCAGCTTGCATATAAACGTCCCGTCTCCATGACGGCTTTCAATTACTCCCAGGCTGGACAATTTTTGCAACGCGCTTCGGACAGAGACTCTTGAGACCCCCATCATGGCCGCCAATTCATTTTCAGGAGGTATTTTGCTTCCCTCCTTCCATTCTCCGCTTCCAATCAGGCGTTTTATCTCATCCAAAACCGCGTCGCTGACATTTTTATCTTTTATCCTATTAATCGCCATTTCCTCTACTCCACCCATTGTCCTATGTTAAAGCAATATCAATGTATGTTTATCTTAACATTTTTAACTAAATAGTCAACATAATTTTTTTGAAAAACCGCAACGCTCTTTCTGCCTGAACATCAAAATTCGTTACATAAGCCTCGCAGCTGATTCTCTCATTATAGCCGATTTCTTTTAATGCCTGGAAAAACGGTATGTAATCCGTTTTTATCTTCTCCGGATAGACTCTCCCCTCGGGATCCGCAAAATGCACATGCCGCAGATTATCTTTTCCCATGGCTACAAGATGCTCCACCGGCTCCTTTTCCACGCTTAGATGATAAAAATCCACCAGCACCTTTACATGGGGATGGGAAACATCCGCAGCCAGCCTGCATCCTTCCTCAAAGGTGTTAACCAGATTGCATTCCGCCTTTCGCAGCGGCTCGATTACAATGGTAATCCCGTTCTTCTCCGCTGCGGGGGCCACCTCCTTCAGCAGCCCGACCACCTGCCGATAGCCATCCTCGAGCGAAAATCCCTCCGGAACGTTTTTGGCCTTCCCGCTTCCAAATACCAGATACTGTATACCCAGCTCATTGGCGCGGCCCAGCGCCATTTCCACATAATTCTTAATGCGGCCGCTATCCACCTGCGGCCCTGTCAACTGTAGGGTTCCGGGGAAAAAGTTGTTGCAGGTCTCGCAACGCAGGCCGGAATTCTCCAGCTCCCGTTTTACCTCCTGAAACTTCTCCTTTGGCAAGGCGGTCAATTCCGCCAGCGGAAGCTCCACATAGTCATATCCTATCTCCGCTATCCTGGCTACACGCTCGATTCCCGTGCCATCCGGCCCTGAAGCCGTCATATTCAGGCAACATCCAAATCTCATCTCTCATTCCTCCGTCACAATGTGGGATCAATAATCACCTTTAGATACGCATCCGGATTTTTATGAATGTCGTCAAATGCTTCCACGGCCTCCTGGAGGGATATCACTTTGGTAATCAGCTTATCGGTAGCCAGCTTTCCCGAGGTTACAATTTCCGTCACCTGCCCGAATTCCTCATGGGTATAATTAAAGCTGCCCAATACCCTCCTGGCCAAGCATACCACATCCTGCATATTAATGGTCATTTCCTTTTGCGACATTCCCACCCAAACCGCCGTGCCTCCTACCCGCAGGCATTGGATCGACTGGTTGGCGGTGGCCTGCACGCCTACGCATTCAATGGAAATATCAATCATGGCCCCGCCTGTTATTCCGAACACCGCCTCCATAAAGTCTTCTTTTGCCGGATTGATAACCGCGTCGGCACCTAACTCCTTTGTCGTCCGAAGACGCGCGTCACTTAAATCCGATACGATTATTTTAGCAGGCTTTCTCATTTTAACAAGCTGAAGCACACATGCCCCAATGGTTCCGGCCCCAATCACCAGGACTGTTTTTCCTTCCAGGTTCCCCGCCTTCAGCACCGCGCCGTAAGCCACCGCATAGGGCTCGGTTAAGGCCCCGACATAACAATTGCTGTCTTCCGGGAGCTTATACAGCAGCTTCTCCGGAACGGCTATGTATTCGGCCATCGCGCCGTCCTGGGTCAATACTCCGAAGAAGCGCTTGTTAAGGCACAGCATGGTGAGGCCATCTTTGCAGTTCTCACATTCCCCGCAAAAATGGATGGGCTGGACAATTACTTTTTCCCCAACCCCAAACCGCTCCGCTTCCGGCCCCCGCTTTACCACCTCACCGGCAAACTCATGCCCCATCGTCATGGGGGGAAGCCTTCTCCCCGTCAGGCCCAGATATCCATGGACGTCACTGCCGCAGATGCCACAGCCCTTTACTTTTACCAGCACCTCTCCCTTTTTTGGTTCAGGCGCCGCTATTTCCTGTACCTCCAGCGTTTTTTCTCCCAAATACCTCAGTGCTTTCATAGTACGGGTTCCTCCTGATTTTTTTGTTGACGCCGGATACGAAAAAACAGCAACCTGGTTAGAGGCGGCTATTTTTTCGCATCAATATCCCGATTAACCAATTATTGTGAAATTAGCAGGTCACGATTCCTGTCTGATCTTTGTGCCGGAAATTTTCTCATAATATTTTGCAAGCGCGCTATGATCGCTTTGTCCTTCTCCGTCCGCGCGCAGTGTCTGCATCATTTCCATTACCAGAGAGGTCAGAGGGAGAGGGGATCCCACTCCGTGCCCGGTTTCCAGCGCGTTGTTTAAATCCTTAATGTGGAGGTCGATCTTAAAGCCCGGCTTGAAATTACCCTCCGTTATCATGGGAACCTTTGCGTTCATAACCGTCGAGCCTGCCAATCCCCCTCTTATGGCGTCGAATACCTTCTGGGGGTTCACGCCAGCTCTGGTGCTCAGCATAAATGCCTCGGACACCGCCGCGATATTCAAAGCGACAATAACCTGATTTGCCAGCTTAGTTGTATTCCCGGCGCCGATATCCCCGCAATGTACGGCGCTTCCGCCCATGGTCATCAAGATATCATAGACCTCGTCAAATACCGCCTTGTCTCCTCCGGCCATAATGGACATGGTTCCGTCGATTGCCTTCGGCTCTCCGCCGGAGACAGGCGCGTCAAGCATCTTTACGCCCTTCTCCCCGCATGCCTTGCAAATTTCCTGGGAAATGAGCGGCGCGATGGAGCTCATATCCACCAGGATCGTGCCCTCCGCGGCGCCCTCCAGAATTCCGTCCTCCCCCATGACAACGGCCTTTACATGGGGGCCGTTGGGGAGCATGGTGATGATAAGCCTGCACGCTTCCGCCACCGCTTTTGCGGAGGCTGCGGCTTTCGCCCCATATGAGGCGGCCTCGTCCACATTTTCCCGAATTACGTCATAGGCAACCACCTCATGACCGGCTTTCAATAAGTTCTTTACCATAGGTTTTCCCATGATTCCCAATCCGATAAATCCAATTTTCACGTTTGTCTCCTCCTTAAATTGACGCGATTTTCTGGGCGGCCTCCGCGATACGCTCCGCGGTCAGCCTGTAATAGTTCATAACGTCCTCATAGGAATGCCCGCTACAGCCGAATTGGTCTTCGATCCCTACAAATTCAATTGGTTTGCACGCTTTGCAAAGGGCTTCCGCGATTGCTCCGCCCAAGCCTCCGACCACACTGTGCTCCTCCGCGGTCACCACCCCTTTGCAGCCCTCCGCCAGACTCCGGATCTTGTGGGCATTCATCGGTTTAATGGTGGGCACATTGACCACCTTGACATCCACCTTGCCCTCCAGCGCCTTTGCGGCCTCCAGAGCCTTGCCCACCATAATACCGGTTGCGAATACGGCCACCTGGGTACCTTCCCTTACTACATACGGTTCTCCAATGACAAACTTCTTTCCTTCCTCCGTTACATTTTCATAATCGTTTCTGTTGAGGCGGATGTAACAGGGGCCATCCATCTCGACCATAGCCTTTACCGCCTCCACCGTTTCATTGGCGTCCGCCGGGCAAAGGACGGTCATATTGGGTACGGCACGGAAAATAGCCATATCCTCCACACATTGATGGGACGCTCCGTCCCCAAAATCAGACAATCCCGAGGACGAACCGCAAATTTTTACATTCAGTTTTCCAATGGCAATCGTCTGACGAATCTGATCGAATGCGCGCCCTCCCGCAAACACCGCAAAAGAATTGGTAAACGGAATCAATCCGGTTTGCGCAAGGCCCGCCGCTACAGAGGTCATATTCGCTTCCGCAATCCCCATTTCGATGTGGCGGCCGGGATACTCCGCTTCAAACAGCTTCCCCATGGTAGACGCCCCCAAATCCGCGTCCAGCACAACAATCCGGTCGTCTGTCGCCCCGATGCGCACCAGTGTTTCTCCATAAGCGGTTCTCTGATTTGTATAGCTCATTGTATTCTCCTTCAGCGATTACTCGGACAATTCTTCCAATGCCTGCTTATAGGTTTCTTCCGTCAGCATCCCGTTATGGAAGCCAACTACATTCTCGGCAAAGCTTACGCCCTTTCCCTTAATGGTATTCGCCACGATTACCGTCGGTTTCCCCTTCACAGTATCCGCTTCATCCAGCGCGGAAAGGATTTCCTCCATGTTGTGTCCGTCGATTTCAATTACATTCCACCCAAAGCCCTCCCATTTGGGGATCACCGGAAGGGTATTGAAGCGGTCCGCAATGGGCCCGTTGGCCTGTAGCTTGTTGTGGTCAACAATCGCCGTCAGATTGTCCGCCTTCATGGACACCGCCGCCATGGCCGCCTCCCAGATCTGGCCCTCCGCCAGCTCTCCGTCTCCTATCAGTACATAGGTTTTTCTGTCAAGCTTCTTTATTTTCTGGCCCAGGGCCATTCCCAGTCCAATGGAGAGCCCCTGTCCCAGGGAGCCTGTTCCCGCCTCGATCCCCGGCGTCTTGCGCACATCGGGATGGCCCTGAAGGTGGGATCCGATTTCCTTTGTGTGCTTAAGATCCTCTGTGGGGAAATATCCGCTCTCCGCAAGCGCGGCATATTGCAGAATCGCCACATGCCCCTTGCTCAGCAGGAATCTGTCCCGGTCCTCCATTTTAGGGTTCTTGGGGTCGTGCTTCATTTTATAAAAATACAATGCCGCTACAAGATCAGCGGAAGAAAAGGAGCCTCCCAAGTGACCGGCTACCCCAACGCCCATACTGATGATTACGTCTTTTCTCAATTGCCGGGCTTTTTCCGTCAGCTGGGCAATTAATTCCTTACTATAATTCACCGTCATTATCCTCCCGGTCTCTAGTGTGAGTTCTGTCACCGCCATGCGTCACGCAATACCCAGATACGTCTTTCGGATACTGTCGTCGTTGGCCAGCTCGCTGGCCGGCCCTTCCTTTACCAATTTGCCGATCTCCAAAACATAGGCGCGGTCGGCAATTTTCAATGCCGCGTTTGCGTTTTGCTCCACCAGCAATACCGTTACGCCGTCATCATTGATTTTTTGTATGGTTTTAAAGATATCCTGAATGACCAGCGGGGCAAGCCCCATGGAGGGCTCATCCATCATCAGCAGCTGCGGGTTCCCCATCAGCGCCCTGGCCACCGCCACCATCTGCTGTTCCCCTCCGGATAGGGTTCCCGCGTTTTGCTTTTCCCTTTCCTTTAGCCTCGGAAACAGCTGGAAGCAGTATTCTATCCGTTCCTTAATGAACGCCTTATCCTTTTGCAGGTACGCGCCCATCATCAGGTTTTCTTGGACGGTGAGGAGGGGGAAAACAAGCCGTCCTTCCAGCACCTGACCCAGCCGGAGGGCGGAGATTTTATGGGGCGCCATGGAGGCGATTTCCTGTCCCTCGAAGGTTATGCTGCCTCCCGTGTTTTTCCCCAGCAAACCGGATATTGTCCGAAGCAGAGTCGTTTTCCCGGCGCCGTTGCTTCCAATCATCGCCACGATCTCTTTTGGATACACATCAAAGCTGACCTTATCCAACGCGTGGATTTCTCCATAGTGAAAGTCTAAGTCCTTAATTGACAAAATCGGTTCCATTCATCCACCTCCAAGATATGCTTCAATGACAGCCGGATCCGCCTGCACCTCCGCAGGGGTTCCGAGGGCAATCCTTTTTCCGTAGTTTAATACGCAAATCCGGTCGGTAATGCCCATTACAAACTTCATATCATGTTCTACCAGCAGGATGGTAATGCCCTTTTTTCGGATCCGCAAAACAAGATCCGCCAGCTGGTTTTTTTCGGTGGGATTCATCCCCGCCGCGGGCTCATCCAGAATCAAAAGAATGGGATCGCTTGCCAGAGCCCTTGCGATCTCCAAAATCCGCTGCTCCCCATAGGAAAGGGAGTTGGAATAGGAATTTTCCTTGTGCTCCATCCCCACAAAATTCAGGATATCGCAGGCTTTTTCCACCGCCTTGGCTTCCTCTTTTCTCTGCTTGGAGGTTCGCAGCACAGCCGCAAGCAGGCCGCACTCCAGCCTGGACTGCTGGCCCACCAGAATATTTTCCAACACCGTCATGCTGCGGAACAGGTTGATGTTCTGATAGGTTCGGGCTACGCCCAGCCTGTTTGTCTGATACATATAGTTGCCGTCAATGCGCCGGCCGTTTAATTCAACGGCTCCGGAGGTAGGCTTCAGCGTTCCGCTGATCATGTTAAACGTTGTGGTCTTTCCCGCGCCGTTGGGGCCGATCAATCCAAAGACCTCGCCCTTTTCAATCTCGAAATTCAAGCTGTCAACAGCCTTGAGCCCCGAAAAGTTGATTGTCAGATCCGTCACCTTAAGCACGCTTTCCACCTCCGCTTCTCCTGATAAATCCGGAAATATCCTTGCTTAAGCCGGATATTCCCTGGGGCTGGAATAAAATAATAATCAGGATGAAAATTCCGTACACCAGCATTCTGTAATCCGACAGCGATTGGAGGCCCTCCTGAATAACCGTAATAACCGCCGCGCCGATAACCGGGCCAACCAGATTTCCGCTTCCGCCGAAAAGCAGCATGGTGATAAAAATAACGGATGTGTTCTGCACAAAGGTATCCGGACTGATAAAGCCCACCATATGGGCATATAATCCGCCGGCAAAGCCTACGTAAAACGCGGATATGGCAAAGGACATGATCTTATAGCTCTTAATGTTAACGCCGCATCCGTTTGCCGCCATAACATTCTCACGTATGGCGATAAAACCGCGCCCTATCCTGGAATGCACGATATTCTCCTTGATGATTAAAAATACGATCACGAAGAACAGCACCAAGAAGTAATAGTTGTATTTGCTCGACACGGTATTAAAGGAAAAGCCAAAAATTGAGATTTGCGGAACGCGGGTAATTCCCACATATCCATTGGTCAGTCCCGCAAAATTGGCCACAACCAACAGCATCAATTGATTGAAGGCTATGGTCAGCAGGGACAGGAAATGAAATACCAACTTTGAGGCGGGAAACGCCAAAAGCGCGCCGATGACCGCCGCCAGAACCGCCGCGGTCAGGATACTGGCCATAGGCGGCAGGGTAACGCCCATATACTTGCCCAGGCCCCATTCCGAATGGCTTAACAGCACAGAGCCATATGCGCCGATGCAAAAGAAGCCCGCGTGTCCGAAGGAAATCTGCCCGGTATATCCAAACACGATATCCAACCCGCTGGTTGCGATTGTATAGATTCCGATCAGGCAGAGCAGCAGATAAACATACTTGCTTTGCTTAAATATGATATTATTCTCCATCATAACCGGAATCAGAATAAGCAGGGCAACTACGGCGGTGAACACCAGGTTTCTTTTTGAACTGAAAATCTGCTTTATCTTTTCCATTGTCTTCACTCCGCCTTTCTATACCTCATACACTTTTGCGTTAAAGATACCCGACGGCTTAAAGATCATAAATAAAATCATAACACCGTATACAATAAATTCCTTATAGGCGGAGGATACATAGGCGCTGACAAAGGTTTCAAGCAGGCCGATAAGGATCGCGCCCACAATCGCGCCGTAAATATTGCCGTAACCGCCGATGACGGCGCCCGCGAAGCTTTTGGCCGACAGCTGGGTTCCCAGCTGATAGGAAACATACAGGGTGGGGGCAACCAGAACCCCTCCCAGGCAGGCCAGAGCCCCCGCGATTCCATAAGTAACGCCAATGGTCTTATTCACATTGATTCCCATGCAGCTGGCGGCCGTCTTATTCTGTGCCGCCGCGCGCATGGCCGTTCCGAATTTGGTTTTATTTAAGAAAAACTGCAATATAACCATAGCGCATACCGCTACGGTGATGCATAGAATACTCTCTTTAGATACGGTGGCGCTTCCGATTTTCATTACGCTGTTCCGGAAAATAGCCGGAAAATAATGCGGACGCGCGTCCCAGATCAGCATAGCCGCGTTTTCCAGAATAATGGACAAGGCAAGGGTAGTCAAAACCACATAAACATTCTTGGCTTTTTTATTTACCAGAATCCGGATAACAAAGCGCTCCATCATCCAGCCGATGATAAACATGATAATGACCGCAAACATTAAGGCTACCGGGAACGGCATGCCGTACTCCAGGCACTGCCAGGCAATAAACGCTCCGAACATCAACAGGTTTGGCTGTGTAAAATTCATATAGCCCGAGGCTTGATAGATTAAGCTATATCCAAGAGAAAGCATACCGTAGGTACAGCCCAGAACCAAGCCGCCTATTAGTACCGAAATAAACATATTCATATAATCACCTCATCAACACAGCAGCATCATCCAATCGGGAAAACGGAAATGGGCCGCAAAATGCTTTCTCCCGCTGTTTTCACAGCCCATGATTCCTAATTAATTATCTGCGTCGTTTAAATTTTATTGCAGATAGGCCGGAGTTCACCGCTCCGCCAAAAATTTTTCAAAGGAGATATTTCTTCCTTCATGGGTAATGTATATCTGCTGGCCGCTCAGGCACTCGCCGTTATCATAAGCCGAAAAATCCGCGTCTCCCGCCAGAAGCTGGATTTTCATATTTTTAATTACATCCTTTACGGCTTCACCGTCTTTTGTTCCGGCCTGCTCCACTGCGGTCAATAAAATGGTGGTGGCGTCGTAGGCCCGATAGGCGACATCCGAAGCGGGCATAGAGCCATATTCTTCAACATAAGCCTCCAGGAATGCCTTTTCCGCGTCGGAGTTCGCGTCCTCGGGGCTATCCGGGATACAGTGGGGCGCGAAGAAAACAACTCCATTCGCGCCGTCGCCCGCGACATTGCGGATATCCGGCAGTGAGAACGTCTCCGGCCCGTAAATATATCCTGTATATCCCAGGGAACGAAGCTGTTTAATCATGAGGCAGCCCTGTTCTCCCTGGGCAAAAATCAGAACGCCGCTGGGATTTTTCGCAACGATTGAGGATAACGCGCCTGTCCAGTCGGTTTCGCCAACCATAGCCTGTTCTTCCGACACGATTGTAATGGTATCCCGCTTTCCGATTTCCTCCTTCACCTGGTTAAACGCGGAAATATTTCCGTCATCCTGATACACAAGGCAGCCTAACTCCGTGGTTTCCAGAGTTTCCATCGCGTCCGCCAGGGGAACGGCTCCGCCGGAGGAGTTGGGCAGGGAACGGAACAGGTAAGTCCAGCCCTGCTGGAGCCACGCGGGATTCATCCCGGTTGCCACCTCGGGTACTTTAGACGCTTCAACCAAATCTCCCGTCGCCTGGATATTGCCGCTTAGCTGGGAACCGATGATGCCATCCACCTTGCAGTCGTCAATGAGATAGGAAACGCCCTTTACAGCGCCCTCGGTAGTTCCGCCGTCGTCGTAAAATTCCAAT
>Ga0153942_1000866_pt1 | contig 12214 bp, 11 predicted proteins | sample TSNJ026MetaG_FD_104731 | JGI IMG/M metagenome (GOLD analysis project Ga0153942, IMG submission 104731) | Attine ant fungus gardens microbial communities from New Jersey, USA - TSNJ026 MetaG | ecosystem: Host-associated > Fungi > Mycelium > Unclassified | place: USA: New Jersey, Brendan T. Byrne... | reverse complement strand
TAAAGCCTCAAACGGAGGGCAAAGAGTTTGTCATACTGGATATAGCAATTCCAGTGGTCAAATAGGTTCAAAATTTCCGCACATGTCTTTACAAACCCGAATATAATATGATATACTGCTTAGAATACAAATCTAAGATCAGGGAGGCTGCTACTAGCTCAGCCGTACCGGGCCTTATTTTGGCAGCAGGTTTAACCTGTGGGACTTTTAATGTTCCACGGGTTTTTTTATTTTTTTAGGAGGTTTGTTATGGACAGGTACAGGGAATTGCAGAAAACGTCATTGATCACAATCGCGGCCAACGTCATCTTGGCTGCATCTAAACTGGTTATTGGACTTTTCAGCCGCAGCACTGCTGTTGTGTCCGATGCGGTTCACACCCTTTCGGATGTGTTCACCACCATTTTGGTCATGGCAGGGTTAAAATTCTCCAATGAAAAGGCGGACGACGGCCACCCCTACGGCCATCAGAGAATCGAATCCGTGATCTCACTGTTTTTAGCCTTTGCGCTTGCGGCAACAGCTTTATTTTTAGGGTATGAAGGGATCAAGAAAATCCAGTCCGGTGAAGGAGCGTCCCCCTCATGGCTGGCTCTGGGGGTAACTGTGCTGTCCGTCGCCGTCAAGGAGTGGATGTTCCAATATACCCGTGCCAAAGCAAAAAGGCTGGGCTCCACCTCCCTGATGAGCGACGCCTGGCACCACCGCACCGACGCGCTCAGCTCCATCGCCGTCTTAGTGGGCGTTGTGGGCAGCTTTTTCGGCATCCGGTTCCTGGACCCTGCGGCGGCCATCGCGGTCTGTGTCATTATTCTAAAAGCGGTTTACAGCATTGGCCGGGAAGCCATTAATCAACTGATCGACTGCGCCGCGGCGCCGGAGGTGCTGGTACAAATTGAGGCGCTGGCCCTGGGAGTGGAGGGGGTCAAGAGCATTGATCTGCTGCGCACCCGGATCAGCAACAATGTGATCTTTGCTGATTTGGAAATTGAGGTGGATTCCTCCATCACGGTACAGGACGGCCATAAAATTGCCGAGGAGGTTCATGACCTGCTGGAAAGCAGCGGCCTGGCCATTGAACACTGCATGGTTCATGTCAACCCCTGCGTATCCCAGTGAGGCGGTGACGGCGGCAGCTCCCGTACGCGGATCCTTCCATTGATCTACACCCCCTGGGCATCACTTTGGATTCATATTAATGGACTTCGTTTTATCCTCAAGATTGTTATTACATTTGTCCCTCTTAAATTAGTGTAAGCTTTACTGAACAGCGCCGATCCTTTCTGCGTAGGGGCTTGTATTTATCGCTCGATTGTCATAAAATACATGTAGAACCATTTTTGCGCAGTTTTGAATATGCGGGCTTGTATTTTCTAAAACTGTTTTTGGTATTTTTACAAGGAGGCACAGGCATATGAATTTTCCAATCGCATTACAAGTGTACTCGGTTCGGGATGATTTAGAGAAAGATTTTAGAGGCACCCTTGAAAAGGTCAAGGCCCTGGGCTATGACGGGGTAGAATTTGCCGGGCTGTATGGCCAAGATCCTGAGGAGGTCAAGGTCATGCTGGCTGAACTGGGATTGATCCCTCTGTCCGCCCATGTGCCCTTCGTGGATCTGGTAGCTGACCCCGCCGGAGTGTTGGGTGACTATGCCACCATCGGCTGCAAATATGTGGCCATCCCCTACCTAACCGAGGAATACCGCCCCGGCAACCCCAAATTCAACGAGGTCATTGAAGGCGCTAAGGTCATCGGCAAGGCCGCCAACGAACTGGGCATCACATTGCTGTACCACAATCATGATTTTGAATTTGAAAAGATTGGCGGCGAATATGCCTTGGATGTGATCTACACCGAGGTCACCCCCGACCTGCTGCAAACTGAGATCGACACCTGCTGGGTCAAGGTCAGCGGCATTGATCCAGCCGATTACATCCGCAAATACATAGGCCGCTCCCCTGTGGTCCATCTCAAGGACTTCTATATGCCCGGTGAGCGCCCTGAAAAGATGTATGAGCTTATCGGCATTGAGGACGATAAAGACGCCGCTGAAGGTCCCGCCTTTGAATTCAGGGCCGTTGGCCACGGCTGCCAGGACTTCCCCTCTATTTTGAAAGCGGCTGGGGACGCCGGTTCTGAATGGGTGGTGGTGGAGCAAGATATGCCCTCCGCCGGCAAAACCGCCTTTGAATGCGCCCAGCTGAGCATTGAGTATCTCAAAAGCTTATAGGATTTAATCCCAACAGCATGGCGCGGGCCAAAAAGGTCCGCGCCATGCTCTAATGAAGGGTGATCTGTGATGATTCAGGATATTGCCCCCCACCGTTTGGACAACCGTTATCTGCCCCGCGCGCCGGAACCCCAGGATTATGTGCTGGCTTTTTCCGGCGATAGGGTACTGCTGAATTGCCGGCGTGGGGCTCCGGTGATTCCCACATGGGCGGAGCTGAGCCCTTATGCGCAGGATACACCCCTGTATTTGTTCACCCTGGATGAACGGGCCTTTTTTGCGCTGTGGCCAAAAGAGCGGCATCAGGAGCCACCGGGTTATGAGGCTGTGGATACGGAGGTATTCCGCAATTTCCAGCCCTCCTGGCTGGCCTTCGCCGGGATCACAGGTTGCCAGTTGGCGCGTTGGTACAGAAACCACCGGTATTGTGGTCGGTGCGGCGGTGAAAACGTGCACAGTGGTTTGGAAAGGGCTCTCCATTGCCCCCACTGCAACCTGACCGACTACGCCAAAATTTCCCCTGTGGCCATTGTTGCCATAACGGACAGGGACCGGATTCTGCTCACCAAATATGCCGGCCGCAGCTACGCCAACTACGCGCTGGTGGCGGGCTATATGGAGATCGGGGAGATGTTTGAGGATACGGTCCGCCGCGAGGTAATGGAAGAGGTGGGCCTCTCAATTAAAAACATCCGCTATTACAAAAGTCAGCCCTGGGCCTTTTCAGACTCCATCCTGGCAGGATTTTTCGCCGACCTGGATGGCAGCCCAGAGGTGAGGGTGGACTACAGCGAGTTGTCTGAGGCGTCCTGGTTTGACCGAAGCCGTCTTGAGCCGGATGAGGCCCCCATGAGCTTGACCCGAACCATGATTGAGGCCTTTCGCAGCGGCAAATATCCTATGTGAGCCGGCTTGCCTCACCGGAAAACAAGGTGTAGAAAAATAGATAGTATAAACTAGGTAAGCCGGTTTTTTTAGGAAAAGGCTTGATTTCGCTTAAAATTTCTGATATGATGTAAATCGCTGATTTTATAAAATTCAAGCAATATTAGTGAGGAGGTGCAGATACATGGCTAAATGTGACATCTGCGGAAAAGGTGTTAGCTTTGGTATTAAGGTTTCCCATTCACACAGAAGGTCGAACAGAACTTGGAAGCCCAATGTTAAAAGAGTAAAGGCAGTTGTGAATGGTTCTCCACAGCATATTCACGCCTGCACCCGTTGTCTCCGTTCCGGTAAGGTAACCCGCGCCGTATAAACCAAACTGGAAGGCCACACCACAATCGCATATTAAAAGCCATCTCAAATTGAGAGATGGCTTTTTGTATGGGTTTACCTAGTCAAGTTTTTGACCGCATTCGGTGCAAAATTGGGTGTCCTCCTCCACTGTGGCATTGCAGTGGGGACAAGTCTTGGGCGGCAAAGTTTCCTCGGAAACATCCGGATTCGCTGCTGGGCCCTCCTCGGACCATGCTATGGGCTCCACCTTGGCGCCACAGCTGCTGCAAAAAGAGGATTTCGCCGGGACATCGGCACCACACCCGGGGCAAGTGTTGATGCCCTTGATTTGGTTGATCTTTCTTTTCAAATCCTCGATGGTCTCTTTTGCGGCTGCGAGCCTGCTCATCTGCTCCCCGTAGGCGCTGCCTCCGCCTTCCTTATTGTCCTCAAAATACTGTTGGCCAATCTCCTGGCAGGTCTGCCGTATTTGTTCTTCCTGGGCTCTGATTTGAGAATTCAGGCTGGTAACTTCAGCCAAATCCTTGGCCTTCTGAGCCACGTCCTTGCCTCTGCTTGAAATCTTATCAAATAATGACATAGAGCTTTCCTCCTTTATTGTTGATTATCAATATTGTCAGTTGCAGCTGCAACCGGAGCCGCTATCATTGCGGGAGCCTATTTCTTCTAGGCATCTTTATTGGTCGGTTGATCCGCAAGGCCACTGAATGGACTGCCAAGCGGACTCCAGATTCAACGCTGCGGAGAGATAGAAACTGCTTCAGCATACCTAAATATTACAAAAACCCATACTAATTATATTATTATTGTTTACATCTGTCAATTTTTTTTTGGTAACCACTTTCGCTCTTGGCTTTTACTGAATACTACATATTCGCCCTCATGGTCTAATGCATTTCAGACATATTTTTAATGTATTTCTGTTACTTATTGACAGAAAATCTAGTTTTAGTGTAGAATAAAGTTTATACATTAAACATCCGGTAACCTCATTTAACAAGAACGGAGTGAAAGCGTATGAAGGATAAGGAAATTTACGGGTTCTTAACATCCAAATGCAAGGAAAAGGGTATAAAAATTGAAAGCTTGCCGGGACGGTGCAATTTCAGCCGTTCAACACTGTACCGGTATATGAAAGGCATTCTGCATATGAATCCGGAGGTGGAAGGTACTTTCGCCCGGGTCCTGACACTGGATGAGGCTGACCGCCAGGAGTTGTCCCGGTTAAATGGGTTGGCGGCATATGACGACTCCCTTATCGCTTCCCGCTACGCTTTGGATTCACTTGTTTTTGATCTGCCGGGAGACCGGGCGGAGCCTCAAGAAATCCAGTTTGCATATTATGACGATAATAAATATTTGCGTACCCTTGACGAAATTTTCGGCTCCATCTACCATCAGTCTCAAAAGGAGGACTTTGCCTGCGACATCAAGCTGCTGGGCTGTATAAGCGACCACTACTTTAGGCACATCTCCCCATTTGCCCACAGGATACTTTGCCGTCCAGCCACCGCTATAGAACATCTTCTGCTCTTCTCCAAAAAGGACTATCTGCAAAATACTAATATATTAATCAATATCCTTCCCCTGCTTAAGTTTAACGGATATCAGGTGATGTACGGAGAACAGGCCGGTATGGAGGAGATGAAGGTATTCCTGGGCGATATTATGATTATCCACAGCAGCCACTACGCCGCCGGGCAAAGGGTGGACAAATACTATGTAATCTCCTTTATGGCCGAGGAGCTTTCTGAGTGTATCGCTTATGATAATCCCTACCTGTACACCTTTTTTATCAACCATTATAACAACTACAAGCGGCAGTACTGTGAGGCGCTGCTCACCAGCAAAAATATTAATCTTCTCAGCAGCGCCATGGCCAACATAGAAAGGGATCACAACGCCTGCCTTATCAAGCCGAACAGTTGTTTTAATAAAATTCCCATTGAGGCATATAAACGCCTAGTGGCGCGGACGGAACCAGACGCGCTGGCCAATTTTATCAGAGCCCAGATGTACAGCGGCAGCAACCCTTTCCACTTTGATGACGCGGTAGCCGAGATCTTGGATAATCTCAGTTTACGGGTGGAATACTCAAAGGAAATGATCCATACCGACGTCTATTCTACCGGCGGAATGGCGGAACTAGCCAAAACCGGCCGCATTTCGGATCACCTTGTAGGGATGCCCGCTTTTGATAAAGTGGAATTAAGGATGATTTTCGAATACCTTCGTGACCGGAACGCCGATCCTCAGGACAGCTACAACCTGTATTTGGTGGGGCGGAATGTTTTGCCCCAGGGGTATATTATATCCGCTTTTGAGGGATTGGGGGTCTTCATAGAATACAACCAGGTAGAGTACCAGCATGGCATCTGCCGGAATCTATTTATCCGCGATGCCATGCTGGCGGAGGTCTTTGCCGACTATGCCAAAAATCACATTCCGGATCAGTACGCCCTTTCCAAGGCGGAGACCACCGCATTTTTTAATATGCTGATTCACCAGCTAGAGTCCTCCGTTATTTAAGCTTTTTTTCATGGTTGGGTGATAAGCTGGGTAAAATACAATGATACTATGCTAGGAGGCTGCCATGTGAAAGCCTTGATTATTGAGGACGACGCTGTTTTGTCCGACAGCATTATGGAGACTATTCAGGATATTTTTCAGTGTGAACAGGCCTATGATGGAGCGGACGGCTTGTTCAAGGCCTCTGACGGCATTTATGACGTCATTATATTAGATATTATGTTGCCTGAGATAAACGGCTATGCCGTTTTAAAAAAACTGCGCAGCGGCGGGATCATGACCCCTGTGCTGATCCTCACCGCAAAGGATTCCATTGATGATAAAACCGAGGGCTTTAAAAGCGGGGCGGACGATTATCTGGTAAAGCCCTTCCACAGCCAGGAGTTGCTTTTGCGGCTGGAGGCCATTGTCCGCAGAAGCGGCGGAAGCTGGTTTGATGGAGAGCACCTGGTGTTTATGGACTTGTCCATTCGGATCAAAAGCCGGCAGGCGTTGATTGGGGACCAGCCCCTTCACCTCACCGGCAAGCAATACGACCTATTGGAATACCTGGTAAAAAATCAAAATGCCATCCTCACCAAGGAGCAGATCTTTGACCGGATCTGGGGCTTTGACTCCGAAACCACCACCAACGTGGTGGAGGTGTATGCAAGCGGCATTCGCAAGGAGCTGAAGGCCCACGGCTACGACAGGTATTTGAGGACGGTGCGGGGCGTGGGATATATGCTCAGTGGCAGCGGGGACGGCAATGGATAAGGATAAAATCTTCAGGCGGCAAACACTGGTGTTTACCGCCTATAATTTAGTGGCCTTTACCATTATATTTGCCCTCTTTGGACTTATTCTCTACAATCAGGTGAGCAAGTCCCTCTATTATAAGGTGGATGAGGAGCTTCACTTTACCATGGAGCGGATCACAACCTTCGATCTGTTCCGTCAGGATGGACCAAGTCCGCCTCTGGAGCAAGGGGGAAACGCAGATGAGATGGAACGCCCAAAGGATCAGAAGGATGGGGATAAGTTTTTCCTCACCCCCAACAGCATGCAGATTATCTGGTCGGCTGACGGCGCTATTGCCGAATCCTTTTCCGGGCAGGTTCCCCAGTCCTATTACGACAACTTCCTTCAGGGGCTGGCGCTGGATTTGGACCACCTGGACGAAATCGTCTCCTTCAGTACCGCCGACGGTTACCATTACCGCAGCATCACCTTTGCCCATAGCGGTCACTATGTTCAGTTAATTACCAATGTTGACAGCGGCCAGGCCATATTGAACAGCTTTTTGCGCATCCTGCTGGTTTGCATATGTTCCTTCGTGCTTTTATCCATCATTATCAGTTACCTCCTTTCCCGCCGCTCCATGCGGCCTATCCTCCGTTCCTGGAACAGGCAAGTCCAGTTTGTTCAGGACGCCTCCCATGAGCTGCGAACCCCGCTGACCATTATCCAGACCAAACTGGAGATGCTGCTCCGTTCACCCGAAAAACGGGTGATTGACAAGTCTGAGGATGTGGCGCTGATGTTGACGGAGACCCGCAGGCTGTCCAAGCTGTGTAACGACCTGATGACCCTGGCCCGGGATGAATCAAACGCTTCCCAGCTCAAAAAAGAGGCGTTGGCATTGGATGGCTTGGTGATGAAAATCTGTGAGCCTTATATGGAGATGGCGGAAATTGCAGGAAAGCAGTTTGAACTGGCCACTCACTTTGGGGGTAATATCATGGCTGACCGCAACCGGATTCATCAGTTGATGGTCACTCTGCTGGATAACGCTTTAAAGTATACCGGAGAGGGGGACACCATTCAGGTCCGGACCTATGGGGCCGACGGCAAGGTGGTCATTGAGGTGGCCGATACCGGCATCGGCATCGGCGACGAGGCGCTTCCGAGGGTGTTCGAGCGGTTTTTCCGGGAGGATAAAGCCCGCAGCCGGGCCAGTGGAGGCAGTGGCCTGGGCCTTTCTATAGCGCAATGGATCGTCCATAAGCACGATGGCAGTATTAAGGCCTGCCACAACCAGCCAAAGGGGGCCATCTTCCGGGTACGGCTGCCCTCTGTCAAAAAATAGCTGTGCCTGGCAGACACCCATTGGCCCATAATCCTGCCATACTGTAACACTATTTCCACGAGGTATTCCGGCAAATGATATTTCCCCTCTCCTCTTGCGTTCGGGGAAGCTGCTTTTACAAATAACAACCCCGGTCCTTTATAACCTTAAGTGAAAAAATTTTCCATCGGTTCTTACGTAAGCATATAATTCCTGTGAAAAGGCTGGAAAATTTACATATTCGTGAACAATCCCTTACGGAACTTGATTTCCTCCTCCCATTCGGTATATAATGAAACAACTAGCTGCCAATCAATATAGTTTGTATTTTAGGACAGGCCGCTTATGGCCTAACCTGTATGGTGAACGGCAATGCTTTAAAGCGGTTTTAGAAAAGATAGGGAATACGCTGTGACAGTGCGCTATTAAACATCCGCCTCTTCCCTTCATTTTTCCCGGTCATTTCTAAAACCGCTTCAGATGAATTTATGGAGGGTTTAATTTGAAATCTTTTTTTAAGGTAACGGCTTTGTGCGCGGCGCTCTGCCTGGTTCTGGCGGGCTGTTCCAGTATTGATCCGGTAATCCCGGAAATTGAGGATCAAGCCAACTTTGTATTTACCCAGTTCCAGGAACCCCAGCCGGGAGACTATAAAGTGGTTATGAGCACTTCCAAGGGGGATATTGAGTTGACGCTTTTCCCCAACCATGCCCCTGTTATAGTGGACAACTTTATACAGTTGGTAGAAGAGGGATTTTATGACGGCCAGGTGGTCTTTGGCATAGAGCCGGAAATCGCCTTTATGGCAGGTTCCCCCGCGGAGGACGGTACAGAGGCCAAGACGGTCACAGGGGAACCTCTGGAAAAGGAGATTGTCATCGACCTGCATCCTTATGCCGGGGCCCTGGCAGCGCTGTCCTCCGAGGATGGTTACAGCGACAGCCGCTACTGTATATTTGGGGCGTACCCCCTGGATGAGGACACTGAGGCCGGTATGCTGGAGATGAACTATCCCCAGGTTCTGGTGGATAAATATAAAGAGGTTGGGGGATTCCCGGGTGTGTACGGGTATTACACCATCTTTGGACAGGTGGTCCAGGGCATGGATGTGGTGGAAGCGATCATCGCCTGTTATGACGTGGAGGGAGAAGCCATAACTGAAACCATCACCATTGACAGCATCACTGTCAGCCGTTATTAATGACGCTGGTTAATAAAAATTGCGCGGAGGTTTGCAGATGAAGAAACCTGTGATTAAGCTGCTTTGTATGGTTATAATTCTTGTTTCATGTTTGGCGGGATGTGGCGGTAGTGGCGGCGGTTCCGGCAATACCGGTTCCAGCTCCAGCGGCCTTGATCCTGAAAACCCTGTTATCACCGATGAGATGAAGAAGTTTCCCCAATTTCAGGACCCCACAGATGACACCCCAACGGCCACCATCAAAACTAATTTTGGGGATATCACCATAATGTTCTTCCCGAAATATGCCCCTAAAGCGGTAGAAAATTTTCTGACCCACGCTGAAAACGGATATTATGACGGCGTCATCTTCCACAGGGTTGTAGATAACTTTATGATCCAAGGCGGTGATCCGGAGGGAACCGGCTCCGGTGGCGAAAGCATCTGGGGCACAGCCTTCGAGGATGAGTTCTCCAATAAGCTCTTCAATGTCCGGGGCGCCCTTTCCATGGCCAATTCCGGTTCCAACACCAATGGCAGCCAGTTCTTCATCGTCCAGGGCGGCAACAAATATAATGTTGAAGCCTATACCAATAAAAACTATCCCTTGGGCATTGCCCAGGCCTATGCTCAATTCGGCGGCGCGGACTGGCTGGATCAAAAGCATACGGTCTTCGGCATGGTGACGCAGGGCATGGATGTTGTGGACACCATTGCGGCTTTGGATAACGGTAATGGAGCTCCTTCTGAGGAGGTCATTATTGAGACCATTGTGGTGCATTAACGAATGCTTATTGAGGATTGCCGCCATTCAGGTTTTTAACTCTAGAAGAATAACAGCAAATTGGAACTCCCAGCTTGCGGAAGCTGGGAGTTTTATATATATTCACATGGAACTATTTAAGAAAATTTGGGATAATTCGAGAAGATTTTCATGGAATCCCCATGTTAAAATGATACTTGCATATCGCAAATGAAAATAAACGGCAGCAATGTAATAACCAATCTGAGAATCGGTTTTCTATTTATAAAATTATCACTTCCATTTTTTCTGATAATAGGCTATCATATAGGACGGACATAAATATATTAAAGATATAGAGAGGAAATGTGGTTAAAAATGAGCAACGGAAAAACTTTAGGAATAGCCATACTGGGATATGGCGGTATGGGTGGATTCCACGCCAAGCTAATCAGTTCTATGCCTGAATTGACCCTTTGTGGCGTTTATGATATAGACCCTGAACGGAACGCTGTGGCTGTTGAAAACGGCATTCACGCCTATGGCAGCCGGGATGAACTGCTAACCGACCCCAATGTGCAGGTGGTGACGGTCGCCATTCCCAACGACCAACATTTGGCGGAATGTGTTGTCGCCATGAAGGCGGGTAAAAATGTGGTCTGTGAAAAGCCGGTCTGCCTCAATAGCGGTGAACTGCAGCAGATGATCGACTGCTCTAACAAAAACGGCGTGCTCTTCACCGTCCACCAGAACCGCCGCTGGGATGAGGACTTTCTCACCATCAAAAAGATTTATGATGATAATATGCTTGGCAACACCTTTAACATTGAGTCCCGCGTGCATGGCTCCCGTGGCATTCCCGGCGACTGGCGGAATAAAAAGATTCACGGCGGCGGCATGATTTTGGACTGGGGCGTCCATCTGCTGGACCAGGCCCTGATGATGATTGACAAGAAACTGGTGTCTGTCTATGCCCGGATCTCCAATGTCACCAACGAGGAGGTGGACGACGGCTTCACCACAGTGCTGACCTTTGAGGGCGGCCTCACCTTTACCGTTGAGGTTGGAACCAGCAATTTTATTAACTTGCCACGTTGGTACATACAGGGTGAAAACGGCTCTGCCGTAATACAGGATTGGAAGCTAAACGGTGAAATTGTCATGGTGTCCGATTGGGAAAACAGGGATGCCGTTCCCATAGTGACAGCCGCCGGATTGACCAAGACCATGGCTCCGCGCACCGAGGAAACCATAAAGCGGTATCCCCTGCCCGCAATCGAAACCGACCTCAAGGATTACTACCGAAACATCAAGGATGTTGTGGAGGGCAAGGCCGAACAGATTGTCAAGCACGATGAGGTCATGGCCGTTATGCGCCTGATGGAGGATATCTTTAAATCCGCCGAAACCGGACAAATTATTACGTATTAAGAGCATAACCGCCTCACTTTTTTAATGCCAGATGTATAAGATAGGTCAGACGTGTACCAGAACTAAATTGAACACGCTCTATGGAGCTAATGGTTTGTACGAACCCCTTACTACATCAGCCGGGTTGGCTTGAGAACTCCGTCTCTCAACGCTCCCCCTGACCCGGCTATTCAAAATCAGAAGCCCAAGCCTGAGAAAGTGAATAATATTGGAGAATAACGAATCCGGTTGGGATTGCCCCAACCGGATTTCATTTTGGAGCTACTGGTGAGATTCGAACTCACGACCTGCGCATTACGAGTGCGCTGCTCTACCCCTGAGCCACAGTAGCCAATATAGACTATCTTATTATACCGGATTTCTTTCATTCGTCAAGCCCCTTAAAGGCTGTATAGCGGGTTGTTTGAAAATTGAATGAATGGCCTGCCATAGGGGCATGAGATTTCGAAGCCGATAGGGTAGGATATGCTACTCCTTAAATCCAAAGCCCATTAAAAATTCCCGGACTTGGCTTAAGCCTAAGCTAAAAAATATCATTGGGCTCTGATTCTGTGGAAGCGGTTATGCGTTAGTATATGAATCCACCGTATCAAAATTATTAACATTGTTATTTAAAAAATTAGGAAAATAAATCTTGACAGCAATATCTAACATATATATAATTTAATAGTGTTAGCTATTGTGAGGGGGGGCAAGGATATGAATTACACTGAACTGGCTATGGAGTTTCTCAAAAAAATGCAAGTTTTTCACAAAGCAAGGCCGCACAGGAATATCAATGAAGCCTTCCAAGGCGAGGCATTTGTTCTTCAT
>Ga0153942_1000863_pt1 | contig 12230 bp, 15 predicted proteins | sample TSNJ026MetaG_FD_104731 | JGI IMG/M metagenome (GOLD analysis project Ga0153942, IMG submission 104731) | Attine ant fungus gardens microbial communities from New Jersey, USA - TSNJ026 MetaG | ecosystem: Host-associated > Fungi > Mycelium > Unclassified | place: USA: New Jersey, Brendan T. Byrne... | reverse complement strand
GTTAAGCCGTTAAGACCTACGATTCTCTTATTGCCGCCAATTTCAACCAGCGCAACAGTCTTTTCCTCGCCTGGCTCAAATCGAACCGCAGTGCCGGAAGGAATATCTAATCTCATACCAAAAGCAGCTTTTCTATCAAACTTTAAATGTCTGTTCACCTCAAAGAAATGGAAATGAGAACCAACTTGTACGGCTCGATCTCCTTTATTGGCAACGTTTACCTCGGCGGACTTTTTACCATCGTTTAAAACGATATCGCCGGACTTAACAATTATTTCGCCTGGTACCATGTCAATTTACCTCCTTATGGTTGATTATACGATTGGGTTGTGCACAGTTACTAGTTTAGAGCCGTCAGGAAATGTTGCTTCAATCTGAACTTCATGGATCATTTCTGCTACGCCTTCCATAACGTCGGACTTTTTCAAAATTTTAGTCCCTAACTGCATGAGCTCAGCAACTGTGTGCCCATCTCTAGCTAATTCATAGAGATCCGCAGAAATCAAAGCCATAGACTCGACATAATTTAGTTTTAAGCCCCTTTCTTTTCTCTTTCTGGCAACTTCCGCCGCAGTGTAAACGTCAAGCTTTTCTCTGTCCTTCGTGTTTAGGTGCATTTACATTCACTCCTTTATATTATTTGCATTTCCTCGGCAACTGTCTAGGTCAGTAAATAAGGGAGCAGGAAAGACAACCCAGCAACACAATTCCTCGATAGAAGCCTAAGAAAATAACATTCTTATCAGTGGCTTGTCCTTACTGAACTACACACGCTGATTTTCACTGATTATTTTCGAAACGATATCCGGAATGTGTTTCGATGATATTAGATATTGCATCTATTACGATTTCGAGACTTTGAGTTGTATATCCAAATATTCGAATAAAGAGATCATGGTCTGCCGACAAGCTTGCACCGCCTTCTACGTTTTTTGCGGATAGGAGCGTCCTTATTTCCGTCAAAATAGTATCATTAATGTTAAAATTAAATACTAACATGCTTGATACATGCGTGAAGCCTTCCAGCATTCCAAATCCCGACATTGAAAATTTTTCGGGTTCATATTTTGTATTATCACAATAAACAAGAGCGCCATTTTTATTAACATTAATGCGATTTCTATAATACCTATAATCAAATACTTCTCCTCTGGCAAATCGTCCGCATGTAACCGTTTCCGCCATTATTAGTTTTGATGTATGATCTTCAAGCTCTATATCTGTCACAGCACGATAAGCGGATTGCTCAAAAGGTATTACCGCAAGCGGAATATATTTCAAAAAACTATCCCGGCTAACTTTTATAGTTGTGTTTCGAACAGCTTCTCCCGAATTCATTTTGTAAATTTTTTCGTATGACTGGCCGGTGATCCAAACTTTTGAGCCGTTTGAAATATTAATTTCCATCTCCTGGGTATCACCGGCTAAAAGCCCTGGAGAAGCAAACATCGTAATAATCTTTACGCCGCCAGATTTCTGCGGAAACTGCTTCATAACTTTAAAAGGAGAAGTAAAATAGATGTCTTCAATGTAGGAGCGGCCATCCTTAATATCTGTGGTCAATTTTAGGGTCGATACCCTATCATACTTATTTTCAGCAACCGCGTTATAATTGTCTTGATAAGCATCTTGGGGCATACCTGCTACATTCCTTCCAATAAAACGTTTTTCTTGATCCAGTCAATGATCTCTACTTCACCACTGCCTGTTCTCAGATTCGTCATTAAAAAAGGTTTGTCACCGCGCATTTTGACAGTATCAGTTTTCATTACCTCTAAATCTGCTCCGACATAGGGGGCAAGATCGGTTTTATTGATAATGAACAAATCGGATCGTGTAACACCAGGCCCACCTTTTCGAGGGATTTTGTCGCCGCCGGCAACATCAATTACAAATATAGTCGCGTCTACTAACTCCGGGCTGAATGTTGCCGAAAGGTTGTCGCCGCCGGATTCTACAAATATCACTTCAACTTCAGGATATCTCCTCGCCAGTTCGTCAATTGCTTCTAAATTCATCGAAGCGTCTTCGCGGATAGCCGTGTGCGGACAGCCTCCTGTCTCAACTCCGATAATCCGGTCTTGCTCCAATACGCTGTTCTTAACCAAAAACTGCGCGTCTTCCTTTGTATAGATATCGTTTGTAACGACACATACGTTGTACTCTTTTGACATGATCTGTGTAACTTTCGCGATAAGGGCTGTCTTGCCGGAGCCAACAGGCCCCGCAACGCCAATTTTAATAAATGACATAACGTTTTTCCTCCAAGCTAAAAGTTTATGACATATATAGCCTTGAATAGAGCGTCTCATGCTGCATGCATCTAATCTCGAAACCGGGCATAGACAGTCCGATATCGTCTTGCTTAAGATTTTCTATCTCTTCAAGAATTTCCACAAATACGGGATAACACTTTGACAGAATGTTTTGCCCTACCGTTTGGCTAAGCGGAACTGTTTTTACGCAATTTGTAACGATTGCCGAAGCCTGGGCGTATAGAAATGTACGCAGCGCCTGGGCTTTATTCACTCTGGACGCGGCACATAAAACGCCATACGCAACACAATGGTTAGCAGACACACCGGCAACTTTTCCTGCATGGACATACTTATCTAAAACAGTATGATCCATAGACAATTGTAAAGCGCTCACTGTTTTTAAAAAGCGCTGACCAAGCTTTTCGCTTGCTTCACGAATTTCTCTGGCAGCCTTTAGCGCGTACAATTTTCTGTCCAGCTCAATGAGCTTTTTAAAATGCCTCTGTAACGCATAGTCGTATGCAAACGAAGCACAGAGCAGCTCTGTATGCATAAAGCTTCCTTTGAGATTTCTATATAAATATTGCATCACTGTTTTTTCATCTCGAACAAAACCCTTTTGTATATAAGTTTCAAGTCCGAACGAGTGGGAGTAACTCCCTATCGGAAATAATGAATCGTTTATTTGAAGTAAAAGGAATTCACTGTCTATGTCCTGCTTATGCACAATTTTGTCTCCTAGCACATAGAATTTGTTTACATCTAATGGTTGTGGTTATGAGAATGGATATGAGAATGGTTATGACCGTGGTCATCTAAGTCTTCAAACCTGTAATTTTTTGGAACGGGATGAACGTAGTCGTCGTCATGAGAATGACCGCCGCCTGTGTTGCTTGGCGAAGATATAGCTCGTTCGCTTCGCAATTTTGCCTTTTTTACGCCCGGATTGGCTCCAAGCTTTTGCAGAACAGCCAAAATAGGCTTATCATAAGGAAGTATCAGTTCTTCATCAGTATCACCAAAAAATATCGGGGAATGTCTGTTGCCAATTTCGTATGTGATTCTGACGGCTTTGATCACATTATCGTATTTCACAAATATGCAATCTACTGCTTCTATTTCTACGACGATAGCAGTTCCGTCCTCTACGGCTAAAACATCACCATCTCTCAGCCCGCTGGCGAGCATCTTATCGCTTTGCTTTATCCCTATTTCCCGGCCTTCTTTTGAAACCAATCTTTGGATTTTTTTAAATGCCTCATACCAATTAATGACAACATAGTCCTTGGGCATATTAACGAATTCTTTATCAGAAACATTGCCTTTTACCTCAGTAACTAACATCGAGACCTCCTATACTAGTTTCCAAATCTGTCTTCAATTTTTTGTCTTCTCTGTCTGCCATATTTGATGCCTTAACTGCATAGCGCGCTTCTAACCCTTTGATGAAGGTGATAACCTTTGAAGCGTCCATTTCCGATAGTGCTTTTGCCTGCTCAATTAGTAAGCTATGAATGATTTCCATTTTTTGACTGCTCCTTTCGCTTAAGTTCCTTAAGCTATCGGTTCAATAGTTTAAGATTAATATGAACCATTTAATTTGTCAACACTTTTATGTTGACATATTTAAGTTTTTTTCATATGCTTACTTAAATCATTGAAGGAGGTTAATGTCATGACTTTTTCATGTCATAGGAAATTGCGTTGATTCCAGCGTTTCGCCCATAAGTACGGCGAAACGTATGACGAAACGTATTAGGAAATAATTTCTAAGACAACACAGCGCAATTTGTTCTCACCTGTCAAAAAAAACTGACAGAAAAACAAATCACCGCAATTCGAAAGGAGAGATTATAAATGCCAATCAGTATTATTTTTACTTACCTGTTATGGATTATCCTTAACGGTAAAGTTACCGTGGAGATTCTTTTAATTGGTGTGGTAGTAACGGCAATGGTAGCTTATTTCACCTATAAGCTAACAAGGACAACATTCGCGCTGGAAAGAAGGATTACCCGTAAGATTTTTGGCATTATTGAGTATTTAGTCATATTGGTAGTTGAAGTTTACAAAGCAAACATGGGCGTGGTTCAAATAATTCTGGATAGCGAAGCGGAGCTTAAACCAACTTTAGGTTATTTTACAACGGATTTAAAATCAAATTATTCACGTGTTGCTCTGGCAAATTCAATAACACTGACGCCGGGCACAATTACTGTGACATTGACAAAGGATGAATACTTGATACATGCACTTGACGCATCGATGCTTGACGGTATTGGTGAATCTATTTTTGTTGAAAAGCTCAGGAAGTTGGAGGCGAATTAAGTTGAATCCAGTAAAAGATATTCAGCAGATAGTATTAATTATCGGGATGATCTATCTGTCTGCTACGACATTATTCTGTTTAGTGCGGGCTATCATCGGTCCAAGGTTCACTGACAGACTTTTGGCTATAAACGTTATTAATGTGAAAACGATCGTTTTGGTATGTATGTTGGCTCTTTATCTGGGGGAGGGATATGTTGTCGATATCGCTTTGGTTTATTCGGCAATTAGCTTCCTGTCTGTCATTATACTTGCCAGAATTTTTCTTTTAGCATATTTAAATAAATTACCAAAAGATAATTTGACTGAAGGAGATGGCGGTAGTGATAGAAATAATTAGATTAGTTATTGGCGTTGGCTTTATCATATCGGGGCTGTTTTTATTCGGCGTGGCAACGTTCGGCCTGTTTAAGATGAGATATGTTTTAAATAGGGTCCACTGCGCGGCGATCACGGACACTTTGGCGACACTTTGTGTTTTAGTCGGTCTCATGACCTTAAATGGTTTTAATTTTATGTCGTTAAAATTGTTTATAGTTTTAGTGTTCCTGTGGCTCACAAATCCTGTTGGCACACACCTCGTTGGCAGAACAGAAGTCATCACGAATCCAAACATCGAGCAGGAGTGCGAGGTGGTTGAGTTATGATCTATTTTGAGGTTTTTCTACTTATTCTTCTTATTGCGTGCGCATTAGCTGTTGCTCTGACCAGAGAACTTTTACCGCTTATGATAATATTTATGATGTTTAGCCTTATTATGTCTGTAGTGTGGATCGTATTGGAATCCCCGGACTTAGCTATAACTGAAGCGGCGGTGGGCGCCGGAATCACATCCTTGTTGTTTTTCTTAGCCTTGCGAAATATTCATAAGGCAACCGCGGATAACTTGGAGGAACTGAACAAGCATAAGGCTGAAAACGCGGCAATACGTGTTATGAATTGGGTAAATGGCGTAGAGAAAAGCAAAAGTGAAGAAGCTGAGCAAAAACTATCTGGGGCTAAATTTAACAGTTATGGCGTATATGTCGAGGAAGAAGAATTTCATAAGAAAAAGAAATATCATAAAACTTATAACGCATTCAGTATGTTTTTTGCGGCTTGTTTAATTGTTCTTCTTATTTATATGGTCATACAGCTTCCGGCTTATGGCGATCCGCACGCGCCGGTGGTTAACGAGGTCAGCACACGATATGTTGAAAGGGGACTGGAAGAAACAGGCGCTACAAATATTGTAGCTGGACTCATACTTGACTATAGAGCATTTGATACGTTTGGTGAAGCCGCGATGCTATTTACTGCATCGATCGTCGTAATAAGTCTACTGAAAAAATCAAAGAAGGGAGAGATTGAAAAAACTGGTTGACGAGGAAATGTGCCGTAAAGAACAAAAAGCGCTGTATGCGTATTTGTTTTCCGCAATTTCCTATGACATAAAAATATCTCCTTAGATTTGATTTGCAGTTTAACTGCTTTTCAAGTCTAAAGAGATTACTTACGGTGTAACCACCCTCTGCTGAGATGGAGATTTATTTACAGGATTAGCCGAATGATTCGTTATTTTTTGTGGTGTCCTGGCTCATATATTCAGTTTTCAAAGCGCTGTCTTGCGAAAAGTTTAATGTATAGTCTGTTGTGGGATAATACCTGAGCAGTAACCTTCTTTCAACTTCATTCAAGGAATTAACAAAGGCCAGAACCGCTTTGCACTGTTCGGGGGTGAGCTGTTCAATCATGGATAATAACCGTCTATGAGTTTCAGACAGATTGACATCCTTGCTGTTATCAGAGAATTTCGGATCATCACCTGATACTATCCAGTGCGCGCAATAACCGTACTTTTCTTCAATTAACTCAAGTAATTGCTGTGATATATTTATACTGCTATCTTTCAACAACATGGACACATAGCTTTCAGTGACTTTTAAGGATTCAGCAAACTTTCGTTGAGTGATGTTATTGGACTTAATTATTTCTCTCAACCTATCACATTGAGTCATGACATCAGCTCCCTTCAATTATTTAAGTTAAGTATATAGAAAAAATTTAAATAAGTCAATAAATAAGAATTGACAAAGGGTGTAGCTAAAAATCAGCATGTGTAGTATAAAACAACCAACTGTAGCAGCATAAAAATCATTTATAGCTAAGAATTCTGCATAGAAACAGTATTTACTGCCTCTTACACAATGGTATGCGAAGCGCTATTTGTGACAATCCTCAAGCTTTTCAACCTTTTCAAGCTTACCAATGATTTTTAACCACACCCATTGACAAATAAAAAGGGTTGTACTAAACTTAAATGATTGAAGCTTTTGCTTGAATAATTTAAGCGGAAGGAGCAGTCAAAATGAAACCCATCAACGACTTTCCACCGGCTTTCCCGTAGGCGTAAAGCCAGGAAAAGCAAGTCATTTAAAATACTGTTATCAGTATACTGCTTGGTACTATTATACGTTTTTTTGCTTTCTTTTATGAATGATATCGCAAACAGCTATAAATTAATACAAGGGGAAAGGGAATATGAAAAAAGTTATTGAAAATAACGATGATGAAATTTTAATGATCATCACCGAGTTTGTAACGCCCATTATTTTATTAATGGGTATATTTATCGTTTTAAACGGGCATTTATCACCTGGCGGCGGCTTCTCTGGAGGAACCGTACTTGGCTCTGCTTTTATACTGTACGCCACCGCTTTTGGTACAGAGAGCCTGAGAGCGTTCTTTACCTATAAAACGTTTGTTAAACTGACCAGCTTTTCCTTATTTGGGTATGGTGTGATAAAGGGGTACTCATTTTTAATGTATGCCGCACATCTTAAAACCGGTATACCGAAAGGTTTGCCGGGCAGGATATTAAGCGGCGGGGCAATACTTCCACTTAATATATTTGTAGGCATTATTGTCGGTACCATCATGTATACGCTGTACGCGCTGTTTTCAGAAGGAGATTTTTAGCTTGTGTGCTGGGCAGAATGGAGGTTCATGTGAATTACTTTTTTTCACACTATTATGATATTGCGGCCGTTATATTGTTTGGTATCGGGTTCACAATCGTACTTTTGCATAGAAATCTGATGCACAAGTTAGTGGGCATGAACATAATGGATGTAGCAATATTTTTGTTTCTTGCGGTAAAGGGCTATATCTCAGGGCGTAAAGCGCCGATTATTATCGACGACATCATTAGTTATGAACGATATATTAACCCTGTGCCAAGCGGCCTCGTACTGACAGGTATTGTTGTCGCGGTATGTATGACTGCTTTTGGCTTGGCTCTCATACAAAAAATTTATCTAAGATACCATACTTTAGATATCGATGAAATATTAGTTAAATATAAAGGAGTGAAGTAAGGGTGCCGATCGATTTTCAACTAAACGTACCTTTCTTGTGCATATTCATTCTCATGGTTACAGCAATAGTGCTTCCTCTTTTAAAAAGTAATAATATGATGCGCGCGACTACATTTGTTACTATGTCCGTTGTCGCAATCTTCTCTTTAGTACTCATACTATACTTGAAAGACAATGAAGCGGGCTACTTTACTTACCAGCTTGGCAAAGCGGGAGCGCCTTGGACAAACGAGCTTAGAGCAGGAATGTTTGAGGCAGTAATGGCATTGGTTTTTTCTGTCGTAATGATGCTTTCTATTGCAGGCGGATACAAGAGCTACAAAGATGATATTAAAGAAGATAAGCAATACGCTTATTATGTTCTTATGAATATGCTAACCGCATCACTTTTGGCGCTTGTTTATACAAACGATCTTTTCACCGCCTATGTTTTTATTGAAATAAATACGGTAGCAGCCTGCGGCATCGTGGTTGCCAAAGAAACCGGCGAAACGGTTTGGGCTACTATAAAATATTTTATAATGAGCGCTCTCGGATCGGGTCTGCTGCTATTTGGCATTTCTATCCTTTATACGATAACGGGGCATCTTTTGATGGACGGGCTTAATTCATCGATTCAACAGCTTGTGAGTACAGGGACATATATGTTTCCATTAATTGTAGCCTTTGCGTTTATCATGATTTCCGTATGCGTCAAGAGCGCTTTATTCCCTTTCCATTCATGGCTGCCCGACGCGCATGGCTCCGCAACCGCAACATCATCGGCAATACTTTCCGGACTTGTGCTGAAAGGATATATCATACTTTTAATAAAAGTCATTTATAGAATCTACGGCATAGAGACGATTGCCACGCTCAATGTTTTACCTGTCATCCTTATATTAGGACTTGCCGCAATGATGTATGGTTCAATCATGGCGGTGATGCAAAAAGAAATAAAACAAATGATCGCGTATTCTTCTGTCGCGCAAGTCGGATATATATTTATGGGTATTGGCTTGGGTACGAAATTGGGATTGGATGCGGCTGTTTTCCATATCGTTACCCACGCGATAACAAAGGCAATGCTTTTCTTAAATGCGGGAACAATTATAAAACAAGCCCACGTTAAAAAACTAAAAAACCTTGGCAACTTCGGCTACACGATGCCTATCACAATGGCGCTGTTCACATTGGGCGCGCTTTCAATGATAGGAATACCTCCATCGATAGGTTTTTCCAGCAAATGGAACTTTGCTGAAGCGATTATGACTTCCGATAAAGTTTGGATCATCCTCTTATTGGCGATCTCTTCCCTATTAAATGCCCTATACTACTTGCCTGTCGTTATCAGAGCATATTTTAACGGCAAAGATGCTGCGGTTCAAAGCGTTTCTATCGAAAGAAAAGAAGGCGTCTTAGCAGAGCTTTTACCGATGATCCTGCTAGGCATCAGCATCGTTTGTTTTGGGTTGTATAGCGACGTAATATTTAATTTTATAAGCGTTGGATTAACACATCTTTAGTCGAACCTTTATAAGGCTATGAAAAATAAGGAGGATTTCTTTGATGGAGAATAATCTCTTAGTTGTTCTTCCAATTTTACTGCCTATTGTGGCAGGGGTGCTTGCAGCAGGCTTTTTAAAATTAGAAGACAGAACAATACGCCAGATATATGTGGCGTTTACAGTTATATTCAATGTGCTCTTACTGTTTTTCGTTTTACGCATGGGCAATTCTTCGTTTGAGGTTATTAAAATCAATGATATTTTAAGCATTAGTCTTAAGGTTGACGATATGTCCAGACTCTTTACGGTTTTAGCATCATTTCTGTGGATTTGCGCAACGTTTTATTCATTTGAATATATGAAGCATGAGGGCAGGGAAAAGCAATTTTTCGTATTTTTACTTATCACTTTAGGCATCACCATCGCTTTAGGATTTTCTGCAAATCTGTTTACATTCTATTTGTTTTATGAGGCAATGACACTGACCACTTACCCGCTTGTCATACACTCCATGAGCAAAGAAGCGAAAGCGGCAGGCATTAAATATCTTATATATTCATTTATCGGCGCGGCGCTTGTGCTTATAGGCATTTTCTTTGTCGCAACGTATGGTCATAGCCTGGTCTTTGTTGAGGGTGGTATTACAGGCTTTAAAGGGATAGCGGCAGAAAACAAAAACGTGTTGCTTGTGGCATACGTACTTATGTTTATTGGTTTCGGCGGAAAAGCAGGGATGTTTCCGCTGCACGCCTGGCTGCCTATCGCTCATCCTGTCGCGCCCGCGCCCGCCTCGGGCTTGCTTTCCGGCATCATAACAAAAGCGGGTGTTTTAGGTATCATACGCACAACTTATTTTATTTTTGGCGCTGATTTTATATTTGGAACAGCTGCGCATACGGTATTACTCATTGTCGTCTTATTCACGATTTTTATGGGCTCCATGCTTGCATTCAAGGAAAAGCACCTTAAAAGAAGACTGGCGTATTCGTCCGTATCTCAAGTTTCATACGTGCTTTTCGGACTCATACTTTTAAACCGGGATGCCTTCACAGGCGCGCTTTTACATATGGTTATCCACGCGCTCATTAAAAATATACTATTCCTTAGTGTGGGAGCGATAATCTATAAGACGGATAAAACGTATTCCGACGAAATAAAAGGAATTGGCAAGAGTATGCCTGTGACAATGTGGTGTTTTACGCTCGCGTCGTTAGCGCTCATTGGTATTCCGCCGGCCAGCGGATTTGTCTCTAAGTGGTATCTTGCTATGGGGGGACTGAATTTTCCAAACTACGCGCTGGGATTTTTTGGCGTAGTGATACTGTTAGTTTCCGCACTTTTAACGGCAGGATATTTGGTACCTGTTTTTGCAAACGCGTTTTTCCCAGGGGCAGATTTCGATTATCGCAGTGTCAAGAAGCTTGATCCGAATGCTTTTATGCTCGTACCGTTGGTAGTGTTAACCGCATTGGCAGTCGGTTTAGGCGTTTTCCCAAATCAATTAATCAGCTTTATTATGAATATAACGACAAGTATACAGTAGTGTGAGGTGATATCATGTCAGGCAATATTCTATTGTTATTTTTGGTGTTTTGGCCAATTGCAGGTGCTTTTGCCGGATATTTGATAGGCATAGGCAATAAGAATCGGAGAGACTACTTTTGCATGATGGTCACCTTCGTTGAGTTTGCAACAGTGCTTTCTATATTCCCTATACTCAAAAGCGGTCAAGAAATATCCTTCCAGTGGATAGGATTTACAGGTTCAAGGATTTATTTTGTAATGGATGGTTTTAGGTTGATATACGCTGCAATAGCGGCATTTATGTGGATGATGACGACAATTTTTTCGCATGAGTACTTTTCGCACTATCGTAATAGAAATAGGTATTACTTGTTTGTCCACATAACGTTAGGCGCGATAATGGGCGTTCTGCTCTCGGCGGATTTGTTGACAACTTTTATATTTTTTGAGGTGATGTCGTTTACTTCATATGTGATGGTTATCCACGACGAAAAGGAAAAAGCGCTGGACGCGGCAAATACTTACATGGTGATTGGCGTAATAGGCGGACTTGTATTGCTGATGGGTATCTTCCTTGTTCAAGCTCATTTAGGTACGACCGATATGGCCGCAATATCGAAGGCCATGACCGGCTATAGCGGAGATATGCGCTCAATATATTTGGCGGGTATGCTGATGATGGTAGGATTTGGCGCAAAAGCCGGTATGTTTCCCATGCATATATGGTTGCCGAATGCGCACCCGGCCGCTCCTGCTCCCGCATCGGCTTTACTTTCAGGCATATTGACAAAAGCCGGCATTTATGGAGCGTTGCTTGTCAGCTCAAATATGTTTTTACATAACGCGGTTTGGGGTAAAGGTATACTCATTTTCGGCGTAATAACGATGTTCCTAGGAGCATTCTTCGCAATCCTGTCTATAGACTTAAAAAGAACATTGGCTTACTCTTCAGTATCACAGATAGGGTTTATACTCGTGGGCATAGGCATGCAGGGTATACTTGGGGAGCACGGCGCTTTAGCCGTACGCGGAACATTACTGCATATGATCAACCATTCCATCATAAAGCTTGTTTTATTTATGGCAGCCGGTGTCGTGTACATGAATTTGCATGAGCTGGATCTAAATAAAATAAAAGGCTTTGGTAAAAGGAAACCGGCTTTAATGCTGGCATTTGGTCTAGGTGTATTAGCAATAATCGGTATGCCGTTTTTTAGCGGATATGTGAGCAAGACGCTTTTACATGAGAGTATTGTTGAGGAAATATTACATTTAGC
>Ga0153942_1000859_pt1 | contig 12250 bp, 7 predicted proteins | sample TSNJ026MetaG_FD_104731 | JGI IMG/M metagenome (GOLD analysis project Ga0153942, IMG submission 104731) | Attine ant fungus gardens microbial communities from New Jersey, USA - TSNJ026 MetaG | ecosystem: Host-associated > Fungi > Mycelium > Unclassified | place: USA: New Jersey, Brendan T. Byrne... | reverse complement strand
CAGAATCTTTTCACTCCCGTAGCGGACGGACGAAGCCGTTTGTCCGGATACCCCGGTCGTTTCCGACAAATAAGGGGTCACCAGCGCGTCGTAACAAGCTTGCGCCTTTCCTGTCTCTCCCTGCACAAACAAGGCCAACGCCAGATAGATCCGGTCCACATAAGGCAAGGTGCTGTCCTCCAGGGCCAGGGCCTCCAAATCCTCATCAATCTCCGCCCCGGTCATCGCTTTGGCCAACAGGTTTACCGCCATGGTTCCTTGGGAGCTGTCTCCGGCGGTCCATGAAATGGCGTCACTGGAGACATACTCCGGCAGAGCCAAATGGGCCTTGACCGTCAGTTCCAGGTCCCCGTCCGTATAGGGGAAATAGCTGAGCAGGCTGTAGCCCCTCAAATCGGAAGTTTTCTCCTTAGCGGTCTCATCGTTGTACCAGGTGCCGCCCCATTTTTCAAACTGCTGGGCCGTATAGACACGGGCCAGCCGCATATCCGCCCGCTCACCGTAACTTTCACATAACACATTTTGGAACACCTGGTTGTAATCCTGGTAGGCCTGGTCATAAAACACAATACTCACCGGATACCGCAGAGGATCGATGTCCAGCTCCTCCCCCATAGAGAAGGTTTTGGTCACCGAAACTTCCACACCGGACGCCGCCACACTAAAGGGCATCATGACACCGTCCCAGTAATCCTCACACTCCCCCTCTATGGTAACCGTATATTCCCCCTTGGGCAGGTTTTCAAACCGGAGGCTGGCGTAGGTGCGCACCGGCGAACCGACCGTCTGGGTTTCTTCATAGCCATCCCCTTTCACCGTGACGGTGTACTGGGTTTGGGCGTCATCCTCTACACCGGTCCCCGCGCCGCGCAATCCCACGCCAAAGGTATCCCCCTCCAAAATTATCTCGGGGACAACGGGTATCAGGAAGTATTCCAGTGTGCTGGCCACATTTATTTTCGCCGCTCCGGCATAGTTGTCCGGGGACAGGGCCAGTGAGGTGAGCCGCCAACTGGTGATGTTGTCCGACAGTTCAACGGCGAAAACGGCTTTGCCGTCAGCGTTGGTATAGAGCACCTGGAAGTCCGCCGTGTCCTCAAATTCCGTCCGCATGTTCCCATCGCCACCGCCGCCCTTTTCGGCGCCGCCGTCTTGTGCGGGGGGGATATGGGATACATATCTATGGATGTTTGGAAAATAGACCGCTGCGTAAAAGGAGCTCAACAGGTCAGCCGACTGCTCCCGCAGCGCAAAGATGGCCTCATCCACCACGACCAGCACCACTGCGGCGTCCTTCACAGGCGCATCGTTCACATCGGTCACCGTGGCGGTGACCTCCATCTCCTCTCCCGGACTATAGGCATCCTGGTCGGGTGTGAGCTCTATCTCCAGCTCCCGAAGGGAGGGGTCAAAGTACATATATTTGTTTTCCAGCAAATGGACATACCGCCCGTCAAAATAAGCGCCGGTGATCAGATAATTGGGCACTAAGTCCTCGCCAAAGGGCATGGCGACCCTCTCGCTGTCATGAACCTGAATATGGGTGAAGCCCTTTTGGGCCACGGCGGTCAGCAGCCTACCCTGGAAATCCTCTGCCGATACCGGCTCGTCGTTGTTTTCCAGCGCAAAGGAGACATCCTCGCCATCCTCAAAGTACATACTTACAATATAGTACCCGCCAAATTCACCGCTCTCATCCGCCTCCAGACCGGACCAATCCACTTCCTTTTCCAGTACGTAACGGTCGCTTTGGCTGTCCCAGTAAGTATAGCGGTCATACATACACCCCAGATATACCCTGGTCTCCACCAACTTGTTCCGGCTATCCCGGGTACTGAGATCCACATAGTAGTACCCCTCCCGGCTGGACAAGGGCAGATCCTCTAGGACATAACTGCCGTTTTGGGTGGTAGTAACGGTATAGGTATCCACCAAATCCTCATTGCGGACATACTGGTAGCTGGTCCGCCGCACGCGGTTAATAAAGTCATAATAGGTTCCCATTTCCTCCTTGGTGTAGTAAACGTGGTAAAGCTGGGCCGTAACTTGCTGGGTAAGCGCCTCCCCCCTAAGGAGGTCATAATCCCACACGTCCTCCGCTGTTTCCACTTGGGAGACATCCACCCTGTGGGTGGATAGGGTGAGGGTAGCGCTGTCCTGGCCCAGTTCCGGCTTCCCTACCAGCATAACGTCCCGGTGGATGGCGTAGAGGCCCCCGGCCAAAAAGAAGCTTTCCGACTGGGCGTCCTCGCTGCGGAAGTAGTAGTTGTACCGCTGGGGTATCCAAGTGTTGTTATCATCAGTGATTTCCACCTCCACCCGCACCTCCCCCTGGGCGCCGGTGGTTTGGTAGCTTTCCCTTATATTCATGCTGCTCTCCATGCTCACCGGGAACTTGGTGGCGGGGGTGCCGTCATACATAGAGACGTTTAACAGCACAGCGGCAGCGGTGCCCTCATTGGTCATATATACCGGGTACTCCGTTTGCGTGGTGGCGGTGTATATCGGTTTGACAAAGTCCTCCACCGATACATAGGCGTAGCTGAGCTGTGTCTCCCCCGACATCAACTGGACGGAGGACCAGCTACCCTCCACCAGGTTTTCAAACTTCACGGTAGCGGTAAAGGTGCCGTCACCCAATAATGTGACCTCCTGCTTTACCGCTCCCCCTGAAAGGTTCAGCCACAAGTCCTCCAAAGGCGCCGCCTGCTCCTGTCTGGGCCGGACGACACCCCACACCTGGATGGTGTCCGTGGTGTGGTAAATGGGCCGGTCGGTGAAGAGGTAGCTGTAATAATCCAGGGCCAAACCTGAACTGTACCCCCCGTAATAGTAGTAACCCCTTGTCTGATAATCTACAAAAGCCCTGTTGCCAGAGGTTACAGTGATCAGGAAGGTATCATCGGCACTATCACTGGCCTCCCCATCCTCATTGATAGGGATTTCCGTTGTCATTATTCCCTCGGCATCGGTGACTCCAAAAGTATCCCGAAGCCCCACCATTTCAAATTCCGCCCCCTCCAGAGGCTGGCCTGTCGCGCCGTCATTGATCCATGCCACCAGCTCACTGTCGGTCATCATATAAAATACCGATAGGTCACTGACCTGCAAAAGGATGGACCAGGTTTCCAGATACCCTTTGGGACTCTCGGCGGATATCCTTACCGCATACCACCCCTCCGGCAAGCTCTCCGGCAACTCCACCATATAGAGGTTTCCGTCCTCTTGTACCTTTATCAGCTCCAGCTCATACTCCGCCACCTGTTCCAGCTCATCGGTAGCTATGACAGGGTTTTGTGAGGAACGGCGCATCTTGGCATATTCAATGACAGCCTGGCGGTAATCCTCCCACCCGCCATAGGTGTATACCGTGGCGGCCACTGTTTTTAAGGTACTGTCATTTGTGGTTACATTGAAGATAGGCGGGTCTGTGGTCATTACATTGCGGCTGTAGCTGGAAGCATTAAACAGCCACGCCTCGCCGTCGGGGTCCGACGCCGTCACAAAGGAGAAAACAAAGTCTTCCCGCAGTGTGGCGCCTCCAATGGATGACACCCCTGCCAGCCCTCCCGAGATGGTCACTGTATATTCAGTTTCATACTCCATATCCTCCGTGGGATAAAATATGTAGCGGTTCCCATGGGAGGTAAATTCCCCCGCCACAGGCGGGTCAATGGAAAAGGCGTCCCCGAACCCGATAGGGGTGATCTCATCGGTGTTAAACGCAACCTCAATCCCCGAGGTTACAGGCACCGAGCGTCCTCCATCCCAGGGGGACATGTCGTTAATTACCAAAACATTCTGCACCGTATACGAAAATTCCTTGCCGCTGACAGTGACCCGCAAGCGGCTGGCCGGCTCAAGCGGATTCATGGGTACCAGCACAGCGATGCTTTCATCCTCTCCATGACTCTCCACATAATAGGAAATGGGCGGATCAAAGGAGATCATTTCCCTGATCTCGCTGGTGGACGCAGGCTCTTTTAACGTGAGCTCAAACAACGTATCCGGCGCGATCTCCCCATTCACCATCAGCGTAGGGGCTAAAGCGGCACCCCTGCTGCCCAGATACAGCGCTATGGCGATGACAGCAGCCACCACCGCAACAATAATTACTACTGCCGCAGCAATGCGTTTTCTCGTGCTCACCGGTCTTTCTTCTTTTCTACCCTCGTTTTCCATCCAGCAACCCCCCTGTTAAAATGTAAAAATTACCCTCTTTTCTTTATTATACATTTTACAGTAATGAGATGCAATAAAATCTAAACATATGCGCAAAGAAATCCACAACATAAAAAGCGGAGCGTTGCCAACAGGCCCGCTCCGCCAATCCCAGTCATATCTATATTCTTTATTCAGCCGGGGTATAGCCACCCACACCTTTGTACCCTGCGTCTCCTGTTCTTTTGAAGCTCTCATAAACCTCCTGGAACTGGCCGTGCTTTTTCCGGAAGAGCTTCAACAGCTTTGCGTTGTATCCGGCCATAATGGGAAAATGGGTGCGGAGGGCGGTAAAAACCGCATTGACCTGATTCTCGGTCTTAAACATGAAGACGTATACCTTGGCGCCGGCCATCACCTGCAAGGTGTAGTGGGTGACGGCGCCATTGGTCTTGTGAACGGTCCGGTAAGCCCAATAGATCATCTCCGTGGGGAGGATAGTGATCTTTTTATTGTCCACTGCCACAACATGCCGCTCCATCACAAGATAGATCATATTTTTGGGTACTTTTTCATTGCAGAAAATTTTCCCCTCCTGGTACTCCTGCTCGACAGCCCGCACAGTATCAGATTTATCGGCGGGGCTGCCGCAAATCTCCACCATGCCGTATTCATGGAAGAGGTTGCTGTGTTTGCGCTGATAGCTCCAGCTGTTAAAGGAAGCCACAAAAAACAAAAGTCCCGGAATTCCAAAGATGGGAATGGCGTAGATGGGATCTGCAAACGCATTGGAAACCTCACCGATGATAAAGCAGATAAAACCCGCTGAAATCAGCAGCGCCCCCACAATATAATAGGTGGTGGCAGCCTTCTTCCGTTTGGCCAGCACATCCCGCATCGCCTGCCGGATAAAACCTTCGCCCTGGTTCAGGCCGCTGTAAGCTGCCCCGTCGATCACTGTCATCATTTTTCTCCTCCTAGTGCGGCTTTAGAAAAAAGGGGAATACAAACAGGAGCGGCACATTTAGAATCTGCCTCCGTCACTTTATATTCTTCCATCCTTTTTCCATGGCCACTGTAATCCTCTATGCAAACATGGAAAATAAGTAAAGGTTGCCTTAGCAAGATGTATCCCCTATCGCCGGATTTCCCATGTTTTGCCTTGTTATATTTTAACATAAGATATGTCCCAGATCAACAATGCTGCGCGGGAATATACTATAGCCGCATATGAAAGGGCCATTGCAAATACAATGGCCCTTTCACGCTTTTTTATTTTAGTTGATCATAGCTCTCTACAACCTTGCCCACTATGCCGTATGTGGTGGCCTCCTCGGCGCTCATCCAGTAATTGCGCTGGGTATCCAGCTCCACCTTTTCCACCGGCTGGCCGGTGCGGTCAGCAATCAAGCGGTTGAGGCGTTGGCGCATCTTTAAAATTTCGTCCGCTTCGATCTTGATGTCGGTGGCCTGTCCCCTGACGCCGCCCATGGGCTGATGGATCAGGTAGCGGGTGTTGGGCAGGGAGTACCTGTCCTCCTTCTCGGCCGCCAAATAGATGGTGGTGCCCGCACTGGCTACCCAGCCGGTACCGATCATAATAATTCTGGGCCGCACAAAGCGGAGCAAATCATGAATGGAATCCCCGCTCTCCACATGCCCCCCCTGGCTGTTGATATATACCTTGATGGGGTCATCCCCCATCTCCTGTAAAAGCAGCAGTTGAGTGGTGACCTTTTCCACCAGCTTCTGGTCAATTTCTCCGGCGATAATGACAGAACGGCTTTTAAGAAGCTTTTCCTGCAACGCCTCCTGAGATTTATTCTCCTTTTCCGGCTCCGGCTGAGCCTCCTGAGCAAAATCAAACTGATCAATCCGCGGCATATAAAAGCCCCTTTCTATATTGTTGTCAATTAGGAATTGTTGCGAATTAAACGTGACAATTCCTTAGTTTTTATTGGCGTTCTTTTTGGCTTCCACCGCAACAATGGCGTCCCTCCGGGACAGGTTAATCCTGCCCTGGCTATCAATCTCGGTGACCTTCACCAAGAGCTCGTCGCCAACGCTGACCACATCCTCCACCTTCTCCACACGCTTGGTGTCCAGCTTGGAGATGTGAACCAACCCTTCCTTGCCGGGGGCAATTTCCACAAAGGCGCCAAAGGCCATCAAGCGGGTAACCTTGCCCTTATAGATAGCGCCTACCTCAGGGTCATCCACAATGGTCTTGATGACATCAATTGCCCGTTGGCAGTTATCCAGATTTGTGCTGGACACATAGATGCTGCCGTCTTCCTCAATGTCAATCTTGACCTCACATTCGGCGCAAATCTTCTGAACCACCTTGCCGCCGGAGCCGATAACTTCGCGGATTTTATCCACATCAATCTTGAGGCTAAGCATCTTGGGGGCATAGGGCGACAGCTCCTCACGGGGCGTCTCTATCGCCTTAAACATGATCTCGTCCAGAATATACAAACGGGCCTCGCGGGTCTTGGCAAAGGCCTCTTCAATAATCTCCAGGGTCAGGCCGTCATTTTTAATGTCTACCTGAATGGCGGTGATGCCCTTGTGGGTGCCGCCCACCTTAAAGTCCATATCCCCAAAGAAATCCTCCAGGCCTTGGATGTCCACCATGGTCATCCAGCGGTCCCCCTCGGTGATCAGGCCGCAGGAGATGCCGGCCACAGGGGCCTTGATAGGCACGCCCGCATCCATAAGCGCCAGGGTGGAGCCGCAGATGGCGCCCTGGGAGGTGGAGCCGTTGGACGAAAGAACCTCCGACACCAAACGGTAGGCGTAAGGGAATTCCTCTGTGCTGGGGATCACAGGCAATAAGGCCCGCTCCGCCAACGCGCCATGGCCAATCTCACGGCGTCCAGGGCCTCTGCTGGGGCGGGTCTCCCCCACAGAATAGGAGGGGAAGTTGTAATGGTGCATATAGCGCTTATTTTCTTCCTCATCAATGCCGTCCAAAAGCTGGGCTTCCCGGATGGGGCCCAGGGTGGCGGCGGTCAAGACCTGGGTCTGGCCGCGGGTAAACATGCCGGAGCCATGAACCCTGGGCAGCAAGCCCACCTCGGCGGCCAAAGGACGGATTGCGTCCATGCCACGGCCGTCCACACGCTTGCCGTCATCCAGCAGCCAGCGGCGGACCACATACTTTTGCAGCTTATAGATGCACTCGTCGATGAGGCCCGCCTGATCGGGGTACTGCTCGTCAAAGGCGGCATGAATCTCATCCTTCACCGGGGTCAGCCGCTCCTCACGGACAATTTTGTCGTCGGTATCCAAAGCATAGCGGACCTTCTCAATGGCCATATTTTTAATAGCCTCAAACAGCTCGGCGGGAACCTCCTTGGATTCAAATTCCCTCTTTGGCTTGCCCACCTCATCTTGAATCTTCTGAATAAAGCCGATGATCTTCTTGATCTCCTCGTGGCCCTGGGCAATGGCGGAGAGCATCAGCTCCTCCTCCACCTCATTGGCGCCGGCCTCAATCATGACGATCTTCTCCATGGTGCCGGCCAGCGTCACCTGCATACCGCTCTTCTGGCGGTCCTCCGCTTTGGGATTGATCACCACCTTGCCGTCCACCAACCCAAGGGAAACGGTGCCTATAGGCCCATTCCAGGGGATATCGGAGATGGACAAGGCGATGGAGGTGCCCACCATGCCCGCAATCTCCGGGGAATAGTCGGGATCCACGCTCATCACCGTCGCCACAATCCCCACGTCATTGCGCATATTGGAGGGGAATAATGGGCGGATGGGGCGGTCAATGGCCCTTGAGGCCAGTACCGCCTTTTCACTGGGGCGGCCCTCACGCTTTAAGAAGGAGCCTGGGATTTTGCCCACAGCGTAGAGCTTCTCCTCAAAATCCACCGACAAGGGGAAGAAATCAATCCCGTCCCGTGGCTTTTCACTCATAGTGGCGTTACAGAGCACCACTGTGTCACCGTACCGGACCAAACAGGACCCCCCTGCCAATCCGGCCATTTTCCCGGTTTCCACCACCAGTTTGCTGCCGGCAAACTGGGTTTCCCAAACCTTAAAGTTTTCAAACATCAACGAATACCTCCATAATAACTTTTTATATTTAAACTGGAGGAATCCGGCTTAGCAATAAATCCAAGGCTTGCGCCCTGCGCAAGCCCTCGACTTACCGCTAAAACTCAAGATTCCATCCACAGCTTACAAATATTATAATACCCTAATTCTTCACTATGCAATCCATATATTGTCGAAAAAATCCAGGACAAATTGATTTGTATGCACTATGTGCCCATTGATGGTGGTGGCTATGCGATCCTCACCGCCGTCCGCCGTATCGGTCATCCACAACTATATTGTGAATGATGTATGGCCCGCTGCCGGCATTCTAAAAATGGCAAAATTGGCAGGCGGACCAATCCACCTGCCAATATATTCGGATTACTTGCGGATGCCCAGCTTGGCAATGATGGTGCGGTAACGCTCCACATCGTTTTTCATAACATAGTTGAGCAGGTTGCGCCGCTTACCGACCATTTTTAAAAGGCCTCTTCTGGAGTGATGGTCCTTTTTGTGGATCTTCAAGTGCTCCGTCAAATCGTTGATCCTTTTGGTGAGTATGGCGATCTGCACCTCAGGGGAACCGGTATCTGTTTCGTGAAGCCGGTTATCCTGAATAACCGCGTTTTTTTCTTCTTTAAGCAACATAGTGTCATTTACACCCCTTTAAAAAAATAGCATTATCCCTTGCCGCCTACAGACTCATAGTGATAGGTAACTGGTGCTTCCCAAGATATGGGCATACGCCTAAAACCAAGAATTTGGCAGCAACTTAAAACATTATAGCATATCCTTTTGGGGATGTAAACAGCCCATTTTATAAAAACCTTCGCCGAAAAAGAAAATTTTATTCTATTCCCCGCTGCTTATTCTTTTTTGAAATAGCGGCGTGGGCGATAACGGATATGACCACAAGGGCCAAAAGCTGAAAACCTACATTCCACCAACTTTCCAAAACGATAGGCGAATTTTGACCGCTGAAAAAGCTTACTTCCGACGGCATGTCATACCAGCTGATTTTAACATATTCAAAGAAATTATAAAAACCGGCAGCCGAGCCATATTCGGATCGGATAGCTATCAAATCACCCACATAATACGAAATCCAAATTACCACAAAGCATACGATACTCAAGTTAAGCGTCGATAAATACGTCTCACCGCCAGTAGCTTTCCTGGCATATATGCCTCCGATGATTGTGCCATATATAATCCAGCCAAGATAAAAATATTCCTTTAAAAAACGTATGTCGGCAAAAATATATATAGCCTCTTCAACCACCAACACAACCGCTAAAAGTATAAGTGTAATCCCTGCCGCTGAAAATGAAATAAAACCTTTCTTTTTGAGACTCCTGCTATCTTCCATATTACCCCTCCTGTTCCTCATGAACGCATTAAAATAAAAACCAAAGCTTTATTATGCCTCAATGGCGTCAAACAGCTTTTTGCCGTTGGTTCTGAGCAAGATCCAAATGCCCGCGCACAACACAACTAAAAACAGGGCAAAGCCGTACATAAAGGGCAGTGTTCCCGTGAAGGGCTCAAGGCCAAAGATAAAGCCCTTGACCACAAAGAGGAAGTAGCCCAATCCGGCCAGCAGCACCAGCCCAAAGCCCACAAAAACCGAGACGAAGACACTCAAGCTGTTCTTGATGGCTTGATTGGGGGTGCTCCAATTCATTTTGGGAAAATGAAGATTGATATACAGCCCCGTAAAGGAGGTGAGGATGATGCATAAAAGCCCGATAAGGAGAATGGCCAGGGTGTGCTGGAGCTCCAGCCGGAACAGCAGGTGGGAGGCTATGGAGATGGCGACGGTGATGGGTACCGGGATCAGGAAATTGACGCATATCTTGCTCCAGTAAATCCGCTCCACAGGCACCGGCATGGTTTTAGTAAGCCAAAAGGCCTTGCCCTCATAGGAAATAGTGGCCGCCGTGGTGGGGGCTATGGTCAGGGAGAAGATCAGCAGCGCCGCCATAATCCCCGCAATAAAGGGTTTCAGTTCATCAAACAAAAACGTATCCAGCAGCTCCGGAAGGACGGTGTTGCCCAAAAATACCATCATCACTAAGAAGATAATCCCCACAATAGGGCCGCTGGCTGTGTTGTAAACATAGACAAAGGACGAAAAATACCGCCGCCGCTCATTGCGGAATAACGCGGAAAACGCGCCCGATACCTCTTGGCGCCGGAAGGTGTAGTTGCTTTTGCTTTGGTTTTCCCGCAAGGCCAGGTTGATCTTGTTAAAGCCCCGGGTAAAAATCAAGACAAAGATGGCGAAGGCGGCGAGATTGATTCCAAGGAAAATAGCGCCTGAAAGAACATCGTAGCTATCCAAGGCTTTCGTAAACAATAGCGCCGGCGGATATTTCTCCAGAATGTCCCAGAAGAAGTCCATCTCCACGATGGCCTCCATGTCGCTCTCCGCCGCAAAACCCGAAAGGCCGCCAATGCCCATGGAAAAGACCATAATCAGGAGGATAAAGAGGAAGGAGAAGATCATGTTGACCAGATTGGTCTTCCTAAATTTGCTGGAGATCCACATAAACAGTCCGCCGATGAGGGTGCCCACCAAAATGGGGAGCATGGGCACAAAGAACAGCAGCAGCAGGGAGGCCACATAATAGAGGGGTCCATCCCCTCTGCTTGTGCCAATAGCCACCAGCATAGGCCCAAATACCGCATACGTCAACAGCAGATTGCCCACGTACAGCTTGACAACCTTCTCCAGCAGGACAGTGACGGGCTTAAAGGGCATGCTCATCAACAAATCGTAGTCCTTGAAGGAAAACAGGTGTACCGGGGCCATCCGTATGGTGTAGATAAAGGTAGTGACCGATTCCCCTATAGCTATGACGCCAAAGAGGACAAAGATGGCATTGGACAACAACTCCACATATGTGGAGAAGAGGGTGTAGATGTAAAAGACCCAGATTGCCAGCACCGCCAGGGCAAAAATAGCCGCTAAAGGCCCCTTGGCCGAAAGCTTTTTCATCCTTTTAGACCTGCTAAATAACCGGTTTAACGAATAGGTGTTGCGCAGGTCGGTTTTCAGTAAAGCAAAAAACATACTCATTCTTCCAACAACCCCAAAAATAATTCTTCCAGGCTCTTGTCTCCCACAATATCCTGGGTCTTGCCGTTGACAATCACCTTGCCAGCCTTGATAATGGCTATATTGGTGCAGAACTTCTCCGCCACCTCCAATACATGGGTGGAGAAAAAGATGGCGCAGCCCCGCTGGCACATTTGGCGCATCATCTCCTTGAGGGTAAAACTGGCTTTGGGATCAAGGCCCACAAAGGGCTCGTCCAAAATCAGCAGCTTGGGATCGTGCAGCAAGGCTGAGATCAGTACCAGCTTCTGCTTCATGCCGTGGGAGTAGGAGGAAATCTGGCTGCCCATATCGCTGGTCAGTTCAAAGGTGTCCCCGTACTCCTTCATCCGCTGGTTGCGCACCTCCTTAGGGACCTCATAGATATCCGCAATAAAATTGAGGTATTGAATGCCGGTGAGGTTTTCATAGATCTCCGGATTATCCGGAACATAGGCAATTCTTTTTTTGCAGGCAATGGGATCTTCCTTAATGGAGATACCGTCCACAAAGATTTCTCCATCCGAGAAATCAAGAATCCCGGTGGCGCACTTTATGGTGGTGGTTTTGCCCGCGCCGTTGTGTCCGATGAAGCCAAAAATGTCTCCGGCATTGATCTCCAGGCTCAGGTCGTCAACGGCTTTTTTGCCGCCCTTATAGACCTTGGTCAGATGCTGAATGCTTAACATGGGTGTTCCTCCTTTATACTTAAGCAGCTTGAGAAAATATAGCATACAAGGATAGGGCAGATGCTGCCCTATTTTTCTCAAGATTGCCAGGATTACTGTGTTATATCATACAGAGCATATGTAGAAAAAGCGATGGGAATGCATACGCCATATTCATCCCCTATAACAAAAGCATACGCTAAAACTGCATCACAGCTACCGGATAGGTCTCCAGCTCCTCAAATCCCAATCGCCTTGCCAATGCTTT
>Ga0153942_1000858_pt1 | contig 12253 bp, 9 predicted proteins | sample TSNJ026MetaG_FD_104731 | JGI IMG/M metagenome (GOLD analysis project Ga0153942, IMG submission 104731) | Attine ant fungus gardens microbial communities from New Jersey, USA - TSNJ026 MetaG | ecosystem: Host-associated > Fungi > Mycelium > Unclassified | place: USA: New Jersey, Brendan T. Byrne... | reverse complement strand
TTGGATTTATTATCTGGAAGAAAAAGTCTTCCAATGATGAATCCGCCTAATGAATCAATTCTAGTGATTACGGCGCTGGAAGGCGCGATGTAGGGATACCGATGCCGATACCGATACCGATGCGGTATCGGTATCCTTTTTTTCTCCCAAGGGGACTGGCAGACTAAGAAAGCGGCGCAACCATATCGGTTGCGCCGCCTCTTTGTATGCGTCTTTCCACCTATCCAATGTTTTGAGTTGGGTCCAGTTCATCCGGAGCAATATTTTCCTCATCTATATTATCGCCGGAGTTGTAGCTATCGTCATTATATACACTGGAATCGGCGGTACCCGCTGCTCCACTGCTTAACTGGCGCAACGCCCCAATATAATAGGTGCCGCCCTCATCGCGCCGAATAACATATTCCATATATTTGACAGGATCGGGTTGATAAGTGCTGCCATCCAAGGACATCTCCCACATGCTGCCTGGAGGAATATAGCCCACAGTTAGTAAAATCTCAGCATCCACCTTTTCGATCTCTTCCACTGTGGCAGTATAGACCTGGGTAATGGCAGCGACATTGACAATGTATACATTCTGTTCCGGCTCATAAATATAGCCGTCACCAAACTCTAAAAAGTCAATTTCACCGTGTTGGATGGTAATATCCTTTCCAAAGAGCCTTGCACATTGGATGTCTACCTCCGAGGCCCGAATAATTAAAAAGCCAAAATCATTGGTATCAAATTTTTCAAGACTATTGTTGAGCAAGGTGGCCCATAACGAAGTCATCTGTATGTATTTATTGTCAATCTCACTGGGGTTATCAAAGGCTTGCAGATTCATCATGACCACCGGCAACACAAAGCGCTCCCAGCTTTCTTTTTCACGCCTGTTGGTAACAATATCTGCGCCGGCCCGAACAATGCCCACAATGATGGTCAAAGCGCCCACTAATGCCAGGATCACTACAAGCACACCTGCGGCATACGCCTTCCGGCTTCTCCGCCGCTTCTGTTTTTTCCTCATATCACTAACAGATTGTCTCATCTGAACTGCATCATCCATTAAAGAAAAAGCCTCCTGTAATTTATTGCATTTTGGCACAGGTCCTCATATTAATTTACATCTATTATACCATAGGAGCGAAGCGGATATGGTATAATCCAGCCATCGCCGTAGGCGGGCCTGTAAATTTCTATAATAACCGCCGCCCTTGCGGTTATTATAACATAGCTTTCCCTAAAGGCAAAGTGGCAACCTCTTACAGGCCTGTAAATAAATCCTGAATGGAGCCTACTCAGCTATGTTAAACCCCGCAACCACATAGCGGCTTTTCAACTCCTCCACCATCCCTTTACTACTGTCTTTTGAGGAGTGAATAGCGGATAGGGTCAGCTTCACCAGTACATCCCCCCCTTGCCTCTCAACCTTAAAGCTGTGGTTTAGGATCCGATAGTGGTTTTGGTGAAATAGGGCCATAAACTCCTCTATGTTAAAAGTTTCCTCTACCTTAAGATCAATATGGAGTGTTTTAAGCTTGGAAGGCATCAGATTTAGACGAGCCGCGTATTTATTTAGCCCATATCCCAACAATGTGAGTACCTGCGCCGCGCCGCCAACAATATACATTCCCGCGCCAATAGCAAGCCCAATAGCCGCTGTGGTCCAGAGCCCCGCCGCCGTGGTCAGCCCCTGAACACTGCGCTTGTTGACCAGGATAATGCCACCACCCAAAAAGCCTATGCCGTTGACCACCTGGGCCGCAATCATGCTGGCCCCGGCCGGTATCCCGAAAGCGGTCATGTCCAGAAATCCATACTTGGAGACCACCATCAGCAGTGAGCTGCCGACCCCTACAATAAAATGAACGCGTATCCCCGCTTCTTTGGCGTGAAGCTCACGGTTAATTCCCGTCAAGATACCGCAGACGCCTGCAAGCGCAATCCTTACAATCAGTTCCGCCAACAAGCCTGCCGCCATACTTCCACCCTCCTATTCAGTTTTATCAATTTTGCCCCGCGCAATCATTTCGGGTTTCACCGATGGGACGGTGCCAGCGGCGTAAACCGGCTTCTTTGCCTCCTCTAAGCGGAAATCATTGGCAGGAAGAATATTTTCAAAAATAATACAGTCAAAGATGGTAACCGCCCGCTTATAGCTGTCAATCTCATCCAGGGTCCAACCCACCGTCATGGCGCCAAAACGCCTGCAAAGCCGGAAGGACCAGTTTTTCACATCGGTGTAGCGGTAAGCGATAAAATGGGGCTTTGTATAAAAGTTTGTCAACAAATTGGTCAGAACAAAGCGGATCAAAAAATTCTGTTCGCCCGCTCTCATTTTACAGGACAACTGTCCCCGGATATACTGGGGCCTGTGCTTCTTAAACCAAGCCAGAATACCCGGATGGAAGGATTCAATAACAAATTCCCCCCTATACTCATCCAATAAAGCCGCTGCCTTTTCGCAAAGCTCATTGTTGCGCGCGCCGCAGTTTTTTAGTTCCACCACCAATGGAACCTTTCCCCCCGCGATGTTTAGATACTGCTCAAAGGTGGGCAAGGTCTGCCTGGTACCCTCCAACGAAAGCTGTGTCAACTCCTCGTAGGTCAATTCAGATACCTTCTTTTTGACGCCAGTCATCCGTTCCAGACTGTCATCATGAAAAACCATCACCCGTCCGTCTAAACTTAACTGGATGTCGAACTCTATTCCAAAGCCGCAGAGCACACTCTGATGGGCAGCCTCTAAAGAATTTTCCGGAACCTTCTTGGCTTTGGAGTGCAGGCCCCTATGTGCTATGTTTTTTCCCAATAGAAAAGTAGCCCTGGTTTTTCCTGACAAATCGGGCATCACCAGCAACAAATAGATAATAATAAGCACCACTACCGCTACAGCCGTAACCAGCAAAGCGTACATAACGTCCAACCCTTTCTACATACTACAAGCTACGATGTGGTCATTATATCATAGAGAGGATGGAAATAGGTGGCTTTATTTAGAAATTAACAGAAAATTGAAAATTAACGTTTACACATAATGTAAATTGGGAGTCATCTAAAAATCTTGGGGCGATCATCGGCGATTCCTCCGGCGGGTCGTCCAAAGAAAAATAATAAGGTAGAGGATTCCTATCCCCGACAGTAAAATGCCCGTTATCAAGCCCTGCGGGATATGATAAAATACAATTTCATGCTCTCCGGCCTCCAGTTCCAATCCAATAAAGGTTTCCAGTAGAATCAACGGTTGTACTTTTTCTCCATCCACCTCGATTCTCCACCCCTCATTGTAGGGAATAGTGGTAAAAAGAAGGCCCTTTTGGTCAAGGGTTATCTCCCCCGTCAAAGTATGCCCTCCATTTTCCGTAATCCTCAGAGGATACTTGGATAAGCGGTCATAAGCCTGGCTCAGCAGCGCCATATTGAGCTGAAAAAACTGGTTGTCCTCCAGCCAAAACTTGTCCTCTTCCGGCACAAACCGAACCGTGGCCATACCAGGAGAATCGCCGCTGCCGATACAAAGAATGTGGTGTTGAAAGGTGTTGAAATAGTAGCCCTGCGCGCTGCCGTTGACGTAGAGCCGGCAGAGCCCAAAGGTGTCCACCTGAGGATAGAAGTAGGTGGGGCCTCCCTCCTGTACGGCAACCTGGAACTCCACATAATGCTGGTCCTCCTCGCCGCCTGTCTTGTAAAACTCCATTTCCCCCTGTTCATTATAACGCCAGGACATATTCATGAGTTCCATCTCCACCTGGCCCTCATCCAGAGGCGTAAAAACATCTCCCACCCCGCTCATAGCTTCCACCAGCACATTTTGAAACGCAAAGGGTGCGCCTTCAAAAAGACCTACCTCCATCAGAGTATCATCCACCAAGTAACCTAGCGGTAAGGCATAGGGGTTTTCATAGATGGTCACCTCCCCTGTCCAGTCCAGCATGTCATAGTGGTTATGTTGGAGTCCTGAAGGCTTAGCCAAAAAATATTTAATTCCCAGCAACGCGTCGCTAACCAAGGTTTCTCCATTATAATTGGACCAATTGCCGTTGTTGCGGTTGCCCAGGCATCCCATAAAGCGCTTGTTTATCTTCTCTCCCGTGGAGCTGTAATGGGTGGCGCCATTAAAATCCAGTAACATGGAATAATTGTAGCCCCAGGTGTTGTTGCTCTCCATTCTGTAAAAGACATCGCTCTCACGCTCTTTGACATAATCCACCGTCTCCAGCATCTCATCTACATAGGCTGTGTATACATCCATCTCCCGGTAATTCATCCACTCCAGCGTCCAGTACCCGTTGAGTACCAGCTCGCCTGGCAGCAATACACAAACTCCAACTATAACAGCTTTTTTCATGCTCCTGATCCCACTTTTTTTGGATAGAATCCAGTAGAGAAGGCAGTAGAGAAGCAGCCAGGCCAAGGTGGCGATGAGCTTGGACGGGGTCAAAAAGGAATACCCTTTCCCCGCCGCCACCCCTGACAAAATCATAAACGCTGGCGGAACGGCCCAGACCCATCTACTGATCCCCTCCCAATTGATCAAGGTGTGGTTGGCCAGTATCAGAAGTAAAAAGCTGAACATAAAGGAGTAGCGGTAGGGGTACCAAACCGGATATTGAAACATGTGCCAAACTAAATTGAGCGGATTAAACCAGAGGCAACAAAACAACACTCCCAATAAGCCGCCTGTTATGGCCTTGCGCCGGATGCTGATACCTCTGTTAAAAAAGTAGGCTGCCGCGCACAACAATACCAGCATACCGCAAAATATGTTGGGTAGGCCGGTCATGGTTTCGTCCATATCATAGCTTCCAAGGAATAATTTTGAGAAAAAATCAACGGGGGTAAAATTGAAAGTCAGCCTAAAGCGGCTGAGCCGAAAATTTGCCTTGTCCTCCAGCAGGGAAAAAAAGGTGGGCAAAGTGATCCAAGCCGAAGCGACCACCGCCGCAATGGAAGCCGCGGCAAAGCCGCCTATACTCCTTTTGTGGATGGTCCAGAGCCCTCTTGCCGTAGGCCGGCTCAATAAAAGCCGGTAAATAAAAAAGAGGACGGAAAAAATGCAGAGCATATATCCAATATAATAATTCGCAATGATAGCCGCCAGCAGGGACAGCGTGTAAAGCGCATATCCCCTGTGGCGGAGAATATGTTCAATGCCCAGAAGGATCAACGGCAGACAAATCATCCCATCGATCCACAGGGTATTTTGCTGGTAGGTCAGCATATAAGCGCACATGGCGTAGCAGGTGGATATTAGGGTAGTTTGAAGCCACCGCTGCCTGTTCTTCTCTGTAAAATAAACGGCTGCGGTCAATCCCGCTGCGGACACCTTAAGCAGAGTGATCCAAAACACCGCCCAAGGCAGATTTCTTTTAGAAAACAAAAATACTATGGCGCTAAAGGGGCTGGCCATGTAATAAGAAAAGAGGCCCACATAGTTGCCGCCCAAGGCTTTGGACCAACTATATAGGGCGCTGTGTCCCGGCTTAAAAACATCCTTGAGGGAAGCGAAAAAAGAGGTGTATTGTGCATCCATATCTATAGTCAAGAGGCTCTTTCCCCCAAAAGGCGCTATCCCGACAAAGGCATAAACCGCAAGCATAAGCAACACAGGCAGCACAGAGGATATTATATAACTGTAAGATCTATAATGGGCAGATCTAGGCCGCATATTATCTTCCCGCACACAGCCACCACCTAAATATTAATTGATACATTCCAAAATTCCTCCATAGTATTTCCCCTTTCCAGATTCTCTATCCCTGGGCAATTGACTAATTGAGTAACGGGTGATATCCTATAATTAACATTCAATCATAATGGGGATTTTTTTGATTTGACGGGCCTTCCTGGAAAAACCTTGCGCTTTATACCGCTCTTAAAGCTTATCTAAGTTTCAACTCAGAAAATGTATATTTATGGTACCTATCTTAATTCATAAACAATAGTTTTGTCAATGTTTCATTGTGCATATCTGCTAGTATTAACATATGTAACGATTCTTTCGCGATAATCCTGTAGAAAAGTAGTGTAATTTATATGGAAAAAGAAAATCTCATGTTACAAACAAACAGCAAAAAAATGCAACTGACGCCGCCGGGCGAATACGGTTTCCGGTATGAATGCGTCAGAATGCTCCTTGGTGACGGGTGGTACATTACTCCCCACTGGCACCAGTACCATGAAATCATCATCATAGAGGAGGGGGACGCTATTGTAACGGTGGGAAACCGGACTGAGATTGTTACCAAAGGCCAGGGCTTTGCCGTCAACAGCAACCGGATGCACGAGATTGTGTACCGTTCTAATGGAAATGGCAGAGGCATTATGCTCCGTTTCCACTCCTACCTGATTTTCGGCATCTGGGGCGGCAACCTTCATCAGAAATATGTCGTGCCACTGGAATCTGAGGCCGGTCCGGATTTGACAATCTATGACAGCGCGGCAGCAGGGGGAAAAATCATTTGGGACGCCATTTTACGTCTGTCGGATATGGATACCCAGCTTCCCCGGTATGAGCTTATGGTGCGCCATGAAATTGAGGAAATCTGGCTGGCGCTGATGGAGCTCAACCACATTGCCCCTGTGAGCAACTCCCCAAAATCAAGGGATAAAACTCCCATAGAAGTGATGCTTCAATACATCTATGAACATTACACCGACAACATAACCATTGATACCCTGATGCGGGTGGGCGGGGTGAGCAAAACCGAATGCCACCGCCTTTTCCGCAATTCATTGGACACCACCCCCATCGCCTATATCAATCAATACCGGATTGAGCGGAGTATGGACCTGATTACTGGATCAGACGCCAAGATCGCGGATATCGCCATGAGTGTGGGTTTTGAAAGCCTCAGCAGCTTTATGAACGCCTTTAAAAAGGTGTATTCGGTGACTCCCAGTGAGTTGAGGAAGGGCACCCGGGATTTGCGCCAGGCCATAGCCCGGCTAAAATAGAGGATACATTGTAACTCGAATCAATGGTAGAAAATTTATATTTTCGGAGGTTCCTATGGAACTAAAAACAGAGCGGTTGTTCCTGCGTACCATTACAGAAGCTGACGCGGCGATAGTCAGAAATTTCGGCAAAGATGAATTTGAAACGGATGAAGACGCGCTTAAATGGATTCGTTGGGTAAAAAGTAAAAATGATGAAGGTAGACTGATTGTTAATTTTTACATTTGGCTAACGCAAACAAATCAGTGTATTGGCCGCGTATATATACATAGTAAACCTGAGCTGAACGGCGAGGTCGAGATCGGTTATGGAATATCCAAAGAACACAGAAACAGCGGTTACGCAACCGAAGCCGCGAAAGCTGTTGTACAGTTTGCTTTTGAGAAAGCTGGTCAGGATGTGTTAGTAGCGATTGTAAAGCCTGAAAACGTAGCTTCATGCCGTGTGGTAAAAAAACTTGGATTTTCAAATTGCGGTATCCGCACGGTGCCGGATGAAAACGGTGAAAATTGTGAATTTGACTATTTCCAGTTGTGTCGTAATGATTGGCGGGTACTCACCTAATAAGTATACTCCGTGCTAACCGTTGATTTACGTTCATAATGATTCAATTGGAACTATCCAAAAAAAATTGGCATAAAACGAGAAGATTTCTATGCAATTTATGTGTTAAAATAAGGCTTGTACACGCTTAGTTAAAATTGAAAGGAGATATACATTATGGCAAATCTGAAAATTGGATTTATCGGTTGCGGCGGCATTGCCAATCAGAAGCATTTTCCCGGCATGACTCAGCAAAAAGACGCTGACCTTGTTGCCTTCTGCGACATCGTGGAGGAGAGGGCTGCCACGAGCGCCAAAAAATACGGTACCTCCGACGCCAAGGTTTACACCGACTACAAGGAGTTGTTGGCTGATCCCACCATCGACGCGGTGCATGTGTTGACCCCCAACGTCTCCCACTGTGAAATCACTGTGGCTGCCTTGGAGGCTGGCAAGCATGTTCTTTGCGAGAAGCCCATGGCCGCCACCACTGAGGACGCCAAAAAGATGCTGGAAGCCCGTGACCGCACCGGCAAGATGCTGACCATCGGCTACCAGTACCGCCATTTCCATGAGAACGCCATCGCCAAAAAAGTCGTGGACGACGGCTGGGTAGGCGACGTCTATTACGCGGAGGCCAGCTTGATCCGCCGCCGCGGCGTTCCCACCTGGGGCGTATTCACCGACAAATCCAAACAGGGCGGCGGTCCGCTGATTGATATCGGCACCCATGCTTTGGATCTAACCCTCTGGATGATGAACAACTACGAACCTGAGTATGTGGTGGGCGCGGCTCACTTTAAGCTGGGTACCATGCTGAACCCTGAGGTACAGGGTCAAACCGGCTATCTTCATGGCCTGCCAGACCCATGGGACAACAAGACCTTTGAGGTTGAGGATTCCGCTATGGGCTTTGTCAAAATGAAGAACGGCGCTGTGATTTATCTGAAAGCCTCCTGGGCCATTAATATGATCACCAGCCCCGGCATGGTAATGCTCTGCGGCACGAAGGGCGGCGTGGATACATATGACGGCGTACGTCTCAACCATGTGGTCGCCGGCCAGCAGGCCATCACCAAAGTTGGGGAGAAGATTCCCATGTTCCTGCCCGGCTTCAGCCCCGGTGAGGCACCACCCTCAATAGAGCATGAGATTTGGGTTGCCGCTTTAAAGGGCGAGGGCGACCTGTTTGTCACTGCGGAACAGGCCTTCTGCGTCACTAAGATTTTGGACGGCATTTATGAATCCAACCGCACCGGCAAGCCTGTTTACTTCGACTAATTTGGGTGGTTATTTTTATAAAAAGGAGGATTGTTAGATGATTAAAATCGGATTGGGTACCTATTCCTTTGGCATGGACAGCACCCTGCCGCTGGTGGAGAAGCTGCAAAAGGCCAAAGACATGGGCTACACCGGTATCGAATTTCTAGCCAACGATATGGACAGCCATTCCACTCAGGAGATCAAAGAATTCCTGGAGCAAACCGGCACCGAGTGTTGGTCCCTCCACGCGTCCATGGATCTGATTTCCGGCAACATTAAGAAAATCGCCGATTTGGGCGGCAAACAGATCATCTGCCCCATGCACGCCTTTGCGGATGCAGAGGAGGCCATTGACTGCGCCAAGCAGTTGACTGAGAAGGCCAAAGAGGCCGCTGAATATGGACTGAGGATCGGCTACCACAATCACTCCGACGAATTTTTCCTGGATAATGGCAAGCCCCTTTTGAGTTATGTCATTGAGAACACTGAGCCAGGCCAGGTTTATTTCCAGCTAGATTGTGGCTGGGCCACCGCCGCCGGTGTAGACTGTGCGGATTATATTCAGCAGTATTCCGGGCGGTTCTGCTCTGTTCATGTCAAGGAAAATAACAAGTTTGTGGAGCCTCAGAGGCCCCGCAGCGCTAAAGATCCGGTTCAACGTCCTCCCATTGAGCTGGACGAAAACGGCAAGCCCATCTTGACCGAGGCCATGAAGAAGATGCTGGAGATGTTGAAAGAGCGCACCAAGATTCAGTGTCCCATGGGGGACGCCTCCAGCCGTATCGACTGGAAGGCCATCAAGGCGGCCACGGATGCACAGGGCTTGGATTGCCTGTGGATTGTGGAGCGGGAAAACAACTACGCCAATGACATGATCAAATGTTTGACCGAGGATGCCGCTTGGTTGCTCAATAACCTGTAAAACAGGATGGGGCAATACAAAAAATGATTAAAGCGCACAGGCGACTTGCCTGTGCGCTTTGCAATTAGCGTGGTAACAAAAAATGATTTAGCCCAGACCTTTGCCGCTTCATTCAAGCCTTTGCTTATAGGCGCCTACATAATACTTAACGGTGCTGTAGCGCACCTGAGAGGGCAACAGCTCCTTGATGGACTTAAGCTTTTGAATTCCAACCTTGGCAATGGCCTCCTCCACCTGCCCGGCATATTCCTCCTGCACAATGCCCTCGACCGCCAGCCCCTTGAGCATGCATTCCACCAAATGATTTTCCACCGTCATGGGATTCAAGCTGCGCAAGCCGGCAATCGCCTCAATAGACATCCCTTGTTTATAGAGGCCATAGGTGGTCATGCGGGTGTCCTCCTTAGGCTTTGGCTTTGCCCGCGGCTTGTCCAGCGCATCCAGATGAATATTTTTCTCCTTTACATACTGGCTGATTGCTTCTATAAAGACGCTGCCATAATGTGTATTTTTCACATCCCCCACCCCGTGGATATTGCGAAAGGATACCTCATCGGTGGGATAAAAAATACACATCTCCCGCAGGGATAGGTCGGAAAAGATGATATAGGGAGGTACCCCCTGGGCGGAGGCTATTGCATTCCGCTGTTGCCGCAAGATATCAAACAGCTTCCGGTCATATTCCTGGATATCCTTCCTCGCAGGCTGTGCTTTGGGGATATGCCGGTGAATCGATACCCGTTCCTTGCCCTGAAGCACCGGTAAAGACCGGGCGCTCAGGTGGATTACAGAGTACTCCCCCTCATCCTGGTTGAGGTAATCCTTTGAAATCAGATAGGAGATAATCTCCTTAATCGCCTCCAAGGAATATTCCGCCATAATGCCATATGTGGAAAGCCCGTCAAATTTGAGCTCCCGAATTTTGGCTATGCGTGATCCCTTAAGCACCTGGGCCACCATGACAACCCCAAAACGCTCCCCCATCCGTTTGACACAGGACATGATTTTCTGGCTTTCCACAGTAATATCCGTAGTTTCCAAATCGCTGTCACAGTTGGAGCAACCGCCGCACCGGCTGGGGGCTGTTTCTCCAAAATACTCAAGGATTTCTTTGCGCAGGCACCCATCGGTGTTGCAGTAGTTGACCATCCGCCGGAGCTTGGCATATTCCTCATCCCGGCTCCCCTCCGCCTTGGTTTGGGCGATTAGGTATTTATTCATCACGATGTCCGCCGGGCTGTAAAACAAAAGGCACTCCGCAGGCTCGCCATCCCGCCCGGCCCGCCCGGCTTCCTGGTAATAGCTCTCCATGCTTCTGGGCATGTTGTAGTGAAGAACGTACCGGACATTGGATTTATTGATGCCCATGCCGAAGGCGTTGGTGGCCACAATGACCGAAACGCGGTCATAGATAAAATCCTCCTGGCTTTTGGTCCGCACCGGCTCAGGCAACCCCGCGTGATAGCAGGCGGCGGTAATACCCACCTTTACTAGCCTATTGTACATCCCCTCAGTCTCCTTGCGGGTCATACAATAGATAATGCCGCTCTCCCTTCTGCGATCGTTTATGTAGGTTATAATGGCCTTATTTTTATCAATCCCCTTCTCCACCCCAAAATAAAGGTTGGGACGGTCAAAGCCGGTAACAATTTGAAAGGGATTTTTCAGCTTTAACAGCGCCACAATATCCCTTTTTACCCGGTCGGTAGCCGTTGCCGTAAAGGCCGACACCACCGGCCTTTGCGGCAACGCCTGGATGATTGCGGCAATAGCGGTGTAACTGGGACGAAAATCATGGCCCCATTGGGAAACACAATGGGCTTCATCCACCGCCACCATGGACACCGGAATCTTTTGAATAAACTGGGTAAATTCCCCGCTCTCCAACCGTTCAGGGGCGATATACAACAACTTGTAGCCCCCCGCGCGCGCCTTAAACATACGGGCTGTAACCTCTTTCTGCTCCAGGCTGCTGTTGATATAGGTGGACGAAATACCCGTCTGGTTTAAAGCATCCACCTGATCCTTCATCAAGGAGATCAGGGGGGAGATGACCACAGTCACTCCCGGCAGTATTACCGCCGGGATCTGATAACAAATGGACTTCCCGGCGCCGGTGGGCATGATGCCCAGCACATCCCGGCCGGACATGATTTGACCGATAACATTTTCTTGCCCTTCTTTAAATCCGTCATATCCAAAATATTTTTTTAAGGCCTCCAAGGCCGCTGGACTGTGCATATAAAAATTGCTCCTTATGTAATGCTGCCTCCATTATAGCACAGTTTTCTTCTCTGGCGAGCTTCTTTTTCTCCTTTTTGGCCTCCTATCCGTATGGCGGCGCTATACCATCCATTATGCATACTGGCTTTGAGCGTCTTTTTCTTTACCCACAAACAAGCCTTTTAGCGTTTAAATGAAATGCGTATTTGTTAAAATATATTCTTTACAAGCTTCAAAAAATGATTAGGACTTTATTGTAAACTTTCCCCATCCACATACTCAATCTCCCAACCATAGTTGCCGGGTTCATTGTAAAGAGAATGGGTTCTGCCTGAGCGGCGGAGAATAGGCCTATAGCT
>Ga0153942_1000855_pt1 | contig 12273 bp, 10 predicted proteins | sample TSNJ026MetaG_FD_104731 | JGI IMG/M metagenome (GOLD analysis project Ga0153942, IMG submission 104731) | Attine ant fungus gardens microbial communities from New Jersey, USA - TSNJ026 MetaG | ecosystem: Host-associated > Fungi > Mycelium > Unclassified | place: USA: New Jersey, Brendan T. Byrne... | reverse complement strand
CCTCTCGTCCGACAAGCTATATTACTTTGGAAGAAAATAACAGATCAGATACCCTTTCCCTTGCTTCATTTCGTTCCTCTCTTTCTGCCGTTTCAAACCTTTCCCTTGGTGTTGGTTGGTGGTCTCGCTCCGAAGTTACAGACATCAACTCGGAACTCAAGTACATCTTCAGCAGCTTCACCAAGATCCCTGCACTTGCCATTTGCGGTCCAAGCAAGAAGATGATTGTCGAGACACTTTCCGACGTGCCATCCAAGAACGCCCTCCCGCTGGATACCTTCAAGAACTTGCAAAGCTTGGAATGCACAGACATCGACCCACGTCTGTTACTAGGCTGGGATAGATTGGCTGAAGGTCTTAGGAGTCTCAAAATCAAGAGGAGTGGTCTTGAGGATGTCGCAGATATATTTATCGGTGCCGTCGTGGATGATCAGGCCAGACGGGCAGGCAGCACCAGCCGCAAGCGGCGGCGAGACATTCCCCGTCATTCCGACAAGCAGCTTACATTTCAGTCCAGCCAACTACCTGGTACTGTCCTTGAGGTGGAAGAGGAAGGGGAGGCTCCTGATGAAACGACGTTTCCTTTTTCTTCAACTCAATTCTCATCTCTCAAATGGGCTTTTCTGCGGCATCTATCACTCGCAGACAATGCCCTGACCATCATACCCCAGGAGATATTTCCATACCTTGTTTCTCTTTCACATCTTGATCTTTCATCCAATCTCTTCGTATCTATACCAGCTGGATTAGGCGCTCTCCATAATCTCATCCATCTTAACCTTGCAGACAATATCATCGACTCTGTTCTGGGTATCTATCTCAATGTAGGACAAGTGCTTCATATCAATCTATCATCCAACCGACTTGAGTCCATCTGTGGTCTCGAACGACTACAGGGTTTGGAACGTGTCGATCTTCGTCGCAACCATATCGAACAAAGCGCCGAGATCGGTCGACTCGCAACTTTGCCGAATATTACAGAAGTTTGGGTAGAAGGAAATTACTTTTGCGAAATCGAGGAGAACTATCGAATTACTTGTTTTGATTACTTTTGGAAGGAGAGAAAGCTCGTCAAGCTTGATGGAAGTCCTCCCGGATTATACGAGAAGAGTCGCCTAACGGCTCCTCCTCCAGAACAAATGACATCGTCTAGACCACTTTCGACTGCTTCCTCGCCACCCGTCGTGGCAGTGACGCATAATTTGCACTCAGTTGACAGTAGTCGGGACACACCTTGCAATGTTACTGCTGCACCTGAAACATTGAATCCATCCCTCAGTCACCTGCCTGTTTCCGCTGTGGGTATGAGAGGGCCGCGGAAGAAGATGCGTATTGTCGACCTTGATGGGAACAATAGTGAGGGTGGTTCCAAAGGAACAATTTACAGCCGTAATCGTTTGCTTGACTCGCCAAAGGTAGTACGCAAAGAGAAGAAAGACAAGACCAAGTCGGCATGGGATCAAACCGGTACGGAAGAGCTTTCAACACCCAGGGCAACTAGCCCGGTGGCTTCAGAAAGTCCTCTCTCATCCGATGGTCCTGCAAAGTCGCCATCGCAGGCAACAGCAGGCTTTAGCTCGCCATCTCGTCGTCATCGTAATAAGACAGAGTCTCCGAAAGTGAGGACCATAGTTGATCCAGAACTGAGTTGTCATCATGTGGCGCTGAGTCCTTGTTCAAGTCCTCGGCGACTACCACACTCTAATGAGGAAGAGATTGTGAATGGTGCAGAAGCTTACAGGAGACGCCTTGAGACGCTGAAGAAGGACATGGGAGAGGGCTGGCTGCAGATATATAGTCAGACAGAGGTGCCGCTGCCGTCATAGCTGTAACTAGTGAATGGATAGCGTGTTTGTGTGACAAGTGTGACAAGGCCTGGCCGAACATTTCTCGTTCCAGTTCCTATTTATCTCTCTCACTTCTCTTCCTCCCGGCTTGCTACGTCGTTCTTTACCACTTCACTTCAGAAATTTCTTCCGTCATGGGTGCAAATCTATCAAAGGCTCTTGGTGTGTTCCTTGCCTCCAATTCCATCTTCCTTACCTCATGGGCCATCCTTTCTTCTGGCTAGGCAAAATCTTTGGAAACAAGGAGATGCGGCTGTTAATGTTGGGACTTGATGCGGCCGGGAAAACGAGTGAGCCGCCCCCAGTTTTCTTGCATTTTGACTGGGCTCATCCCTGGTTCAGCTATCCTCTACAAACTCAAGTTGAACCAATCTGTGACTACCATTCCCACCGGTGCGTATGCTGTATTGAACGTGCTCTCTCCAGTGTGATTGATCTGCTTTCGTGTGTCTAGTTGGTTTTAATGTTGAAACTGTAACATACAAGAATGTCAAGTTCAACGTTTGGGACGTTGGTGGTCAGGACAAGATTCGTCCTCTTTGGAGACACTATTACACTGGCACGCAGGGTCTCGTGTTTGTCGTTGACAGTCAGGACAGAGAACGTATTGATGAGGCTAAGCATGAACTTCATCGAATACTGAGCGACAGAGAAATGAGGGAATGTCTACTTCTTGTCTTTGCAAATAAGCAAGATCTTCCTGGAGGTAAATTTCATTACATCTGCACCGTTGTAGTCCTGCTTATGTATATGTACTAGCCATGTCACCTGCTGAAGTGACCGAGAAACTTGGACTTCATAGGATGCGGGATAGATCCTGGTATGTGCACCCGAGGTACGAGTGGCCGTTCAGTTCTCTGACTCGTGGCTAACGTCCGGAAGCTGCGCAACGACAGGAGAGGGTCTGTTTGAGGGGCTGCAGTGGCTGTCACAGAACGTCAAGAAACGCCAGCAGTGATTGCTCTGGCCTCGTTACGCCCTTGACACGCCTGCCTTCACATGCACCTCTCAGCTCGTATACCCTCTTCACGCCACTTTAACTCACTACTCATGCCCATGCACGAACCTGTTCACGTACCAACGGATACAGTCTTACACCCGTTTTGTTGTTTCTTATACCGTTATCTGTTATTCCCACGTCTATATTTGAGCCTGTTTTCCTTTGAGAGGTGGTAGGTCTACATACACTCTAATGGATGTCTGCTGCTTGGATGAATGAGTTGTCGTTGCATAGATAATCGTCATAATCTCATAGCACTTTCTGTGATAAAATTTAGAGGTAGGATAACCGTTTGACGGTCAAACGGGCTGTTTAACCGTATTTGCCACTCCAGTTCACCTCTTACATTTTATGAGTATAATTTCTCGACATGTCAACGCCAGAATATGATGAATTTATTGAGGTCCGTCGGAAATATCGGCTACATGAAGAGATCTTGATGATTGAATTTCCGTCAAGGCAGAACTCACTGGAGAAAACAAAGAGGTGTATCTCTTTCAATGGTTAACGACCACACTGAAGTATATCAGGGGAGCTCCTATAGTGTGTTCTCGTTGAATTGCCTTGTTTTTTTTCATGTCCTGACTACCATCAGCCAGACCTCAAAGCTCAACAGCAAGACATAGAGAAACAGTTGACCAAGATTATCTCCTCACCAGATCCTTATCCGACGCCGGGTCGTGCATTTCGAAACCTCGTTGGAAAATGTCTGGTGGAGATCTATACTCGGGCGGAAACGAGGTCAATGTTTGATACATTACAGGCTTTCTTGAAAATCGCAGCAGATTTCAAGGCACCAGTTGAAAGGGATAGCAGCAAAATGTATGTATCTTCAGTTGGGGAACGCTGGGCTTATCGACTTGGATAGTGCTGCCTTATCTTGTGTGGGTGATGTCATGAGCGTATTCGGTGCAAACGTGAGTTATTCTTTCGAGTAGCCAATGTTTCGTGGTTTTTGATTCTGTAGGTGATGTCTTTAATGGCAGAAATTACGACTGTGACGCTCAGAACTGCGAAATCGTCTGGTGTATGTTTGTATAGTCATGATTCTCTCTGGTTTTCTGACGGAGTGGCCTGCTAGTCGACACTCTTAAGACATCAAGCACTCGTCGCGCTCAAGAAATCCGTCTCAACTGGAAAGCGAGCTATCACGGATACCATGACGAAAGACATATTCAAACAATGCCGAAATTATCTCACAGACAAAGCACTGCCAGTTCAACGTGCTGCTGCAAGTGTGAGTTATACGTTCGCTGTATGTTATATGGTATTGAAAGCCTGCAGGTCATCATCATCATGTATTCATCGAATGACGGTGCCCATCCAACTATCAACGATGTTGAAGCTATTCTCAACTCATGTGTCAAAAGTCTTGATACGGCGGATCAGCTCACTCGACATACCCTCGCCCAACTTGTCGGACACATCCTAGCATCTACTCAAGAAGAGCGCATTGTCTCCATGCCTGAACCGGTACAAAAATCCAAGAGAGAACAGGAGAACATGGACGATGATGTTATGCCTTCCTCTCAAGCCGAAGTGAAAAAGGCGCAAGCTACACCAACTGAGATGCTCCTCCTTCTTTCGAGTCACTTCAACAAACACCAGTCTCGTAAAATTCGTATCGGACTATGCGACTTTTATGCATCCTTGTTCACATATCTGGGTGCTGGGTGGGTGCAAGCCAATTTTTCGCTTATTGTTGGACATCTGATGACCGAGATCGTCTCGCGCAACTCATCGACACGGTATGAGACATTGTTGGTCCGGACGCTTGTTGGGATCTTGTTGCGGGATCTAATTGGTGTAAAGATGTTGAGTGAGCAAGGGCAGATTAACGCCATACAAGAATTAGCGAACAACTATTTGAAGCGTTGGCCTGCAATGATGACAGGTCAAGCTTCTCCATCTCCCTCCACCCTCGTTGTCGCCCTTCGAGAGGTGGCCGGGCTGCTGCAACAACTCGGCGATGCACCGCCTCCGGTCCAGGATGCTCTTGCTGACCCCCTCGTTACTATCCTCGCTCATCCAAGCCACACTGTACGAGTAACAGCTTCTTGGGCCCTTCGTTGTTTCTGTTTTTCCACTCCTCTCCGTCTACCCATGACGATCCTAGTATTGATGGATAAATTACAGCGGGATCTCACATTGATCATTACGCCCTCATCTTCTCATGAGGTATCGCTGAGAGCTCTGGGTCATGCATATGGTCTGTCAGCGCTTGTTTCTTTGATTCCGGAACGCCCCCTGTATGTGTCGTACGATGTTAGTGCGAAGGTGTTGGACATCGCGACGCAGCTTCTCAAACGTGCGAGTGACCACGACCTGAGGATTGCTGCAATTGATATTGAAGTATCCTGGATACTTATCTCTTCACTCATGTTTCTCGGTCCAAATTTTGTCCGACCACACCTCCCTCAGCTCCTAGTGCTATGGAGAAACGCCCTCCCTAAACCCACATCCAAGGAATCGCAGAATAGCACCAGCCGTTCTCCTGCAGAATGGAGTTTCCTCCTCAATGTCCGTGGGAGCGCTTTAGGAGCAATTTTATGTTTCCTCCAACGTAATGCATCTACACTCGTCACACTTGACGTTGCGCGCCGGATTGCCTCCCTTCTAAGCAATGCACTCTCCTTTGCTAATGGTTTCATCTCCCAAATTGTAGAGGATCCATCTGAACTGCAACACCAATACGCACCTCCATCCGGTGTAAAACGTGAAAGAGAACTCACTCTCCGAGAGCGTGAAGCCTTGCTTCGTCGACGTGTATACCAATGTTTCTCCGAGTTGGGTTTTAGTAGCATCCCTGAATCAACTCAGACATCTTTGCTACAATCGACAATGTCGGTGTTTGCGAGTCCTGATACTTATGGAGGTGTAGGCTCAGCTGTGCAAGCAGCGATTGCAAGTTCCGTAGGAACGTTCACTTCTGTGTGGACGACGGTGGATGGGTATGGGTATGGTGTCACGAGCAATGAAATCGTTGATTTTGGAGGGATCGGAGCTGAGATTAATGGAGATGGCAACAGCGTCAGTGGGACAAGGGATCATCTGAATCGAGATGATGTTGAGGTTTCTATAGATGCCTTGGTTTGTCCTCGCAACCTAATACTTTCATATACTGATACTTTTTTTCAGTTGCGCAAGCCCATTTTAGGCGCATGTGAACACGATCCGCTATCGCTGTGTCAGGCCAAGCTCACACTGAATGAATATCACCTTTTTGAATCTCCCCCTCCAGCGACATCGGTCATTGACACCGCAATTGAACTCTTTGCTCGTTTGTTACCACTACAAGAGTTACCCTCGACAGTAAAATATATCCAGCAGGTCTTAGAATTAGTCAAGTCCCCTAAACTCGATAAGAACGTCGGCCGCAAATCAGCTATATTTGTGAATGTTACTGTTTCCTTCGTTTTGGCTCTACGCTATGTGGCAGCAACCCAGATCAAACAGGCGAGAGAGACTTTTGGGAGTTCACGGGTTACGACACTTCTTTCTCCTTTCTTAAGGGCATGTCCATACTTCTGTATCTCATGCTTTATTTGTCTGATTTGTTCGTGGTCAGGATGCCTTGACTGATGGGGATTTGGTTCTGCGATCAGCAGGGAGCGAATGTATTGGCCGACTCGCCAGCCTCTCAGGGACAACTTTTTTGGCAAGTCAGATCAAAGACCTCGTTGATCAAGTAGTCAGTAATCGTGATCCGTATGCCCGTGCAGGCTGCGCACTCGCTTTTGGAGCGATATATGCCCACGTTGGTGGACTCGCGGCCGGCCCCTTGCTCGGTACCACCGTTCAAGTATTGAAATCACTCAGTGCCGATCCTCATCCTGTTGCTCATTTCTGGGCATTAGATGCGCTAGCAAGAGTCATCGACGCTGCGAGCTTATCTTACGCGCAATTTGTTCCGGGTACCTTGGGTATGCTGCTCAAGATCTACTTAATGGACTCTCATGAGCGTGAGGGTGGCGTGAGTGTTAGCAACGCCAATCTAGGGGGAGAGTGTCCTGCGTATCTTGCCGTATGTCAAGTCATTGATGCTATTATCAATGTCCTTGGACCGGATATCAGGGAGTCTAGTCGAACGAGGGAATTAGTATTGGGACTTGTGCGGGAGTTTATGGAAGAAGACGACGAGAGCATTTGCGTTGAGGCTATCAAATGCATACAGCATTTCCTCATGTTTGCACCTGAATACATCAACATTCCCCAGACAGTCAAAATATTCCGACAACACCTCTCGTCGCCTCGCCGACCACTCAAGATGGCATCAATCAATGTACTCTATCAACTTATACAGAAGGACGCATTTTCCATGTCAAAAATTGGAGGAGATGCGCTCGTAGAAGAACTATTCGGAATGCTGGATGATGATTACTCATCTGTGCAGGGGGTGAGGAACGTAATTTTGAGCTGGCTAAAGCAGACAGTCGTCTATAACCCTTCAGCTTGGATTGATCTTTGTCAGAGGATCATGTCTCGAACGACGGCATCCCAACAGACCGTCGACGCTATAGCGCAAGGAAGGCTGAGAGATGACGAGGGAGAATCATTGAATGTTGGTGGTGCCGATATGAGTACAAACGGCAATGTCAGAGCGCTTGGAACATCTCGGTGGAGGACACAACTATTTGCGCTCAAGTGCCTGCACATCATATGTACAACCGTCGCCGAGAGTGGGAGGAAGGAACATCTTGATGCTAATTTGGCGCGCCATCAGGACGTTGCAATGAAAGGCTTGTTATTTACACGCATATCGGACCTGATCAAGATGGCTTTTACGGCATCCACTGCATATGTTACTGAAATCAGGTTGGAAGGTTTGGTTCTTTTGAAGGATATCATCGAAGTGAATGCTTTGTGTTTTACTTAGACGAACTGACTCATTGATTTGCATAGATTTTTGCCCAATCGCCAGATCCTGCTTATGACGACGCACTACTGCTCGAACAACATCAGGCTCCAATAACCGCCGCACTTACGCCTTCATTTTCGTCGGAATCAACCCCGGAGATACTTTCCTCTGCTATATACGCCTGTGCGGTCTTTGTTGGATGCGGTGTTGTTAAGGATGTTGGTAGGATGGGGAGAATCTTGAAGCTTTTGATTACGGCCCTCGAACAATCTAAAGGTCGGTGTATGTGTTGGCGCTCTCAGAGCTGAACATTAACGTATCTCATCGAAAAGAATCCGGCATGTTATCCATTGGCGATACAGGAGAGCTCAGTCCCAATGCTTCCGCCATGCTTCGAATCTCGACGCTTTCAGCATGGGCTCAACTCCAAGTTTCCACCTTGAAACAAAATTACCTGGAGAAAGTCATTCAACCATATCGTCCCAAGCTCTCCATGCTATGGATTTCGTCTCTGCGTGATTATGCTAGTATCAAAATTGACTCCGAGTTTCTTCATGACTTGTCCTCTGTTGCGATCGATTCGTCATATTCAAGTCTGGGCAGAGAAGTATTGTTACCAGTGAGTCACTCGCAGGTCAAATACTGGTCTATCTCAATCATCTTCTCAATCATATGCTACTAGTATTACACGCAATCATGGCCAACTATCCTTCGTGCTGTGGCTTCTGTGATGCAATCGGGTGATACTGCTATCCTTGCTGCCATGGATCAGGAACCAATGCAAACTCCTAACAGACAATTGAAATTGCGCGAGGATCCTACGGCATGTTTCTATATAATATTCGGACTTGTCTATGAAGCATTGTCTACACCGTCTCCTGGTGATGGTTCCTCCAACACGGACAGAAAGGCATTGGTCGTTACATGCTTGGAAACACTTAAGTCTCTAGTACGACCCGAATATGCTGGCAAGGCTATCATGGAGCCAAATATCTTTGATGAATTTATGAGTTTGTCATACAGGATAGCTATGACTGAGCCGGCAACCGTACAAGTGCACCTGGTTGAGATGTTGATTGTATTGGCATCTACCCAAGGAAATCGGTAAATTTTCTTCTATATATCAAAATAGTTTTCATTCAATTGTCTATCAGACAAGTGGACACCCTCAGTCTATCCACACCTCGAGCACATTGTCTGAGGATATGCTCTCACATCCTCAAGTACTCCAGTGGTTCTTCTCCAATCAACCGTCAGTAATTGGACATTATTATTACTTACAGCGAGCTTGAATTACCAATCGTACAGAGGGGCACCTGGCAGATCATATTGCTCTTATCAACACTTCTTTTGCTGCTCTTTCTGTCATTGCAAATTCCATCGAGACAAACCAACGGGAAGACGTTCGTTCTGTTGCTACGCTCTTGTATACTGGTGGGTGTTCACTTCCATCACGTTTGAATGAATTCAATTGACATGGGCTAGATCTTCTCAAGGATGAAACGTCACCTATTGACCGCATTTCACCGACCTTTGCTTCCCTCAAAGCTATTTTGAGTATACCTGTCCTGAATCAAAGTGATTCGCAGGAGCGCTACCAGCGGAGTGTCCATGCTCTCCTCTCTTCCTGCCTCCTGAACATTGATGGAATGAGGTGCTATCATTCATGTCTATGTCGTCCTTGAAATTGATTATTTCTATCAGAGGACGAGCTGGCGCCATCTCTGCCAGGAAAACCAAGACCAACATGCTTGCTATCGTCCTGGTCTTGACTGCCATTCCTCCAACCGTCCAAGTAGGTCGAGCTGCGATTGAGCATACGTGTTTTTTGATCTCCCAGAAATTGCTGGAAGATGACGAGGTGGGCGCGACCAATCCATCATAAACCCCGGAACTTCACTCAATTATCTCAAGATTTCCCTGACCGCTGCTCAATGCTCCAAGACGCTCATCGTTGCGTCCTCAACTGGGAATTATTTACTTCGACAGTGCACCAGACTCTTGATTCCCGCCCTTGTCGAGTTCATCGGCAGAGTCGCACCTTCGGTTCACGATGGTAGCATTACAGAATCGCAGACCATTGCTGTCACTGAAATTTGGAAAGCCTTCTCCACGTTTTTTGCCTCGGTCGCAGAAGAGAAACGTAAGTGAAAACCAAAACTGGATGGCAGAAATGGCTAATCAGCTATTCAGGACCCCAAATTCTAACGGTTATCCTACCGACATTATCATTGTTACTCTCACAAACCACTGGGACATCTCTATCCATTCATTCGCAGACAGTGACACAACTCTTAGCATACGCCACCATGTCTCCAATCGCATTTAAGACTGCTGCTGACAAACTTGAACCTGCAACGAGGGAATTGCTTGAAGCATCTGTACGCAAGGCTGTTGGATCCTCAACAACAAATGCTCAGACAATGGTCAAGCCCCAGATCTCCTTGAGATCATTTTAACTTCTCTCTTCCTTCACGTTTCTATACATTAGTACCTACATACTTCTGTTCAAACCCGCTGTGGACTTCGACCCCTCGCGTATGGATCCAGTAGAAGAAAAAATATGTTTGATTTATTTTGCAGGTGATGATGATATCAGGAGCGAGTAGGAAACAGTAATAAGGGTCTTGATGGTCCTCAATGTATGATAATGCACTTGGCACTATGTGGTGGTCTCATAGCATATATATATTCTTGAAATAATCATAATCCTTGTACATCCAACTGTAGAATCCTTAGTGGAAGAATATATACTTCTGTAGACATCCAAATTGGTTAGTGTCTAGTGGACAGTTCACTACCTTCTCCCAGCCAAAATGGGGAGATACAGTAATGTATAATATGTTTTTGAATATGGTATGCGCCTCAGGCTCCAAATAAGCAATCAAAACAATATGAACAGAATGTATGTTTCCATCATACCACAGACTCTCCCCCTTCATTTCCCCTTCATAACCACCATGCTACTCACAACAATGTATTGTATTAGCCAACCTTACTTCTTGATTTACCAGGTCGGCCTGCCATCCTTCAGCCCCTTGTTACTTGAACTAACAAAATGTTCATTCGAGCGTGTCCTAGGTCATTAAGTGACTTGAATTCATTGAGAATTTAATAATCAAGGCTCCTGCTGATCACGGAATCACCGAGCCTCAAACTGCATATCATCAAATTGACCCAAAGATTGCTTCGATCTGTCAAATTGAACAAAGCACGTCCTAATCTCGACACTGCATGTGTAATGAATACATCAGCTGATGGCAAGTTGGCACCAATGAAGAGTTATCATTTGCAATGGCTCTCTTCTGACTGGTATCAGTGTATATTCCGGAAGTGATCGGAAGTCTTATACCCGGGATTTTTTTCCCTCCGTCCTTTTCTAGTCCAGTATGCTCTCACTCCTTCGCAAAACTGCCCAAATCCGATCCTTTTCGGCAATGCCCATTGCCAATACCCTTACCGGTGCCATTGGAAAGACTCCCCTCGTAAGCCGATCACCGCCTCCCCGACGTCTTTTGACCTAATCTACGTTGCCGGTAGATATATTTGAAGGCGCTGTCTGAAAAGACAGGGTACAAGATCTATGGTAAAGCGGAGTTTCAGAATCCCGGAGGTAGTGTCAAGGACCGTGCAGCCCTTGGGTTGGTTCAGCACGCTGAAGAGCAAGGACTGCAAGTCCAGTTCATATGGTAACATGTTACTGAAAGTACTGACCATTAATCAGGTTAAAAGCCGGAGGAACTGTTGTTGAAGGTACCGCTGGAAATACTGGTATTGGTCTTGCACATGTGTGTAGAGCTCGTGGATATAAATGTGTGATATACATGCCTAATACCCAAGTAGGTTAGGTCTGCTTCTGGGGAAACGTCTCACAAAGTATGATCTACAGAGTCAAGAGAAAATCGACCTTTTGCGTATGCTAGGTGCAGATGTACGGCCCGTTCCTGCCGTTGCGTACGAGAATCCTGCGAATTACAATCACCAAGCAAAAGCATATGCCGAATCCATAGCAAACGCCATCTGGACGAACCAGTTTGACAACACTGCGAACGCTCATGCTCATTATGTCTCCACTGGTCCAGAGATATGGGAACAGACAGGAGGAGATCTGGATGGTTTTACTTGCTCAACTGGGACTGGTGGTACCCTCGCTGGTGTTGGAAAATATCTCAAGGAAAAGAGCGGCGGAGGCGTTCAAGTTTGGTTGGCCGATCCTCCTGGCAGTGTCCTAACCAGTTACATTCAAAGTGGTGGCAAATTGGTTGAAAGAACTGGTTCCTCTATCACGGAAGGTAAACACAAGCTTCTCTATGTGGTAGATAAACTCCTGACTCGGACTTAGGTATCGGGCAAGGTCGTATCACGGAAAATCTTGCTACCTTCATCAAAGATATCGACGGTGCATTCACAATACCTGATGAAAAGTCCATTGTGATGCTTTATGAATTGCTCGATACGGAAGGATTGTATATAGGTGCGAGCTCTGCACTCAACATCGTCGCTGCGATAGAGCTTGCTGAGAGGCTCGGTAAAGGTTAGTCCAGTGTGTCTTTCGAGCTTTCGAGCTT
>Ga0153942_1000845_pt1 | contig 12335 bp, 4 predicted proteins | sample TSNJ026MetaG_FD_104731 | JGI IMG/M metagenome (GOLD analysis project Ga0153942, IMG submission 104731) | Attine ant fungus gardens microbial communities from New Jersey, USA - TSNJ026 MetaG | ecosystem: Host-associated > Fungi > Mycelium > Unclassified | place: USA: New Jersey, Brendan T. Byrne... | reverse complement strand
GATTAAAATATTCGCCAAAGCTTCTTGCTCTAAAATACTTTTCCAAATCAAGTCTTCCTTTTTTGATGGGATTAAAATACATGAAACTCTTTTTTGTATCAAGCCTTTAAGTAGTGTGTCTTCCTTCTGGAAATCAGCATAAATTATTAATTCATTAGAGTCTTGAAACATCATCTTTTGATTATCCGAAAGAGGTTTCCCTAACAATGTAATTGGTGCTTTCAACGGAAATTGTCCAGCATCTCCTATTACTGGCTCAGTGTGTGCATTGCAGCCTGCACAGAACTCGAATACTTTACTGTATGTCTCATAAAACATTTCAGACATACACTCTTTTCCACTATTTCTTATTGTTGTTTGCAATAATTCATAGGACTTTCTATAATAATCCCATTCTCTTTCTCTTACCTCATTTATTAACGCTGTTAGCTCATCACCAATTCTTCTCAGTATGTCTTCCATAATTTCAATCAAAAAAATATATTTCTCTCCCTGCAGTGAAACTACTTCCACAATGTTAATGAGGCGATATCTTCTGAGAAATAGCAATACATATACATTCCAATTCATATCTGCATCGCTTGTAGGTGAATCGTCAAATGGATCTAAAGCATAATTTGGCTTAATTGATGTGTCCATATAAATAATATTATCTCGTCGAATAGAATTTTTGTTATTGTACATGCTATCCCAACGTCCAATGATTTTTTCTGTAGTAAGTACTCTCTTTTTTATTCTATCTTTTCCAATATTAGAATCTTCTGGATATAAACACATAACGCTTAGACAGGGAAGTCCATCTCTCCCCGCTCTTCCGAGCTCCTGATAATACGCATTTGCATTTTCGGGTATATATGTATGTATAACTGAACGCACATCCCCTTTATCTACTCCAACACCAAAAGCTGATGTTGCAACCATTATTTCATATTTATCATCGTTCCAATCGTCTATTAATTTTTTTCTATTTGTTTTATTAGTTAACCCCGTAAAAGTTTTTACATTCTGAATTCCGCTTTCACATAATAATTTTTTCAGAGTATTCGCATCCACTGGCCTTGCAACATATACAATCATTGGATGTGGCAACTTCTTTACAAGTTCAATAATCCTCTTCGTTTTTTCATTATATGAGCGAGATTTAACCACAATATATCTAGGCTCATGCCTTAGAGAATCACACCTGATTTCAATCCATTTCCCGTCTTTTGAAAAGAATGATTTCAGTAATTCTATACTTCTTTCTTCAAAAGTAGCCGACAAAAGGATTGTCCTAATTGTTGGATTGGATAATAATTGTTTATTTCTCCAGGCTTCGAGGTATTGATATTCAACCCTAAATGAAGCTCCCCAATCAAGTACAATGTGTGCCTCATCAATAATTATATTTTTCAGGTATCTTTTCTTGTTTGCATCGCTTATAGCATTTACAAATACCTGATTATTAATTAATGCTTCTGGCGATATAAATAGCATTTTTGCAGTTTGGTTTTTAATGGCATTAATTATTGGCACAGAATCTGTCCCACTGCTATATGAAAATATCTCACCATTCACATTATCACTTTTAATAATCTGCTTTGCTACCCTCTCTTGGTCAATTGCTAACGAAATTGTAGGAATAATAATTACCGTCAGCCCTTTTTTCTGATAAGATATTGTTTGTGTAATTAAACTTTTTCCACCTCCAGTTGGGAGGGATACTAAAGTTGTATATCCATCCGGGGTGTTTAGTGCCCCATAAACCGCCAATTTTTGTGCCAACGTTTTAAATCTTTTAAAGCCTGTGATTTTATTAATCAGTGGATCAGTAAGAAGAACATTATTTTCCACTTTTTCATTATTGCCCTCAGCTCCTCTCATAAATGCTTGTTCTACGAATTCAGTATTTACATATTCGGGAAGCTGAAAAGAAGCAAAATATTTGTTTGTTTCTGTATTTCTTTTAATTGCGTAATCATTATCGTCCGGTATAGAGAAGTTTAATATCTCAATTGATGTTTCAAACACAAGTAAATAATCTCGAAGTGTAAGCATGAAATCTTCAAAGAAACTATGTTGATTACTATATAAGGTATAGGCAAATAATAATCTATTTATTACTTTTAAACGAAATGCATCCAATGCATTATCAGCCTTATTCCATTCAACAATAATACTGTTTGGTCTCTCGTTTATGCAGTTTTCAACATATACTGTTAAATCTTGTTTATTCATCTTGCTCCTTTACCAACCAGATATATGCTGCCGAATCCAATACAAGTTTCGGTCGTTTTATAGCCTCCAATATAATCTGGTGAATTTCCTGCAGTTCCTCAATTCCTTCATCATCTAGCCCATAGTATTCCTTGTTCGCATAACGAGCAGATAGCGTCCGCTCCATTTCTTTTCGAGCCCCTCGAATATTTGATCTTTTTTTGAATATTTCCAAAGCTTTTTTTGCTGACTCTTCTCTGGCCGAAGACACCATCTCTGCCCATATTTCACTACCGTATTCCTCTTTAAACCAACCAATGTTTGTATATTCACCAGGTAATACATCACGTAAAATACCAGGCGACTTACTTCTTTTTCCTAAATGCACAGTTTTAGACTTATTGAAACCCGCATTTACAATCTGCAAATATGTACATACTACTTCATCATCTGTGACAGATTCATCATTTATAATAGCATAAGGAACCACTACTTGTTCAGACATAAGATAGTTTCTATAAGGGCTTAAAGCATAAGTAGATATTCCGTTGTCTAAAAAACACTCAGTATTTGGCAATAATGACCAAGTAAATACAATTCCCCTCCAATTAACGCTTGCAGGAAAAGCCAATGCACTTGCTTGTCCTTTGCATGAGCTCATAGCATTATTTACAATACAATCAAAGATTTCATCACCCGGTGCAAAAAAATGAAGATAATCATTCTCAATTGCTCTCTTTCGTATAAAAGTTCCTTTTATTGAACGCTCCACTATCTTAATTGACTTCGATTTGTTATACGCTGATTGCACATCATTTACAAATTTATTCTGCTTTTCATTTAAATAAGCAGACCATCTAGGCGGTATTAACTGAGAGTTAAGCGCTGATTTAGGCGAAAAAGATGATGCTGAATATATTATTGTATTGTCTTTTCCATTGGACCCGTGAAATCCTGCCAAACTAGCCCAATTAGTCATTGTACTAGCAAACAATTGATTTTCATTTTGCGCATAGTAGTTTATAAGATGTTTTAACTCCAAATACATCGGTCTATACAAGAATCCTGCAGCATCATAGTTTTGTTCCTTTCGAATTACATCTCTCATTGATGTTGCTAATTCTATTATCTTAGGAATTTTATCAAACAAACCATATTTGAAATCTTCTCTAATAGCGGAAATTATCTCCTGATTGATTTCTCTCATAATAATTTCCATACCGCTTAATGATTGATTGAAAATGCGCAATCCATCTCTGAAAAATTTGAACAGCTCTTCCTCGAACGAATTTTTTGCAAACACAACAACCGAATATACAATTGAGCGACCGGTGTCCCTTTCAAGTCGATCTAATCTTCCAATTCTTTGCTCAATTGCACTGGCATCCCAAGGCAAATCAATGTGCATAATATAATCTGCGCACTGAAAGTTTCGACCTTCTCCTCCCGTATAGTCACATAGCATTATTCTACATTCTTCATCATTTTGGAAACGAAATGCATTTATTTCTATTTCATCAGAAGTCATACTTGCCCCAAAAAAACTGATCTCTTCATCCGCAAAAACCCGTTTCATTGCATTCATATACGCCATAAATGTATCCGAATAATTGGTGAACAAAATTATTTTTTTATCATAGAAATCATCATATAAACTATTTATTACAGTTACTAACCTTGTAGAAAAACTTTCAACATGCGCATCTGGATCATCCATTATTTCTGATATGTGCTCTAAATTGTACTGTTCCATTAGAATCCATTTATCTGTACTATCTATAATATCTTTCTCTACATCAGCTATTTTGGAAGCAACCTCAAGTTGCCTCTTAAAAGCCCAAGGCGAACTGAAAAAGGATGAAAGTAGTGGTTTTACATCTTTTTCAACAACTATTGTTCCATCTGTAGTTTCATTAATTATCCAATCTGATAAAAGCTTATATGTTAAGCTTTCATAGACATTATTATCTTCATCAAGATGATAGCTAATCTCAATTAATTCTCTTGTAGGAAGCAATCTATCATCTTCTTCCACCGATTCCAGTATTTTCCTTCGATTTCTTATAATGTTATTTTCTATTTGATAATTACTACATATGAATGATATAACTACTTTAATTGCATACACACCTAAGTCTTCTTTTTCAAACATTATTTCTTGGAACAGTTCTAATAATTGCTCATCTGATAATTCATCACATATATCTTCCAGCCTCTCCTGAATCTCTTCAAACAGTTCAGAACAATCCCTACTCAAATGAGGATCTTCATTTTCATCCTGGGCAGAAGCGATTTCTTCTTCAAGATCTCCAAGATCATCGAGGATCAGCGCTGTCTTTTGTATAATTTTTCCCTGTTTTTCAACTAATTCTCCAAATCGTTCTGCGCTGTACTCATCATACTTTTGCGGAAGAAGCAATCTAAGCAAATCCAGATATTCTTCTTTTCTTTGCTGAACCGGAGTTGCACTCAGCAACAATATATTTTGAGCCAGACGACTAATATCATGAAGAATCTTATACTGTTTATCATCAAATAAGTATCTATGGATTTCGTCAATAATTACAAATCCCCATTCTCTCTTCGCATTCTCAAAGTCGATTTCATCAATTGTTTTTATTGATACAGAATTATTGTTCTTTCCAATACCTAATGATATGTTAAACTTAAACAGTAGCTCCGTCTCCCATTGTGCCTTTAACATCTCCGGAACAATAATCAACGTATCTATACCACTTCTATTCTGTGTAAATATTTTAAAAATTGAAATAGCCTCGATCGTTTTTCCCATTCCAACTTCATCTGCCAACATATATCTGCAAGGCTCTTCTTGCAAACAACGCATTATTGTATTTACCTGATGTGGAAGCAAATAAATCTTTGATCCAGCCAATTCTTTGAATCCATATATTGAGTTCTCAAGGATATTCATACTCCTTGATACAATAGTTCTTCCTAAGTACCAACACGGATTCTGAAATTCATATCTCTGTAATTGTGTTGCAGGATCAATTCTCCCATTATTAAAGGACGCTGTTATATCCATTTCACTAACTTTAAATATCTGTTTATCCTCTACATCTTGAACATAGTAAAAATAAGAGCTATCCTTTGCTGTTTGAGATGATAAGATTTTACACATCTTACCTTTTATTTCAACAAGCGATCCAATAAACATGCTACAATGGTCTACCATGGATTCTGGTAATTCTATCGGTCCCCGCGGCAAATCGTCAAAAAACAGCATGTAATTAAAAGGATCATTTATTCGAACCGTGACAGTTTTCTTAAACTTATCCTTCTTTATAACCTGACCGCACACAAATATTCTTGGGTCTGTCACGCTTTCTTTATCCGCCGGACATCTAACATACATTTTTTCACTTATCATAGTAACCCTCTGCTTATACATCTAATTTGTATAGTAGGAAACACATATTTCTCGATTGGAACAGTATTGGCACCACAAATCTGTACTCTTCGGATATCTTTGCTTTTGCAGCTTTTCGGTGGACAATTCTTCATTCACCTTCTCCTGTGTAACATCTGGAAATTTGTCTTTCAGTACATCATGTTTAAATTTCTTATAGTTAATTAATTTTTTGAAAATAAACAGTTCTCTAATCATCATAAATTGCCTTCTATCTGGTGTTAATAGTGGAAATTTTTTCTGATTATCAAGTAATCTTCGCTTCACATTTCTCACCACATCTATTCTGTTAACAGGCATTGCGAACGGAAAATATTTTTTCAATTCGTCGAATATCTCATTTATTTTTTCAGAAATCACTATCTCACTACATGGAAGGCCTTGCATCTTTTCTTTTGTCTCATTTTCAATCCATGCTTCCAAATATTTTGATAGTAAAAACGAATCCTTATATATAGTATTTCCTTCAACCAATGACTCCAACAAGAATCGATATCTGCAAATCCGCCATCTATAATAATCATATTCATTAAAGTCCTTTGTATTAGCTATATCTATACGTATATTAGAGCTGTTTTCAAGTTTTTCTCCAAGTTTAATCTCGATATACTTCTTCTTTTTTATTCCAAGTATCTTTAGTAAATAATATGGTTCTCTTTCCTGATCCCCTTTTCTTTTTACATAACTCAACTTGTAGTTTCCCCTGTTGAATTCCAGACCAAATAAAAGTGCATATCTCTTAAAATTCTTATATTCTTTCCTTGCTTTAACATAAACCTGGTATTTCCAGTCCACTGGTTCTTGGGCTATCTCAAAAAATTCATCATTTAACGGCCAAGTAAAATCAGATCTTTTTGCTATATCCATATCCTCATCTGTAAGACACGCAAAATGGATGATTCCTTTTGTTTCATATTTTGTTCTAAGAACATCACCATCAATCTGTTCAAAGTTTCGAACAATCCAGTTAGCACTCTTTCCTGGTTTTGTTTCCTGCACAAGATAAACTGACATTGTGGATTTTAAGCACTCAAACGAAGCGGAAGCATCTATATTTTCAACCTCATCCAGTCGCTCCAAAACTCTATGAATAATATCTAAAAATTCTTTACTAAGTTCTCTCTCTTCTACGATTTCCTCCTGTAAGTATTTCTTAAGCTTTTTATAAAAATCCTTAAAGTTATGAGGTCTCTTTTCAAAATCCTCATAGAAAAATGCTGCTAATCCATTGAGCTCATTTAATGCTCGTTCGAGTTCTTTTATTTCGTCAATTGATATCGAATAGTATGATATATGGCTAACATGCTCTTGCCTTGAAGAATCAGTAAGGTATTTTCGATTTGTTCGTATTCTCTTTAACCTTATAAGCATCTCTATAATCGTGGTCGCGCCTTCAAACAGCGACTCCACCTTGCCAAAAATAGTAATAAGTTCTCCTGTGCTAGATTCTTCTAGTATTTCGGCTGCAAGGCATTCTTTTATGTCATTAATATCATTTATTACAATTCCATTAGTTTCTGAATCCCACATATTAGCAATAGCTATAAAAAAATGGCCTAATGGATAGTTCAGAAATTGTCGTTCGCCAAATTGTTCCGGAAAATAAATCTTTAGTAAGTCATTTGCAGAACTGTCTGCCGCATAAATTTGCTCCTGCATTGCCAACATAGGCTGATCAGGATTTAGTCTTGTAGCGTCCTCAAATACTTTTGCAACATAACCTGCAAATTCAGTCATATTGTCAAATTCAATTACTTCATACGGTTTATTAAAAACTATGTCTTCTTTTCTTCCATTTAGAAGTTTTCCCATATTATCAGCAAGAACATTCCCCTGATAGCTAATAGATGTTATATCTGTTGGATGATATTCCAGATTCTCAAAATCTTTCATTTGACAATCAAATGCAGAGTATATATCTATCCAGGTCTGGTACACTGTCTTATACTTCTTCTGATAATTAAAAAGAAGTATCAACTTTTTATACTTTCCTATTTCCTCAATCGCTCTCAACATGATTGGTGAAAATTGGTGGATTCCATGAATAACCACCGTGTCCATATCTAAGGACTTAACATCAAATCCACTCTCTGATGCCTGCATCGCCCCGATTAATGCTTGAGATACATCTTGTTCTTCAAAATTATTCTTTAATGTAAAATCTCTTGCCTTTTCTGATTCCAGTATCTTTTTGTATATTTCAACAATAAAATCTTGTGCAGGAGTCAGTTTTTCCATAACAATATCTTGAATATTGATATTCAACTCAAACATTGTCCTTATGCTACTAAAAACTTCATTTCTGTTAAATAAAAAGGCCTTTTTTATATTATCCTGTTCCTCGTTATTTGCAGTTGGCAAACCCATACTAATAATATTATCTATTGCCGTATGTTGCTTAACCACACAAGATGTACTCATCCACTCCTGATACAATGAGTCAGTTAGATTTTTTATAGTTGTTACTCTTCCTGCTTCAAAATCTTTGCTATATATCTTTCGAAGACCATTTACAAGTGTCTGTGATACGCAAAAATATGGACAATTCTTGATTTCGTTCCAAAACTTTTCCTTGTTTAGTCTATAAGGATTATGATACGCATAGATTACAATCGACATACTACTCCTCCAATATAGAACCCCAACTTACTACTGCATTGCTATCAACATTTTTTATCCATACACAATTTCTAATTGTTCTTGTTAATGCAACGTATAGGATTCTTGCCTCTTCTGATATCTGTTCATCAACCTCAATTTTTTCATTGTAATTAGAATTTCTCTCTCTTATCTCATTTTCAAACAAGACTGTATAAGACAACTTTGCTTCTGAATAATTAGCATCCAACTTTACCCTTTTAACATCACATATATCTTCATATGTATACGGCAAGATCACTGTTCCATATTCCAAACCTTTCGATTTATGAACAGTTGTACAAATAATATGAATCCCTTCATCTTCGGATTCAACAGTTCGTGCCAGTTGTCTCTGTCCAGTTAAAATATTAATTCCAAGATAAACAGCAATCTGATTTATTGTTAAAGTATCGACTCGTGAAAAATTTATAATTCGTTCAATCAAAAACTCATAATTCGCCATATATAGTCTTTGATTATCACGTTGGTAACTATACTGTTTCCATGGCTGCAATGCCTCATATATTTGTTTAAGTACAAATAAGATAGGTTGAGTATATGCATCTTCAACCAACTGCCTCCATGTCTTTTGCATTCTTAACATCATAAACTCATCCAACACATTACAAATGGACTCTCTACACCTTTTCTCTGGCAATTCTTGCAGATAATGATAATCTAGTTTCAAATCTGTATAATTTGATTCAATAAAATTAACCAAGCATACCGGATTTCCGCTATTATTTAGTGCTAACATCAGTTTATATAAATCTACTGTAGACTGTAATTGAAATAGATTTCCGCCGGTCTTAATTTCTATATTAAGACCTTCTTTGTTCTTTGCCAATTGAACTATCTTTTCTACTTGCCAATTGGTTCTAACAAGAATTGCTATGGTTCTCTCTTCCCGACTTAGCGATTTTGATCTCATAAGTCTATGTAATTCTGTCTTTTCATGCTCAACAGTATTAATAATGTCTTCAAAGAACTTATCTTCTTCTTTTGCATGACTAGAAATGCAAACAAAAAGTTGTTCGTCTGTAGCTTCTTTCACTACACTACTTGAAAGTCTATCTCCTTCACCTTTGTATGGAAGTATTCCATCACTTCCCATACTTTGAAAAACTTCATCAAGTAACTGCAATAGCCTTGCATCTGTTCGGTAATTTATATTCAGTTTATGCTTGTCCCAATCAAAAACCTTGCTATCTTGAAGCTTTTCAAATGCGCTTAGTTTTGCGCCTCTAAATCTATAAATACTCTGTTTCAAATCACCAACCACAAAGAAGCGGCACTCTGCATTCATTGTCTTCTGTAATTTTAGGAACACTTCAATCTGGATATCATCAGTATCTTGGAACTCATCTATAAATAAATGCTTGATTTTCAGAGAACTTAGAGAATCACATTTGCTTGAAAGGATATTGTTAAGAACAATAATACATTCCTTCAATTCCATATGATTCCCCTGCTTGATACTATCCAAATACTCTCTTTCAGCCGGAAATATAACTTGTTGTATTAACTCATTAAAGTATGGAATATTATTCTCAACAGTCACGCCCATTTGATTATCTTGAATTTGATCAAAATCTATACTCTTTTCAAGCAAGCGATCCGCTATACCCATTATTTTTTTCTTTAACTCGTAAACTGCAACTGGAATTTCATTTTCAAAATTCGAATTGTTTTCCTGCATCTCTTCTAAATAGTTATTGAGATACATATCATATATTTGTTCTCTTGCATGCTCGTTCGATGAAATCTTAAAATTAGTACCTAGTCCAGTATATAATGGCTGCTCTCGCAAGATTGCCATCGCAAATTTATGTATTGTAGAAATATTAGCTCGGTCTACATCCTCAACATACTTTAAATATTTTTCACTTCCCGTGAGAATAAAATAGTTTACAAACATTTGCTTTAGGCGTTTTCTCATATTAATGGCCGCATCATTAGTAAATGTTACCATAGCAATTTCATCCGCGATATTTAAAACCGGACACATTTCCTTGCTACATAAGAATGCAACCCGCGATACCATTGAATAGGTTTTACCAGTACCGGCTCCTGCCTCAACTAATATGTTTTTTTCCGATGAAGCATGCTCTACACAATACTGCTGAACATTAAATATTGTCTTTTCTGCTAAAAGCTTCAAAATACTTTCTTCGTTATTATGTACATTACCTTCATTAATAACAAGCTTGCCCGTGCATATTTGTGACAAGGTTTGCACAAGATATATTTCCATATTGAATATCCGGAAAACATTTTCATTCAATTCGATCGCAATATTGGTAATGTATCCAATTTTTAGATTGTTTCCTATTACCTCAATATTATTTTTTTTAAGACCCTCATTAACAGCATAAATAATCTTTTGATAATCATTATTATACTGAACAAATATGATTTGTTTTATTCCTTCAAAATAATTTTCTACGAAGTTTTGAACTTCAATATCCGAAAGCGCACCAGGGCATACCGATAAAATAGAATAGGGATGCATTTTCTCTCGATCTATCTTTGTTAATAATCCTGGCTCTAAATCATTTCGGATCTTTAATATCAAATCGTACGAAAAATCTGCGTGTGGCATTATGTTTGTGATGTCATATGCCTTCTGAATTTTCTTTCTGAGAAGGTCTCTATCTTCTAAATCCTCTTTGAAAATAGTCAGTCCTAGTTCTGAGACAATATTAAGTCCAATGTTCATATAGTCCTGCTCACTTATGAATGGGTAGCATACCATATCAAAAACGAGCGGACTTGTATTGTATTTTTCGACTACCTTATTCAAAATAGCAAAACGATATGCTCTCACTTGCTTTTTAGGAGATCTTTGGGGTTTATCATATCCATCAATAATAATATTGTCGATGCCCTGTACTGTAACAGAGTCAGGAATCCATCCTTTTACCTCAATGATCAATATGCCCATATTTTCCATCAAAAGGCAAAAGTCATACTCACGTCCATTTACTTCACGATTGTTGTATACTATAACATCATCTGGAAGATAATCTGCAAAGCTCTGCCATACCTTTGCCTCTCCCTTATATTGTTCAGACTTTTCGTCTATCATCTTAGCCATGCAAATCCCCCACTAACGCTATTGTTTGTCTGGTATGATTTCAACAATACCATCCATATTGCATCCTAGGGCCGTACATATTTTGCCATGACTTCCATTGTTACATTTTCATCATTAGCTAGCTTAGTTATTGTACTATTTCCTGTAGATGCAATCTCGCGCAATTCCTTTTTCTTAATGTCTCGATCAATCATTAATTTACATATTTTTTTGTAGGATACACCCATTCCAATCTCCTTTAACGATACGCAAACCAAAACATTACCTCAATTATTATATCACACTTTAACCGCATTGGCGATTTTTTATTGCGAATTGGGGTTCTTATAGAAAAAGGGAGTCTCTATTATTGTTATTCGCTTCTTTCCCATGTTTGGATATTTCATAACAGATAGCATTTCTAATTTTTCTTGTGCCATAAGGCACCAAGCAAGTTCAAAAATCCATAGAATATTCAAAGTTCAGAAAGAACCTTGTTATTAACATAGCTATAAATGTTATTGAAATAATAATTAGTATTTCCATGTGAACGCCTTTTATGGCATATAAACTATTTAACATAGTTTAGTTCGTACGGTAAGTCAAAAAATCATCATCCATGTATTTACAAATAATGCGTTTTATCTAATGCTTTAATCAATTTGGCATCTACCGCATCTTTAATTATTCTGGATGCTTTCGTCATCTCTTTATCAGACAATCCAAATATTCTTCTGATGTCTGATTATTTATAGCTTCAAAGTTAACATACGCCAAACATGCCTGCATAATAATAGAACCTCAACTCCTTTCACCACCTTATCAGAAAACTTAAAAATCCAACCACAAGAGCACTTCAAGCCCCCATGACTGGATTTTTCACCACCATCACTAATAATTCAATTTCTCACTCAAATCATACCTCACCGCAATCTCCTTCACAATATCCTCAGAAACCTCAGTAATCTCATCATAATAAGAAAGCAGATTCTC